>Ga0302234_10000102_pt1 | contig 69028 bp, 59 predicted proteins | sample II_Palsa_N3_2_FD_193576 | JGI IMG/M metagenome (GOLD analysis project Ga0302234, IMG submission 193576) | Peat permafrost microbial communities from Stordalen Mire near Abisko, Sweden - II_Palsa_N3_2 | ecosystem: Environmental > Terrestrial > Soil > Palsa > Peat permafrost | place: Sweden... | reverse complement strand
CAGGGGGCCGATATCCGGACTTACCAGGGTGACTTGTAGATCTGTTGACGCGGGGCGCCGGCTGCGGCGCCATTTCCATTGAGTCGCAGTGCCGCGTTGGCGGGTGTCTGCGGCTGCGCGCCCGCAGCGTAGTTGCTCCTGGCGTTGCCCGCGTTGCCGCCTTTCTTCGCGGTGCCGGTCATCACGGGGCCGCCTTGCTGCGGCGTACCGGGATTGGTGAGCATGTGCTCGACCGGTGTGGCACCACCACCTTGAGCTGCCGCGTTGGCGGCCGCGGCGGGAACGTTTTGTTGCTGTTGGTCGAGTACCGTGCGCGCCTGATAGGCGTCGCCGTAGGTAGCGGGGCCGCCTAGCAGTTGCGCGTCGTTGGCGCCCGCGGTGAGGGGGCCACCACCACCATTGCCGGCGCGATTCGCGGCGGCAGCCGCGCCTTCTGCTTCGGCGGCAGGGGCATCGCCGTAGGTGGCAAGCGCTTGCGCGTGCGCGGCACTGCAAGCGAGTGCGATGGCAAAGGTCAGAGAGAGATGTCGGGCGACAGCGTTCATGGCGGGTATTTTGCGCGCTTACCGGAAATCAACTGCGCGCCCGAGCGCCAGCGACCCTTCCCGTTCGCCGCCATCCTGCATGCCCTGTTGCAACACCCGCAGCAAATCTGCGGACATGGCGTCGACGGTGAAGCGTCGCTCGAAGCTTCGCAACGCCTGTGCCCGCATGACGACCGCTGACGCAGGCGCCAGTCGTAGCCATCGCGTGAGATTCTCCCGGGTCCCTTCTACGGTGTCCGAAGCAACGAATCCCGCACCGTCCGCTTCGACCTCGCGCCAGATGTTCACCTTGTGCGAAATCAGCGCAGGCAGGCCGCAACCGAGCGCCTCCGCAACCGCAATGCCGAAGTTCTCCTGATGCGAGGGTAAGACAAACGCGTCACTGGCATAGAACGCGCCCCACTTGTGATCGCCCTGGAGCATCCCCGTCCAACTGACGCGAGACGCGATGTTCAGTTCGTCTGCGAGCGCTTTCAATTCCGTCGTCCAGCCGCCACTGTCGGGGCCGGCCATCACCACATGCACGGAGGCGTCCAGATCGCGCACCTGGGCGAATGCCTTCAGCAGGATGTCGCAGCCTTTCTTCTCATGAATGCGCCCAAGGAAGAGGATCAGCCGCTTATTGCGCAAGGCCGGATACGCGGCGTAGAAGGCTTCGCGCAACGCCGCCGCGTTGGCGGGCGGCGTATTCGTGCCGAAGGCCACGACTTCCTCGTTGGCGCGGTACAGCTTGAACGATTGCCGCGCGAGCATGCGTTCTTCCTGTGCGGTGAACAGCACGCGCCGTGCGTCACGCAACACGCGATATTCAGCCCACGGCCAGTAGAGGCACTTTTTCAAATGCTTGAGGGGATACGTGCGCTTGAACCAGGGATCCAGCATGCCGTGGGGAAAGACGTAATAGGGCACTTTGAGATGACGCAGCGCAGTCCATGCACCGAAGCTATGGTATTGCCAGAGGCCGTTGATGATGACGGCGTCGAAGCATGGCGCGTGCTCCTTGAGCCATGGCACGAGCTTCGGCGTAAATCCATAAGACCCTATGGCGGGGCCGAGTGCGTGGACCGTCAGCGGAAAGCCGTCGAGCCAGGGGGCAGCAGGATCGTCGACAGTCAGGATCTTGACCTGATGCCCCAGCGCGGTCATGTTCATACTGCTTTGCCGTACACCCTCACTCGGACCGCCGGCGCGTGGGTCGAGCGTCGAGAGTACATGCAGGATCTTCATTGCAGAGCCCTGCAGTGAAGGCCATCGGACAGCTGCACGATTTCCCGCCTCGTGCCCCGCAGGGACGGCAGGACGCGTGAGGCCGCCAATGCGGACGGAGTCGCAATGGCTTGTTTTGTAGTCGCTCCCATGACACTTTCCCCGTATAGTTGGCCCAAATATAGCAGGGCGCCAGTTGCCGGCTGCTTGCGGGGGCGCTCAACGACTAGTCTTCGTCGGCAATCGACAGGCGCTACACAGGCGGCCACGCGTGGGCGTTGGAGTTCGCCAACAGTGTCCTCGCTTGGCCGCGAACGCCGTGATCTTGGCGGGTGATACCGGGCAGGTCACAACAAGATGGGCGCAGAGACAGCCAGAATAGACACGGATACTTAATTCCGTCACTGGGGGGGCGTAATGCGCTGGTTCGGAACAGAAAACACCTCGGGACCCCAACGCTCGATCGAACTCGACTTTATTCGCGGCATCGCGATCATCGCCGTGATGGGTTTTCACTTCCACACGGTGCAGACCGGCAGCTCGATTGTCACGGCGATCGAATATCCGATCAAGAGTTTCGGCAGGGAAGGTGTCAACCTGTTCTTCACGCTGAGCGGCTTTCTGGTCGGTGGCCTCCTGCTCAAGCAATATTCCAGGGTCGGACGCATCGACGCCAGGCGCTTCATCATCAGGCGGATCTTCAAGATCTGGCCGGCCTACTACGTACTGATCCTGTTTCATGTTCTCGCCGGCCGCCATCCGACCAGCACCTTCCTCATCCAGAACCTGACACACATGCAGAACTATCTAGGTTCTTCGATCAAGCAAACGTGGAGCCTGGCCGTCGAAGAGCACTTCTATCTGTTCCTGCCGGCCCTGCTGCTGGTCGCCACTAAGCTCAAGCTGCGTGCGAACACCATTCTCGGCTTGTTACTGGCAATCTGCGCGATTGTGCTGGCGGCGCGGTGCGTGGTTGTTTCGCATGGCGAACTGGATGAGGCGTTTTTCTACACGCAATATCGCATCGACAGTTTGTTGTTCGGCGTGATTCTCGCTGCTGTCTACTGGATGAAGCCGCAACTGTACCGGCGTTTCGCCGCACACAAGAAAACCTTGATCGCCATGGTGCTGGCGCTCGTCGCGTGGCTCGTGTTTGCAACCCCCCATCTGGCGCTGGATGAAAGTATTGGCTACACGATTCAGGCAATCGGCTTTAGTGCGCTGATCGTGCTGACGATCGAGTATTCGCATTCGATCCGCAATTCGCACCTGTTTCGCGCCATTGCCTGGATCGGTGTGTATTCGTATGGCATTTACCTGTGGCATTCGCTCGCCCTCGAGCCGGGTGACATGCTGATCCGCAAGGCTGCGGCGCTGCATATCCCACCTCTCGCCGCGTGGGCGCCGGTGTTGCTCGCGCAGTTCTTTATCGCGATCGTGATCGGCTATGTGACGACGCGCGCCATCGAGTTCCCGTTCCTGCGCATCCGCGATGCGATCTTTCCGGCTCGCCGCAAGGGCGCAAAAGGCGAGGGCATGCCTGAGGAACTGGAGGTTCCGGCGGTCGGCGGACAACACGCATCCTGAGTGCGCTGCTGAGTGCTGAGCGCGCCCGACGGGCGCGAACCGGACTACCCGGGACGCTTCTACGTGAAGCGTTTCTTTCGGATCGCGCCGATTTGTGTCTGGTGCATATCAGCGCCGCGCCGGATAGCCGATTGCAACGTCTGTTTGAAGTGACCCAGCGTATTGTGTTCGAGCAGATGGTCGGCCGACGTCCGCGGGCTTACGCCCCCCGGCGCCAGAACGATATCGAGTGCCTGATTGATCGAATCGATCGACAGGTCGTCGATCACGGGGCCGAGTTCCCCGTCCTGGCAAAACCATCCGATTATTCCGTCGGCCGTCGCAATCAGCGGCTTGCCAAAACGGTAGGCCTGCACCAGCACCCCACTCATTCCGTAATGTCCCTTGTAGCCGAGCCAGACCACGTCGCAGGCCGAAAAGAGGTCCTGTTCGGTCGCGCTGGAAATGAATTGGTCCAGTATCACCGGTTGCGGTCTCAGTTGCTGGATCGCTTTATTCAGCGGGGCACGTACCTCCATGTCCTGTCTGCCGGCGAATACGAGCGTCGGCCCATCATCGCCGCGTCCCGCGAGTGCGTCGACCAGCTCGAAGATGCCCTTACGCTCGCTGATGGCGCCGTAAATCAGCACATGCTGGCTGCTGGCGGACAGGCCGAGCCGCGCCTTTGCCAGTTGCGGGTCCGTCGCCGTCGCTTCAGGGCAGGGGTCGGCCAGATACTGCACCGCTGCGCATTCCGGTTCGAGGTGGCTCGCGCACCAGTCGGTGAGCGTCGGGTCGATCGACAACAGCACCTTCAGTCCTTGCGTGCGAATGGCGCGGCGAAACAATTGAGCCTTGACCGCATTGATGAGCGGGCGACGCGGCGCCCGCACGCCGACCTCATGGTGATGGAAGCTCGCGCGCATGGTGATGCCGAACCACGGTGTCGAACCGAATGGCGAACCGAGAAGCGGCAGCGCATAGAAGAAGTAATCGACATACGGAACGATCACCTGTGCAACCCCCCACTCGCGGCTGACGGTGCGATAGATATGTTGGAAATAGCGGAAAGAGCGCACATAGCTGACCAATCCGAGGCCGAGGCGGCGGCCCTCATCGGGAGGGTCGACGAAGGTGATGCACAGGTCGGGGATGAGGGCTGCGGACAAACGCTGCGCGAGGGGATGCGGTGCATTCGCCGAGGCGGTGACGATCAGGCAACGATAGCCCGCTTCGACGCACGCCTGTGCGGCCCATTCGGCGTAACGCCACCGGTGTCCGGAGAAGTCTGGTTCGATGATCAATACGGTGTCTTTTATCATTTCCCCAAGGTAGCGAAAAACATTGCTACAGACCCGTTCGGGGCCGAATTCGGCTATGAGATGGCGGCCTCCGCATAAATAGCCGCGTTACCGTGTCAGGCATGAGCTGGCCCATGCTAAAGGGGAGGGCATTTGTGAGATCGATCCGGGTTCCGCTGGTATCGATGCGGCCTGCATTTGGCAGCAGTGCGGCCACTTGGGTGCTGATGCAGCAGGTTGTCGTGCGCGGCCTCGTGGCGGTGAAATTCCTCGCTATCGGCCGCATGCTCGGCCCGGCGGCTATCGGCAGCGTCAGCGTCGCCTTGCTGGCGGTGGCGATTGCGGAATCCTTGAGCGATACGGGCCTCGCTCAGGCGGTGGTGCAGGCGAAGAGCACGCCGACCCGGGCGGAACTCGGCGCGGTGTGGACCACGCTGACAGCGCGCGGCACAATGATTGCGCTGCTGCTGATCGCACTTGCGCCGCTCATGAACTCGCAATTCCATCTGGGCGGATCGCTCGTGCTGTTGCAACTGGCCGCTGCCCTGCCGTTGATCCGTGGCCTCGCCTCGCCAGCCTATTTCATGCTTCAGCGCGAGCGGCGTTTTCAGCAATTGGCAGGCGTCGAAACGTCTGCCGCGTTCACCGATTGCGCGCTCGGACTCGCATGTGCGTGGGCGGGCACGGGTGCCTACGCCATGCTGATTGGCATGATCGCCGGCGAAACCTTGAAGACCGTGGTGACGTGGACCTCGATGTCGCCACGGCCGCCGGTTCGCCTCGCATGGCACGGCATTGGCCACTACGTGAACTTCAGCCGTTGGATCTGGGCGGGCAGCATTGTTAATCTGCTACTGAATCAGTTCGACAAAGTGTTGGTCGGAAAACTGCTTGGGCCGGTGGCGCTCGGCGCTTATCAGATGTCGTCGAAATTCGCGCAGATGTTGCTCGCGGACGCGGCGTTCGCCTTGGGACAGTATCTGTTTCCCACCTTTGCCGCCCATCATCGGCGCGAAGACGGTTCGGCGGCAAAGCTGTTTGTGCGGTATCTCGCGATCGGCACCGTTGGCCTGGTGCTCCTCGTGCTCGTGTTCCGCGCCGTCGCCGCACCGCTTTTCATGTTCGTGCTCGGGCCGGCCTGGATGTCCGCGGTGCCACTTTTCAGAATCTTTGTCATCAACATGGCGATTGGTTCGGTGATCGCGATGCTGGTTGCGTATGTGCGTGCGACCGGCGTGCCGAAGGTGGCGACTCAGGCCGCCGCGTTGCAGGTCGTCGCGCTCGTCATCACCGTGCCGCCGGCGACGCACCTTTGGGGTGTCACGGGTGTGGCGTGGTCCATGACGGTTGGTCTTGCCGCAAGCGCAGGCTGGATGCTTTATCGAATTGTGAAGAGGCCGTAATGCAAGTCTTTTATTGGGTTCCGGCGCACCGTTCGTGGGGCGCTGGCGTGCTGGCGAAGCCGTACCTGGCGATCGCGCGCGGGGTCGAGGGCGCGCTCGCATGAATACACATCGTTCACATGCGGCGAGGCAGGCCGGCACGCAGAGCGCGTGCGGCAGCCACGAACGGCCAGCCAGCCGAAGCGCCAGTCCGCGTAGCGGGGTGGCAGCACCTCTTCACGGGTCGAGCGGCATGAGTATCCAGGTGACACGAACGGCGCTTCCGGAAGTCAAGATCGTCGAATCAGACTTGTTCTGCGACGCGCTGGGCAGTTCGTTCGAAACGTTCAACGCCGATGAATTCGCCGAGTCGGTGGCTGGCGGCGTCGAGTTCGTGCAGGACGATCATTCGCGCTCGAGGCGAGGCGTGTTGCGCGGCCTGAATTATCAGATCCAGCACCCACAGGGCAAGCTCGTGCGGGTGGTGGCGGGTGACGTGTTCGATGTGGTGGTGGACATCCGCCTGAGTTCGCAGAACTTCGGCAAGTGGATCGGCGTGCATCTGAGCGCGGCCAACCGCCGGCAAATTTGGGTACCGCCCGGATTCGCGCATGGCTTCGTGGTGCTGTCGGACACAGCGGAATGTCTGTGCAAGGCAACCGACTACTGGTTTCCAGAACGCGAGCGCAGCATTCTGTGGAGCGACCCGGATATCGGCGTGGACTGGCCGATCGAGTTTGAGCCGATTCTCGCGCCCAAGGACGAAGCCGGCAAGCGGCTTTACGAAGCTGAGTATTACGCGTAGGCCCTGCGGGAAAGAGGCCGTGCAGCATGCAGTTTTTACGAGATTTTTTCTTGCGGGAGACTACCGGCGAAATCTACACTTCGGTCAACCTGATGAACCTGGATGATCACAGTGAAGAATCGCGCAGCGATGGGGCAGCCCGTGCGGATCGACTATATTCGGCACGGCATCGGCCAGATTGAACTCAGGCGCGTCGATCCGGCGCGCGATTCGTTCGAGGCGGTGACGACGATGCTGCATCGCGCGTTTAGCCGGCTGGGCGCGATGGGCCTCAACTGTACCTGTGTCGATCAGACCGCCGACGTGACCCGCTCGCGGGCAACGCGCGGCGATTGCTATGTTGCGGTGTGTGATGGCCGCATCGTCGGCACGATGACCCTCTATGCGCCGGATTGCGAGTCGCCATGCGAACTGTATCGGCGCGGCGATATCGCGAGCATCCGCCAGTTCGGCGTCGAGCCCGACTGGCAAGCGCGCGGCATCGGCACGCTGCTGCTGGCATTCGCGGATCATTGGGCCGCGACCCGCGGTTACGCGGAGCTCGCACTCGACACGCCGCAACCTGCGGCGCATCTGGTCGCGTTCTATCGCGGCCACGGCTTTCGCATCGTCGACTTCGTGCACTTTGACGGCAAGCGCTATGACAGCGCGATCCTCAGCAAGCCGGCAGTGGCCGCGCGGACCCTCGCCAACTGGTCACGGCGGCTCGAGCTGCCAGGCCGGATGATTGCACGCGCGGCGTGAGTGTGAATAGCAAAATCCCCCGATTCATCAATCAGTAGAAGGACTAAGCAAAAGATGGTGCGCCCAAGACCGGGGACAATGTTCCGAGGCATGCTCAAGGTCGTGTTGATCGCGATCGCAGCGAGCCAGATCCTGACGGCCGCGTTCACGGTGATCGCCCGGCAGATTGATGCGGCGCTGCAACCGCAGATCATTTCGGTGTTTGGCTTCGTCACCTGCGGTCTGATCTCTTTGTGGCTGCAGGCCGATGCGCGGCGTGCCTTCGGCGCGGCCAAGAACAAAGGCTACGTGAGGGCCGCGCGGGACGGACAGCCGGGGCCACTAATCGCGGCCGACTGTCCGAAGCGCTGGCTGGTGGTTCTCCATGTCGAATTGAATCCGGCAGCCGCCGCTAGCTAGGGGCGCCCTGCCGCGCAACGCGAGACCGGAACCGCAACTATTGCAAACGCAGTCGGCAACGATTGCAAAGCGAGCCGTTCCGGTGCTGGTTTTTTCGCTTTCGGCCGCGCGGCGTGTGGCAGTGGGGTGTGCGGCCGTCAGCGTCTCACTACGCCCATCAACAAGGTCACGAGGAAGATCACGATAAAGATGAAGAACAGGACCTTGGCAATCTCCGCCGCTCCAGCGGCGATGCCACCGAAGCCGAACACCGCGGCGATGATGGCGATGATGAAGAAAATTGCAGCGTAGCGAAGCATGGGGCCTCCCATTGATGAATTGCCGGATGATCAACGGCTGGCCCAAGTCGCTTGAATGCGCCTGAACAGGCGCGGTTGGACTGTGCCGCCATGCGACACGGAGCAACTCCCGTGCCCAGTGGGGCAGCGACGCTATGCACTGTCGAGGCGCCCGCCGGTCGCTGCCGGTACGTCGGCGTTACCCTTGGCGCGAGCGACATTTATCGGCATCGCGCAACATGCCCGGGCGGTATACACCCGATGCAGTCCCGCGTGCGGCGAAATCATCAGCCCGAGGCGACGTTGAAGATAAGGCCGGCAAACCGTGGGTCGAGCGGATTGCCGCCGATCGATGCCGCTGGCAATGCCGCCACCATCAGAATCGCGCGTCCCTTCACTGGCAGGTACAGTGTGTTGGGCGCGACCGCTCGCCAGATCGGGTAGAAACCCTTTTTGTTGATCTGTCCGGCCTGATCCGGCAAATAGGCGGGGGAATAGCGGTAGTATTGTCCGTAGCCCTCGCCGAACAGCAGTGCGTCGGGTGACGAGGTGATCTGGTCGTATTGATCCTTCATTTCAGCCAGACGCGTAATCGTGGTGGGGTCTTTGCTGGACTCGGTGGCCTTCGATGCGGAGAGGCGGGTTGTCCCGTGTTCGGCAACGCCCGGGAAGCACGATGCCGCCGCTAGCACCACCTCGCCGCAGATGACGCTGAACTCGCTGAGCGGCTCGGCGGATACGGCATCAGATTTCAAGTCAATTTCTCGTGAACACTTAACAGTGGGCGCGCCGGCATACGGACGCACGGCGTCAAAGAAGTAATTTTCGGCGGCGGCGCACAGATCACCGACGCACACTCGTCAAGTTCGCCGTTTTCCGGCCTGTCGGCGAACGCCGCTATGTTGGCGGGCGAGCATGTATTGCTCAGCCGACCATGTGATTAATCCCATGTTTAGGTACTGCGCGGAGGTCAGGTGAACTCAGTTTTGGTATGCGGACCAGGAGCAAATGTGGGTGGGTCGGGGAGCATGGCGCGCTTTCTGACACACATCACCGGGGCGCTCAAGTCGCACGGTTGCCAGGTCATCGTGCTCGGAGCAAGGGAGTTGGACGACGCACGACAGAACAATGCGGCATTGAGAATGTTGAGCCGGCTGCACATTCCGTGGCTAGTGATTTATTGGGTTTTTGTCTTTGGTGCGTGGCGCGCGGCGGGTTACCCGGTAATCGTCGTGACGTCCCAGGAGTATGTGCTTCCGTTCGGCTTTTCCAAGCAGATTCCGATATATCACGACCTGATCCAGTATTTCTATCCGCGCAACCGAAAATCACGTCTGTTCTATCGATACTATCTGCCGTGGGTTTCCAGAAAATTAGGCTTCGTCTACAGCGTGACGAGCGCGACTGGGCGTATGATCAACCAGGTTTTCGGAAAAGTGCCTTACCATATCTGCGGCGTTCCGATAGACAAGGAATTCCTGTCTTCCGCCGGTCAGGCGGCCGCCGGAGAACCATTCCTGGCTGTCTGGGTGGGCACATTGGCCGTGCACAAGAACTATCAGCGTGTGCTGAATTACCTCAAGGACGACGTTGTAGGCACAGGGACGGTTGCGATGGTTGTTCCGCCAGACGCGGTGCCCGATCTGAGGCGTGCGGTCGATCGGTTGGGGCTCGGAAAAAGAGTCAGGGTGTTTTCAAGCTTGAGCGACGACGAACTCTCAAGTATTTACCGCCGGTCTGAAACGGTCATATCGACATCGGAACTCGAGGGTTTTTGTATGCCGGTTCTCGAGGCTGCACTGTGTGGCTGCCGTCCGGTCGTTCCGGATAGGGCGGCTTTCAGGGAGAATTTCGGTCGTTTTGGCGTGCTGGTGCCACCGCACGATGTTGCCTATGCGATCTATATAAAGAATGCAAAAGCAAGGTTTGATCGAACCGAAATTATGGAGGACGCGCAAGCTTTCCACAGAATCGTGCGCGACAGGTGGAGCGCGAGTATGGATGAAATTGCGGGCGCTGCGATCTTAGGGGGTAAAGGCGAAATTACCCGTGAATGCGGTCATGTCATTTGATACTTGCCAGCACAGCGCGTTGCCATCGAACCTGATCCGCGCTGTGGCGTCCGGCCGTGCCAGCTGTCGTACCTGCTACAGCAGCGGATGGGCGTGTTGCCACGCAGGCGTGAGCGGCGCCGCTTGCCAGGCGGTCACGCGATTGCGTCCAGCTTCCTTGGCGCGGTATAACGCAGCGTCGGCCTGGGCGAGGAGTTCAGCGGCCGGAATCGGCTCGCCCGGGTAAGAGGTGGCGACGCCGATCGAGACGCTGACGCAGCCCGCATCGGTGAACGGCGCCTCGACCGCGAGCCGCGCGACCGCCGCATGCAGGGTCTCGGCGAGGCGGGTGGCCATCTCGCGCTCACAGTCCGGCAGCACGACGACGAACTCCTCGCCGCCAAAGCGCGCGACAAAATCGGCGCTGCGCCGCAGACTCGCCTGCAACGCGCCGGCCACGGCAACGAGGCATTCGTCGCCGCGCAGATGACCGAGCGTGTCGTTAAAGCGTTTGAAGTGATCGATGTCCACCATCAGGATCGACAGCGTGCGTTGGTCGGAGTTTGCCGCGACAAGCGATGCCGGGTAGCGCTCCTCGAAGTAGCGCCGGTTGAAGATACCAGTCAGGCCGTCGCGCGACGCATACTCGCTCAGCCGCGCATTGGCGGCGTGCAGTTCGCGGTACAGATGGCTAATCTCCCAGATCAGCACGCCCAGCACGGTGCTCGATGCCAGTACCGACTCGAGCCGCGCCACATACCAGCCGATGCTGTAGCGCGAGTTCGCTACCAGCGTCACAACGATATCGCCAAGGCCGGCGAACAGTGCCACGCCGAGCCAGAGGTCGAGCAGCGTCCGCAGCCTCGTGGTCACGACAAGATAGAGGAGCGTACACGCGCTGACGATGGCGATTCCGAGGCCCGACGGGCTCACCACCAGCCGCTGGTAGGTCTGGGCGTCGATCAGCTTGGGCAGCAGCGCTTCACCATGAATGGCCAGCGAGCAAAGGCACAGCGACAGGCAGACCGGGCCGCCCACCATCGCGAGGCTGACAAGGCGCGTCTTCGTCTGCGGCACCGGCATTGGGTAGCGGCGGCGCACGAATAGCGCGGCGAGGACCAGCAACGGCGAGCCGCAATGCCAGAACGCCCAGATCCACACGGCGCCCTGCGCTCCGGTACCGAGCAGCCCGCTCGGGGAGAACACACCGGGAAACACCAGTAACTGGATCGCCACCGTGACCGAGGTATAGGCATAGGCGCCGGCCAGCGCGGCGAGGAAGGGCACGCGCGTGATCATGAATTGCGTCCACAGCAGATAGGCGGTGAGGCCTTCGGTGGTGAACACGGCCATCGCGAACAGCGGCAGGAACGCCGCAATGTGCGGCTCGGCGAGGGCGGCGGCCGGCAGTGTCGCCAGCACTACGCACAGGATGAAGGCCGCCACGGCGTACGCCGCTACGCGATGTTGGCGGGTGACCGCCAGACTCATGATGCTGCTCTTCATGCGACGCTTGACTGGAGTGGTGAGATAGGCGGCGAAAGCGGGATGAAGGGAATGGAAATGTGAGGTCACGCCTATCCATCGCGCATTCTATCGACTGGTGTGCGGTTTGGGCGGTGCCTGAATGTGGGCAGGGTGGATTTTCCTCGCGACCTGTGACTATGTTGAGGGCCGCAATGCGGCCGAATGGCGATTTTGAATAGCACCGCAATCGCATCAGGGCGATAAGGAAATGGCACTGGAAAAGCGTGCCGCAAAGTCACAAAAAGGACACCGAAAAGACGGTCGAAAACACCGCAATTCCTGGTTGGATATTTCGGCTTAAGGAATGATTTGCACTTTGCGAAGTCATGCGATAACGTTTGCATCGTCCTGAGCACAAAATAAATGGAACAACCGTGCGGTAGCGCACGCCAGATTTCAACGGTCAAACATCGTCAATTGTGTAGTTCGCAACACTACGGATTTAACGTATGTAAAACGTTTGCGGCGTGCTATTGTGCGTGCTTTGTCTCATAATTCGCCGCCAACTCCTTGATCTAACTGGAGTTAGGGGGCGAGGTGTTGCAAAAATACAGCGTTTCTTGCGTGAAGGACGCGCTAAAATGCGCGCCGAATCATCGTCTTGGCCCATGTCTCGCGCACCTAGATCCATCCTGTCTGCTACAGCGTGAATCCGGCCGTTTGCTTTTTCCGTATCTGGAATGCTGCCAGTCAGTAGTGGCAGAATTTTTGAATCGAATCGGTAAATTTGGCCCATCTGGACGGGCCGCGCATCGCCGGTTGCCAATAAAACATCCAAAGCGATCATAAGAAATCAGATGCTAATGAGGATTGCGCCGATTTTCGGCGGTCGAGTGGAGGCCCTGGGGGTGACGCCACTCAATAAGCAGATTACAGGGCACGCGATTATTGAGTCTTTGGCATGGGGGATTACCCGGATATTCGCTCCGGTTAAAAAGCCACAACGCTCGATATCGCCACGGACCGGCGGCACGCTTGCGAAAAGCGCGGCGGGTTGGCGCACGGCCATGCCGATTGTGCTGCTGGTGCTGGCGGCGAGCGTCGCGCCCTCGCAACGCGCGCACGCCGCCGATGCGCCCGCGGGCGCTGGCCGCCCGGCGCAGCCGAATCTGGCGTTCTTCTACGGCGCGAATCCGCCGGTCGACCTGCTGCAGGCGTTCGATGCCGTGGTGGTTGATCCCGCGCGCGGCTTCGACCCGGCGGCGCATTCGTTGCCGCATACCGTATGGATTGCCCGTACGCCGGCCGCCTCTGGCGCCACGCCGGAGGCTTTTGCACAAAGCCTCGCGCCGCTGTGGCAACACGGTTATCGCGGTTTCCTGCTCGACACACCGGCGGCGATCGCGGCCGCCGAAGCCATTCGCGCTGCACATCCTGATGCACGCCTCGTCGTCGCCGGCCCGGCTGCGCTGCAGGCGGCGCAGCCGCATGCGAAAGCGTTGTACGCAGTGGTGGGCGATTCGCTCGTGCGGGGTCTCAACCAGACCGGCACGCTGCCCGCCGATGTGCCGGACGCCACGCGTGCGAGCCATCTCGCCGCCGACCGTGCGTTCACGCAGCAGACCGGCGTGCCGGTCATCTCGCTCGAATATTGCCCGCGCACCGAGCGCGCCTGCGCCCGCGCGACGGCAGCCACGGTGGTGGCGACGGGCGTGGTGCCATATGTAACGGACGCTGCCCGCGATGTCGTCGGCGTGGGGGCGATCGAAGTGCTGCCGCGCAAGATCCTGGTGGTGCAAGACCCGGCTGCGGGTTTGCCGCTAGACGAAACACCGGGCGTGCGCGATCTCGCAACGCCGCTCAACTATCTCGGCTACGACGTCGAGTACGCCGACGCCAACGGTCAGTTGCCGGACGACATCACCCCCGATCGGTATGCCGGCGTCGTTGCGTGGTTTCAGGGTGACGATCTGCGTGACAGCAACGCATGGCGCAATTGGGTGGAAGCGCGCATAGCGGCGCATGTCCCGGTCGCATTTATGGGTCAGTTTGGTTTCGACGCCGAACAGGACGACGGCACGGCGCTCGATCTGCAGGCCGTCGCCGGCCCCTTTAACGATCCGGTGCAAGTCGTCTCGCGCGACCCGATGATCGGCTTTGAGATCGACCCCAAACCGGGTCCGCGCGACCTGACCGGTATTCAGGTAGGCGCCGCGAGCCATTCGCTGCTGCGCGTGCGCTCGGGCAACGCTACGCTCGACGAAGTCGCGATCACGCCGTGGGGCGGCTTCGCGATGAACCCATACACGATCGTGTCGCTCAACGGTATCGGTCAGGAGCGCTGGGCGATCCAGCCCATCTCGTTTCTCACCGCAGCGCTTCGCCTGCAGCAGATGCCGACGCCCAATGTGACGACTGAAAACGGCCGGCGTCTCTTCATGACGCACGTAGACGGCGACGGCTTCGCGTCGCGCGTGGAATTCCCCGGCCCGGATTATTCGGGCGAAGCGCTGTATCAGCAGATATTCACACGCTACAAGATTCCGATGACGCTATCGGTCATCGAAGGCGAGGTGGGGGCGAAAGGCCTGTATCCGCAGATTTCGCCGCGCCTCGAAGAGATCGCACGCAAAATGTTCGCACTGCCGTACGTCGACATCGGTACGCACACCTATTCTCACCCGTTCGAGTGGGAAGACGTCGACGCGACGACGGGTGAACGGATCGATCGCGGCGGTGGCGACACGGCGTTCTCGCTCAATATCCCGAACTACAAGTTCAATATCGATCGCGAGATCACCGGCTCGATCGACTACATCAACTCGCGCCTCGCGCCGCCCGGCAAGAAGACGGTCATCCTGCAGTGGCCCGGCAACTGCGAGCCGCCCGCGATCGTGGTGCGTAAAGTCTACGCGGCGGGCGTCGACAACATCAACGGCGGGGACACGGTCATCACCCGGAGCGCGGACAGCTGGACCAATATCGCGCCAATCGGTGTGGACAAAGGGCCGGGTGCCTATCAGGTGTATGCGCCGAATCAGGACGAGAACGTCTATACCAACGACTGGCTCGGCCCGTTCTACGGCTTTACCCGGGTACTCGAAACCTTCGACCTGACCGACAAGCCGCTGCGCTTCAAGCCGATCGACATTTACTACCACATGTACAGCGGCACCAAAGTCGCGTCGCTGCGTGCGCTCGACCAGATTTTCTCAGCCGTACTGAAAGAGCCGGTGCTGCCGGTGAGAGTCGTCGAATACACGCACAAGGTGCTTGACTGGCGTTCCTTTGCGGTTGCCCGTGCGGTCGCACCGGCTGGTGCGGCGGGCAGCGCCGGGTCGAACTGGATTGTGCGCGGCAACGGCGAAGTGCGCGAACTGCGCGCGCCGCCGGGCAGCGTGCCGGATCTGCGCGCGTCGCCGGGCGTCACCGGCTACGACGTGGGAGCCGACGGCACTTACATTCACTTCGCTGACGGTGCAGCGGCCGTGGCGCTCACGCAAACCAATGGTGCGCAGACGGCGAATGCGCAACTGCCGTACATCGCCACAGCGAACGGTTACGTCCGTCGATTCAGGCGTACGGCGCACGGCGTGGCATTTGAGTTTGGTGGCTATTACCAGCCGTTTGTCCAGCTCGCCAACGCCGGCACGTGCAGTGTCCAGGTGGCCGGCCGTCCAGTGGCCACGCAACGTACAGGTGCGCTCCTGCGCTTCGACGCGCCCGCGAGTGCGGCCTTGCAGATGAACTATCAACCGGTCGAGGTTAACTGTGCGGGCTGAGCGTCCACGTATCGCCCCGACCTGGCTCGTCCTGGTGCTTGCGGCAGTCGTACCGCTGACGATGCTCGCATCGGCGCCGCGCGGTGGGCTGCAGCAACGTTTGGCATCGGTGGGTGCACCGAGCGATCTGAGTGCCGCCTACCTCGAAGCCTGGTCGAAGGTCCAGCCGAAGAACGAGGAATTCCTCACGTTGCTGGGTGCGCAGTACGCGTCGCTCGGCCGTACTGACGACGCCGAACAGGTGGCCGTGCGGATGGAGGCACTCGGTTCGAGCCACATGCGACTGGCCGCGATGATGCTGCGGCTGTCGATCGCCGAGCAGCGCACGTTCGCGATTCCCGAGGAAGATCCGCGCCGCGGTCCCGCGCTCGCGAATCTGCGCGAGCAATTGACGCAGGCCGCCCGCTTGCCTTGGGCGCCGAAGGATCTCGAATGGCTGGCGCAGCGCTGCGCTGCGGTTGGCTTGCCCGATCTGGCTCTGCAACTCTACTCGCGGCTTTCGGCGGGCGACCCTGAGGACCGCGAACGCTGGGATACGCAGATCACACGCTACGCTTTGGAGACGGGTGACTATCACGCCGCAGCCGATGCCTGGTTCCGCCAGCAGGCTGTGGCGAAGACGCGTGAAGAGCAGCGGCGCTGTTTCATTGCGGGGATCCGCACGTTGCAGTCGGGCAATCTGTTAAACGAGGCCCTCGCGGCGGCCGATCAACATCTCGGCTCGCTTGCCTCAGATCCGGCGACCCTTATCGTATTGCTCAATCTCGCGCGCGCCGCCGACCGGCCCGATCGCGTCGATCAATACGCGAAGATGCTCGCGCGCTACGCGCAGGCAGAGCCGCAGGTGCAGCCGCAGCCGTCTCAGCCGGCTTATGCCTATATGGATGGTCCGCTCCCGTCGCGCCATGGTTTCGCGACGGTGAGCCTGCGCGAAGCGACGGAGTGGTGGGGCACGCCGCATGCGCGTTCGTTAGATAGCGGGACCGGTGTGCACGTGATCCGGGTTGCCGCGAGCACCGCTTCGAGCCCGGCGGCGGCCGCGCCTGCCGCGGCGGCCAAGCCGGCGTCCCAAGCGGCCTCCCAGGCAACGTCCCAAGCGGCGTCCGATGCCACCGCGCAGGGCGGCGGCAAGGACCCGAAGGTGGCCGACCTCGTGTTCCAGTCGTTCGTCGAATCGGGTGACCTCGCGAACGCCGAGAAAATCGCCCAGCAGCAGGTGCAGCGCGATCCGCGTTCGGTTCTCTGGACGAAGCGCCTGGCGCAAATCGCCGAGTGGGACCGTAACCCGATGCTCGCGCTGAATTCCTGGCTTGACTACGCAAAATTGTCGAACGACCCGGTGGGTTGGCAAAACGTCCTGCGCATCGCGCCGATGCTCGATGACGACGATGCTTATCTGGCGGCCCTCGTTCATCAGGCACAGGCGTCGCCCGACGATCTGAAGCTGGTCGACAACGTGATCGCGACTTACGAGCGGCTCGGCCGACCGGACGACGGCCTCGCGTTTCTGCGCGGGTTGCCGCGCGGCCGCAACGCCGATGCAATCGATCAGCGCATCGGCGCGCTCGCCGAACGCGCTGGCCACGACGATCAGGCGCTCGCGGCATACCGCGCCGTGCAGGTGCGCGACCCCGGCAACGCGGGCGCTGCGCTGCGTACGGCGAGCGTGCTGTATCGCGAAGGTGACTACCGTGCCTCGTTCGCGGCACTGCAAAGTGCCCGCGGCACCGCGAAAGACAGCGATACCGACTACTGGCGCAACTACGCCGAACTCGCGCGGCTGTTGCAGCGTGACGCCGATGCGAACGAAGCGTACCGCCATCTTCTCGCCGGTGGCGACACGACGGCGGAAGACCTCGGTGACATGACGTATTTCTTCGATCCGTACCCGATCGATGCAGCACGGATTGCCGAGTTGCAGTACCGCCGCGATCACACCCCGCGTGCGCTGCAAAACGCGATCTACTACTACACCGACGCGCAGGCGCTCGACCGTGTGGCGGCGTTGCTGGCAAGCCTCACGGCGCAGGAACGCAAGGAAGCGCTGGCGTCGCCGGGCGTCCTTGGTGTGCGAGCCGAATACTACCGTCTGACCGATCAGCCCGCGAAGGCGCTCGACGATCTGAGGCACGCGGTCGATCTGCCGGGCGCGACCGCGGACCTGCGTGCGGCCTATTTGTGGACCCTGATCGACTATGGCACCGACGCGGAACTGGATGCGACCTTGAAGCGCTGGCGTGGCACGGAAGACAGAAGTGCGGTGTTATGGGAACCGTACGCAGCCGCCGAAATGCGCCTGAACCGTCCGGTGCTCGCGCTGGACTATCTGCGGCGCGAGTCGGCCTCGTTGTCGCGCGATCCGCTGTGGTTGATGACCTACGCCGATGCCCAGGAAATGGCTGGCCGGCCCGACCTTGCCTGGTCGATCCGCCACAAGGTCTGGCAGCAGTTGCAGCAGGACGAAGCGGCGTTGGCCAAGCTGCACGGCGCGGCCCGTGCCGCGCAGCGAGGCCGGTCCGGACAGGATGCTGAAACGCTCGCGGACATCCGTGGCCGGCGTGTGACGCTCTCGTCGGATTTCCAGACCGGCGACGACTCGGCCGCCATGCTGAACGATCTGCTGTCCGGCACCCAGTCGTCGGACAGCGTGAAGTTCGCGCGTCGCACGCTGCTTGGTACGGCTAAGGGTCTGCCCGGCGCGGGACCCGAAGCCGGTATCGACACCGAGCAGAATAATCGCTTGCGCGAAGCAGTCGCGAAGGACGTCGCCATTGCGTGGGCCTTGTCCCACGAGGGTAACCCGCTCGCCAAGCGCTGGCTCGCCCAGCAATACGCGGCGCGCCTCGCTCAGCCGGCCGATGCGCGCCTGACGATCGCGCTTGCGGAAAACGATACCGCCGCGATGGAACAACTGCTTGCGCAGGAACGCTCGCGGCTGCCGCTGGACGATCGCATCGATGCCGCGGTTGCCACCGACCGGCAGGGCCGTGCGCAGCAGCTCGCGTTCGGCGGACTCGACGGCGCTCCCGACAACACCGACATCCATACGCACCTCACCGAGACCGCGCTCGATTGGCCGCAGTCGATCGATGCGAGTGTCGTGAACAACGTCGAACATCCGCTCGACTACGTCGCGCAGACGCTGGCCGGCAGCCGCAAAATCGCCGACCACTACCTGATCGGCGTGACGGAATTGCAGAACTTCCAGCACTCGACGGATGCGACCCAGCTCGTCAACGTGCCGTCCGTCGACCGCTCGCTTAGCTTCTTCCTGCAGCGGCAGACGGTTGATTCCGCGGGGAGCGTGACAGTGGGCCGCCGCGATGCGCTCGACAGTTTCTACACGTTCCAGCTCGCTGCGGAAACGGGCCGCAACTCGGACCTGCAGTTCGGCGTGCACGCCGGCCACAATCAGGTAGCGGACGAGGACCAGTTCCTGCAGATCGGCGGCATGAAGGACAATGTGGTCGGCGACTTCACGTGGCGCGCGACCCAGCGTCTCACGATGACGGGCAGCATCGAAGGCGACCGCTTCTACAGTCAGGCGCGCAATTACATTGGCAGCGGGCTCCTGGAAAACGGCGAAATCGCCTACCGGATCCGCACGGGCTACCCCGATTACACCTTGCGTCTGGTCGGCGAGCACGGCGGCTATGGTGCGAGCGGTGGTGCCGACAGCCTGATCTCGCGACTCGAACCGGCGGCACTGCAACCGGCTGTCGCCGGGGACTTTCTGCCGACGAGCTATTGGCAGTACGGCCTGTACTTTGGCTTTGGCAACGACCTGCTCGATCAGTACACGCATGCATGGCGGCCGTTCTTCGATATCGGCATCCTGCACAATTCGGTGCAGGGCTGGGGACCGGACATCAGCCTGGGACTCGCAGGTTCGGTGTTCGGCGGCGATCACCTTGCGCTGTATTTCCAGCACCAGAGCGTGTCGCGACTCGGCACGCCGGTGACGGTGGTCGGCGCCCGCTACAACTGGTTTTATTGATCCGGGTTGGGGGCGGGCGGCAGGGTTTGCCGCCACGCGTATGTGACGTAGATAACGTAGACAGAAGCTACGAATTCGGCAAAGAACGACGATATAACTGAGGAGTGGTTCGATGAGCAAGACTAAAGGATGGTCCCGTATGGCCGGCTGGTCCGCCGCGCTGGCGGCATGCACGCTGTTGCTCGGCGCATGCAGCTCGATCCGTCAGACCGGCATGCCGGTTTTGACGTCGCAGGATTCGGTGGCGGTAGTGTCGCTGGCTAACTTCACCGAGACGCCGGCCGCCGGTGGCAGCGCCTCTGCGATCGCCGCCAACGTGCTGCGCGCGAACGGCTTCGCGGATGTACGCCTTGCACCGGTCGACGGCGCAAACACCGCCATGTTCGACACGGCGCAGCGTGACACCGGCGAGAAGCAACTCGGCTGGGCGCGCGATCAGCACATCAAGTACGTGCTGACCGGCGCGGTCGAAGAGTGGCGCTACAAGGTCGGTGTCGACGGTGAGCCGGTGGCCGGCCTCACGTTCGAACTGATCGATGTCGCGTCGGGCCAGGTCGTGTGGAGTGCTACCGGCACGCGCAGTGGCTGGAGCCGCTCGAGCCTGTCGAATGTCGCCACCACGCTGATCGGTGGCCTGCTCGCACCGCTGTACGCCCACTCGTGAGCGATGGCGCGCCGTCATCCGCAATCCGCTCCGTCATGAGGAAAAGGCCGTGAATACCGCTACCGCGCAAACCGGCGCCACCGCGTCGAAACCGCGCCATTCGAATCCGTTCGGCAATCTCGGCGCCGTGCGGCGCCTGGTGGCACCCGCTGCCACCAGGCCCTTCGCTATCGTCGAAACGATCGTCTTCATGCTCGTCGTGCTCGGGCTGTGTTGGGCGCTCGACCGTACGGATCCGTTGCTGTTGAATTCGGGTTTTCCGTGGCTGTGGTTCGCGCCGTTCATTATCGGGCTGCGCTATGGCACGCTGCTCGGTCTGCTCGCGAGCGCGATGACGGTGGGCGCGTGGTACCTGCTCGGCGCAAGCCACGGCCAGGCGTGGCCGCTGATGTTCTTCACCGGCGGCCTGCTGCAGACCATCGTTGCGGGTCACTACGGCGACACCTGGGGCAATCGCGCCGCCCGCGCTTCGACCATCAATGACTATCTGAACGACCGCCTCGTGGCGATCACCAATAGCCACTATCTGATGCGTCTGTCGCATGAGCGGCTGGAGAAGGATCTGCTGTCCCGGCCGACCACGCTGCGCGATTCGATTACCGAATTGCGGCGCCTGTCGGTGCTGGGAGAGAGCGTAAGCCCCGACACGGCCGGGACGCAGGGGAGTGTGGCGGCGCGCGCACCATTGCGCGCCTTGCCCGGCGCGCATGGCCTGCTCGAATTCGTCGCCCAGGTATGCCAGATCGAAGTCGCGGCGCTGTTCCCGGTGCTAAACGGCCGGGTCGGGTCGGAAGCCGCTGCGCGCGTGGGCGATGACTTCGCGCTCGCCGCGGACGACGAACTGGTCACCCACGCGATGAGCACGATGAGCGTCGCTCACCTGAAGAGCGAAGATATTCCGGCCGCCCAGTCGCAGTACCTGGTGTGTGCGCCGCTGGTGAGCGCCGACGGCCAGTTGCTGGCGGTGCTGGTGATCAAGCGCATGCCGTTCCTGTCGCTGAACTTCGACAACCTGCAACTGCTGCTGGTGTTGCTCGGCTACTACGCGGACGGTGTGGAGCACTCGAATCTCGTGCAGGGCATCCTCACCGCCGTGCCTGGCTGTCCGTACGATTTCGCGCTCGACCTCGGACGCCTCACGCGTCTGCAGCGCGAGGCCGGCATCGCTTCGTCGATGGTGGCGCTGGCGTTCCCGCGCGACGAAGCGGGCGACTCCCTGTTCGAACACGTGATTCGCCGCCGCCGTGCGCTCGATTTGATGTGGCCGGTGCAAACGGCGTCGCAGTCGGTACTGGTTAATCTGATGCCGGCAACCGACACGACCGGCATCGACGGTTACCTCGCCCGGATCGAAACCAGCCTCTCGGCCCAGTTCAATCTGGATCTGGAGAGTGCCCGCGTCGGCGTGCATACGCTGCACCTGGGCGGCATGGAGCCGGGTCCGGCGCTGCAACGTCTTCTCAAGCGAAGCGGCCTCGATGTCTAAGCTCATCTCCGCCCTCGTCAACGTGCTGCTGTTCGCGGGCTACGTGCTGGTGGAGTACGTAGCGTACGTGAGCTTCCTGCGTGCGCCGGCCGGCATCGATCCGCTGCTGGCCGGCTTTGTCGTTCAGGCGCTGGTCGCGCTTGTGCAGGCGCTAATGCTGCGCCAGATGCTGCCGTTGCGCTACCGCGAACCGCGTTTCTGGACGCTGCTGCTGTTGTGGGTGCTGTGCACGTTCGTGCCGCTGGGCGCCGGCCTTGTTCTGCTGGCGAGCTGTATCTGGGCGGCGTGGTTTCCGGGCACCAAGGACAGCGATCAACTGACCGACGTGCCGCGTCCCGAGTTCGTCACCTACCTCGTCTCGCGTGTTTCGCACGGCGGGGGAGCCCGTCTGCAGGCGCGCCTCGTCAATACGCAGGTTTCGTCTACCGACCGGCTCACCGCACTCGTCGCGATCCAGAGCATGCCCACCCGCACCACGGGCACCCTGTTGCGCGACCTGCTGGCCGATCCGATCGAAGACGTGCGTCTGATCGCCTACGGCACGCTGGACCAGGCCGAGAACGAGATCATGCAGAAGATCTTCACGACCGGTAAGGCGCTGGAGCAGGCGAAAGACGACAGCGAGCGTCACGCGATCAACCGGCGTCTGGCTGAACTGTATTTCGAACTGGTCTATCAGAACCTCGTGCAAGGCGCGGTGTATCGCCATACGCTCGAACAAGCCGACCGCTACGCGCGCGCCGCGCTCGCAACCGACGAGAAGGACGCGGCGCTGTGGCTGATTCGCGGCCGCCTCGCGCTGGCTGAGGGCAAGCCCGATGAAGCCGGCGAGTACATGGAACGCGCCCTTGAACTGGGCTTTCCGCGCGAACGGCTGATTCCGTGGCTCGCCGAAGTGGCGTTCCTGCGCGGCGAGTACGCCCAGACCGGCCAATGGCTCGCGACGCTCGGCAATGCCGCAGCGCTGCCGACGCTCAAACCTGTTGTGACTTACTGGTCATCATGAAAGAGTCCCTGTTGCGGCGCGCCGCCGATGCCGATGTCTGCCTGCTGCTGGAAGGCACCTTTCCGTTTGTGCGCGGCGGGGTGTCGAGCTGGGTCAATGAAATGCTGAAAGCGTATCCGCAGACGCGCTTTGCGATCGTCTTTATCGGCAGCCGCGAGCAGGACTACAACGGCGCGGCCTACGCGTTGCCCGATAACGTCGTGCACTTCGAAACTCATTACCTGTACGAAGGGTCGGCGGCAGACGCACAGCGGCCGCGCGAGATCGAAGGCGACGCGGCGGCATTTGCCAAGTCGGCTGAGCTGCACGCCGCCTTGCGCGAGGTGCGCGGCGCGGACGTAGGGGCGCTGATGGCGGAGATGGTGCCGACGCTTGGCGAACACGGCACGCTCAATGAGGCGCAGTTTCTGGCAAGCCGCCAGTCGTGGGAGTTCATTGTCGAGCAGTACGAAAAGTACTGTACCGACCCGTCGTTTACCGACTACTTCTGGACTGTGCGCATCATGCACAAGCCGCTGTGGCAGTTGGCGAACGTCGCCGAAAAACTGATTCCTGCGCGTGTCTATCACACGATTTCGACGGGGTATGCTGGCTTTCTGGGCGCGCTTTTGCACTACCGCACCGGACGTCCGCTGCTGATTTCCGAGCACGGCATCTATACGAAAGAACGCAAGATCGACCTGTTGCAAAGCCAGTGGATTCGCGACAACCGCGGCGCGTTCGAGCGGGACATTTCGCGCATCAGCTATTTTCGCGAGCTGTGGGTACGCTTTTTCGAAGCGATCGGCAAGCTCGCGTACGACGCCGCCGATGAGATCGTTGCGTTGTACGAGGCAAACCGCCAGCGTCAGGTCGCCGACGGCGCTGACGCCGAGCGCACACGCAGCATCCCGAATGGCGTAGACGTGGATGGCCTCGCGCCGCTCGTCGCGCAACGGGTCGAGGGTCGGCACCGGGTGGTGGCGCTGATCGGCCGCGTCGTGCCGATCAAGGACATCAAGACGTTTATCCGCGCGATGTTCGTGGCTTCACGCGCCATGCCCGACATCGAGGGCTGGATCATCGGGCCGGAAGAAGAAGATCCGGCTTACGCGCTCGAGTGCCGCGCCCTCGTGGAAAGCCTGGGGCTCGCCGAGAACGTGAAATTCCTCGGTTTTCAGCGCATCGACGCGGTGCTGCCGAAGATCGACGTGATTGCGCTGACCTCCATCAGCGAGGCGTTGCCGCTTGTGGTGCTGGAGGGGTTCGCGGCCGGCATTCCGTCCATTACGACGGATGTGGGCGCGTGCCGCCAGATGATCGAAGGTTTCAGTGCCGAAGACCGTGCGCTGGGCAGCGCGGGCACGGTCGTGCCGATCGCCAATCCGGCGGCGTTCGCACAGGCCGTGGTGGCGCTGCTGAACGACGACGCCCGCTGGCAGGCCGCGCAGCAGGCCGGGCTTGCGCGGGTACGCCGCTACTATACGAAGGCGCAGATGACCGACAGCTACCAGGCCCTGTATGACCAGCTCACGGCCGCCCCGGACGCTCAGAAACGCAAGCGCGGTGGTGCAGGTGGCGTCTGTCCGGTGAATCACGGTGCGCCAACCGGAGCGCCTGCCGCTCAAGCCGGGGAGACACGCTAATGGCCGGGATTGGTTTCGAACTGCGCAAGATCCTCAAGCACCAGACGCTGTTCGGCGTCACCCGTGCTTACGCTTACGCCGGGCTGATCAGTTCAGGCCCGTTGATCCTGTCGATCTTCGGTATCCTGATCATCGGCGTGATGAGCCTTGCGTTCGTGATACCCAAATACGCGATCGTGCAGTTTCAGGTCTCGGTCACGTATCTGATTTCGCTCAGCCTGATCCTGACCGGGCCGCTGCAACTGTCGTTCACGCGCTTCATCTCCGACCGCCTGTTCGAAAAGCGCGACGATCTGGTGCTGTCGAACTACAACGGCGTCGTGCTCGTCAGCACGATTGTGGCAGGGCTGGTGGGTGTGGTCGCGATGCTGCTGGGCTTCAAGAGCGAACCTTTGGCCTATCGCGTGCTGATGGTGGCGGGCTTCGTGGTGGTCAGCAACATCTGGATCGCCGTGATCTTTCTCTCCAGCGTCAAGCAGTACCGGCAAATTCTGTTTGTGTTTCTGATCGGTTACGGCTGCACCGTTGGGTTCGCCCTGCTGCTCAACCGGCATGGTCTGTCGGGGTTGCTCGGCGGCTTCGTGGCGGGGCACCTGATTCTGCTGGGCGGCCTGTCCGGACTGATTTACCGTAACTACCGTAGCGGCCGTCTGATTTCCTTCGAGGTGTTCGACAGACGCTTCGCGTATCCGACGCTCGCGCTGGTGGGGCTGTTTTTCAACCTGGGCGTGTGGCTCGACAAGTTCATGTTCTGGTACGCGCCCGGCACCGGCGCGCCCGTCATCGGACCGTTGCATGCTTCGGTGATTTACGACATCCCTGTGTTCATTGCCTATGTGTGCGTGATGCCCGGCATGGCGACGTTTCTGGTTCGCATCGAGGCGGACTTCGTCGAGTATTACGACGCCTTCTACGACGCCGTGCGCAGCGGTGCGACGCTGCGCCACATCAACGATATGCGCGACATGATGGTGGGCAGCGTGCGTGCGGGCCTGTATGAAATCATCAAGATTCAGGCTGTCGTGCTGCTGCTGATTTTCGCTTTCGGACAGAACATACTGGAAGCGCTGCATATCTCGCCGCTGTATATGCCGCTCCTGACCGTCGACGTGATTTCGGCCAGCCTGCAGGTGGTGCTGTTGGGTATCCTGAACGTGTACTTCTATCTGGACGCACGGCGCACGGTGTTGAAGCTATGTCTTGCGTTCGTAGTGCTCAACGGTGCGCTGACGTGGATCACGCTGCAGATGAGCCCCAATGCCTACGGTTACGGCTTTGCGCTGGCGCTCCTGATTCTGGTGGTGGGCGCGGTGCTGACGCTGGACCGCAAGTTCGCCAAGCTCGAATACGAAACCTACATGTTGCATAACTAACTGAACACGTGGGATGCGGATGTTCATGGTGCGCGCGATGTGCCGCTTTGCCGCCTGGGTTGCCTGCTTAGGCACGGCTGCCGGGATGGCACCGCTCGCGCAGGCCCAGACAGCGACCGATGCGGCTAGCAACGCCGCCCGTGCAGCGAATGCCTCCGTGCCTCCGTCGATAGCGTTTTTCTATGGCGCGCAAGTGCCGGTTGCGGCCCTGTCCGGGTTCGATGCGGTGGTGGTCGAACCGGATAGCAGCTTCGATCCCCTTGCACAACACGGCGGCCACACCGCCTGGTTTGCCTATGTCAGCGTTGGCGAAGTGACGCCGCAACGCCCGTACTACGCGGCGATGCCGAAGGAGTGGCTTGCGGGCCAGAACGCTGCGTGGGAGTCGAAGGTCGTCGATCAGGACGCACCCGGCTGGCCGGCGTTTTTCGTGAAGCAGGTGATTGCGCCGCTCTGGCGCAAAGGCTACCGCGGCTTCTTTCTCGACACACTCGATTCGTATCAGTTGATCGCCAAAACCGACGTCGACCGCCAGCGCCAGCAGGCGGGACTGGTGGCGGTGATCCGCGCGATCAAGGCGCGCTATCCGCGGGCCAAGCTGATGTTCAACCGGGGCTTCGAGATCTTGCCGCAGGTGCACGATCTGGTGTACGCGGTGGCGTTCGAGTCGCTCTATAGCGGCTGGGACCAGACGAAGCAAAGCTATACGCAGGTGCCGCCGGCGGATCGCGACTGGTTGCTCGGGCAGGCCAAAATCATCCGTGACCAGTACCGCTTGCCGGTGATCTCGATCGACTACTGTGCGCCGGGCGATGAGCAGTGCGCGCGCGATACGGTGCAGAAGATCTGCAAGGATGGGCTGGTGCCGTATGTGACCGACGGCGCGTTGCAAACCGTTGGGGTAGGGCGTGCCGGAATCTGCGAAGACGATCCGGCGCCCACACGGCCTTGATGCTGGACGGCCGCGCCCATTCGAAGGCCATGGCTTTGCCTGAAGCGCGCCGAGACCTGTACCTGTTTGATGGCCGTCTCAATGTCCCGAAGCGGGCGGCCGTTGCTCGCCAGCCTCGGGCGCGGGATGCAAATCGAGCCGCCGGCCGGCCTTGAGCAACTGGCTCGGCACATCGTGGCCGATCAGCCCCGGCAAGTGCGCGGACGCTTGCAGCGCTCGCGTCAAATCGACCCCCGTGTCGTAGCCGTTCAACTCCAGCATATGCACGAGCTCTTCCGTGCAGACGTTGCCGCTCGCGCCCGGCGCGTAGGGACAGCCCCCCAGGCCGCCGAGCGAGGCGTCGAAGCGGTCGATGCCCGCGTCCAGTGCCGCCATCGTATTGGCGAGCGCCATGCCGCGCGTGTTGTGAAAGTGCAGGGTAGTGTCGAGTCTGGCGAATTCATTGCGCGTGCGTTGTGCCAGTTGCCGCACCTGGTTCGGATACGCCATGCCGGTCGTGTCGCACAGCGTGACACCGTGCACGCCAAGCTCCGCGAAACGCCCCACCCAGCCCAGGACTTCGTCTTCGGGCACATCGCCCTCCATCGGGCAACCGAACGCGGTCGACAACGATATGTTGATTGCCACACGCGTCTTGCTGACCACCTCGATCACGTCGCGCAGTTGTGCGAACGATTCTTCGCGGCTCATGCGCAGATTGGCGCGATTGTGGGTTTCGCTGACCGACATAACGAGGTTGACCTCGTCGACGTCGCACGACAGCGCGCGTTCGGCGCCGCGCACATTCGGCACCAGCACGGTATAGACGACGCCCGGAGCGCGCACGATGCGATGCATCACGGCTTCCGCATCGCGCAGCGCCGGGATCGCGCGTGGCGAGGTGAAGGAGGTCACTTCGATCTTGGCGAAGCCGCAGGCGCTCAGGCGGTCGATCAGCGCGATCTTGTCGTCGGTTTCGATAAAGCGGGCTTCGTTCTGGAAGCCATCGCGGGTGGCGACTTCCTGGATGTACAGGCGAGGGCGGATGGCGCTCATTGTTGGATTCCTGAAGGTTTCAGTCAGATGACGCCGCGCTCGCGCAGGGCTGCGCGTTGGGCATCATCGAGGCCGAGCGAGGCGAGCACTTCATCTGTGTGTTCGCCAAGCGCCGGGGCGCGCGAGCGCACTGTGCCGGGCGTGGCATTGAGTTTGGGCAGCACACCTGGCATCTGCACCGGGGTGCCGTCATCGAGCGTGCTGTCGAGGATCATGTCGCGGGCGCGGTAATGCGGGTCGGCGGCGATATCGGCGATATCGTAGATCTTGCCGGCGGGAATCCGCGCTTCGTTCAGGTGGGCCAGCACGTCATCGAGCGAGTGCTGCGCGGTCCATGCGCCGATGGCGGCGTCGAGCCGTTCGACGTTGGCCACGCGGCCGTCGTTTTGCGCGAGCGCCGGGTCGGCGGCGAGATCGGGGCGCTCGATCACCTCCATCAGGCGACGGAAGATGCTGTCGCCGTTGCCCGCGATCAGCGCGAATTTGCCGTCCCGGCAGCGATAGGCATTGGAGGGCGCGATGCCCGGCAGGCTGCTGCCCGCCGCCTGGCGGACCGCGCCGAACACCGAGTATTCGGGCAACAGGCTTTCCATCATGTTGAAGACCGACTCGTACAGTGCGACGTCGATCATCTGACCTGCGCCGCCTTGCTGGTCGCGATGGCGCAGCGCAAGCAGAATGCCGATCACGCCATGCAAGGCCGCCAGCGAATCGCCGATGGACACGCCCACTCGCACGGGGGTGCGGCCAGGTTCGCCGGTCAGATTGCGCAGCCCGCCCATTGCCTCGCCAATCACGCCGAAGCCGGGCAGGTCGCGATACGGTCCGGTCTGTCCGTAGCCCGATACGCGCAGCATCACGAGTTTAGGGTTCAGTTCATGCAGGGTGTCCCAGCCGAGACCCCAGCCTTCGAGCGCGCCGGGGCGGAAGTTTTCGATCACCACATCGGCCTCGGCAGCGAGGCGCCGCGCGATGGCCTGACCCTCAGGGTCGCGCAGGTCGAGCGTTACCGAGCGTTTGTTGCGCGACTGCGAGGCCCACCAGACCGAGGTGCCGTCGTGCAGCATGCGCCATTTGCGCAGCGGATCGCCCGTGCCGGGTGGTTCCACCTTGATGACGTCGGCACCGAATTCGGCGAGCAGGCGGCTCGCGAACGGGCCGGCAATCAGTTGTCCGAGTTCGAGGACGCGGATCCCGTCGAGCGGTCCAGCCATGGTTCGTCTCCATCCAGTGTGTACCGTTGAACAGGATAGTGACGCAGCGCAGCGGCGTTGGGAATGTCGGAATGGTCACGGACCCTTTCCTCGCGAGAAAGGGCGAAGCGGGGGGCGCTCAGTCTGCCGCAGGCACGCCCGCCATGAAGTCGAACAGCTTTGCCGCTTCCGGCGTGAGCGCCTCGGCGTTCTTCGCGCCGATCCACAGCGTGCGTTCGGCCCAGGCGTCGGTCAATTGCACCGCGCGCAGGCCTGCGGCGAGGATTTCCGGAAGCACCGCCGCCGCTGGGAGCATGCCGATGCCGAGGCCCGCTTCAATCATCCGACAGATGCCGTCGAAGCTGCGCATCTGGATGCGCAGCCGCAATGGACGCTCGGCGACGAGGGCCGCGTCCATCATGCGCAGCAGCAGCGAACTGCCGCTGGCCAGCGCAACATAGTCATAGTCGAGCGTGTCGGCAAAGGCGATCTGCTTGACGTCCGCGAGGGCGTGGCCTGCGGGGACGAGCAGAACCAGCCGGTCGCGCCGGTAGAGGCGTTTGTCGACCAGCGGCGCGGGCACGTTGTCCGCGAATACGCCGAGATCCGTGCGGCCTGCGCCGAGCGCTTCGATCACTTCACCGCTCAGGCGCTCCTCGAGTGTGATCTTGACGCTGGGATTGTCGGCCAGAAACCGCTGCAGATCGGTGGGCAGGAACTGCACGATGGCCGAGGTGTTGGCCCAGATCCGCACATGACCGCGCACGCCGACCGCGAAGTCGCTCATTTCGCTTGCCATCCGGTTGACCTGGTCGAGCACCTGTAGCGCGTGGGTCAGGAGCCCCTGGCCCGCCGGAGTGAGTTCGACGCCGCGTGGATGGCGTACCAGCAGGGCGCAATCGGTGGCCCGTTCGAGGTCGGCGATGCGTTTGCTGATCGCGGAGAGCGTCATGTGGCTGCGTTCAGCCGCGCGGGTCAGGCTGCCGGTTTCGGCGACCGTCAGAAAGACGCGCAGAGAATGCAGATCGAAGTGCGTCGGATTGACCATGAGGGCGTGGGAGCGAAAAAAAAGCGGGACGGAAGCCCGATTTTACGGCTTCCGTCCCGCTTTTGGCCCAGTCTATGGTTCCCGCTTAGGGCACGACTGTGGGTCGTTTTAACGCAACTGCGTGACGGCGAGCAGCAGGACCATGCTGCCGATGGCACCGTCCAGCACGCGCCAGGCGGTTGCGCGGCGAAACAGCGGGGCGAGCGCTCGGGCACCGTAGCCGAGGCCGACGAACCAGACTGCGCTGACCGCCATTGCACCGAGCGCGAATGCGACCCGGCCGTTCAGCGCTTCACGGGCGCCCGCGGTGCCGATCAGCAAAAAGGTGTCGAGATACACGTGCGGGTTGAGCCACGTAAAGGCGAGCGTCATCAGGATGATCGGCATGGCGCGTTGGGCGGACGGCGCGGGTGCGGCGGATGTGGAGTTGCCCGAGGCCATGTCGCCCGGCGCGTTGACATCCAGCACCGCATGGCCGGGCCGCACTGCGCGGCGCAGTGCATTGAAGCCAAACCCCGCGAGGTAGGCAAGCCCGACATACAGCATGGTATGCACGAACACCGGATAACGCTCCACCAGCACCGACGCGCCGCCGACGCCCGCGCCGATCAGGATGAAATCCGACAAGGTGCAGAGCAGCACGATTTTGCCGATGTGCGAGCGCATGATGCCTTGCCGCAGAACGAAGGCGTTTTGCGCGCCGATGGTCACGATCAGCGACGCGCACAGCGCCGCTCCGTGGGAGAAAGCGAGCCAATCCATATGAGATCCAGTAGACGGTTGAGACGAATTAGCGTTAGTCTGCGGTTTTGCATCTCGTAAGAGAAGCTAATTTACTTAATGCCGATTAAGGAGCGCTAATGCTCGACTACGCTTTGCTGGATGCGCTTGCTGCAGTGGTGCGCCACGGCTCGTTCGACCGGGCCGCGAGCGAGCTGAATGTGACGCCGTCGGCGGTGTCGCAGCGCGTGAAGCTGTTAGAGGAGCGGGTGGGCAGCGTGCTCGTCAAACGGGGGCAGCCGTGCGTGGCGACCACGTCCGGTGCGCTGCTGTGCCGGCATACGGAGCGGGTGCAGTTGCTCGAATCGGAGCTGACCGGGCGCTTGCCCGCGTTGCCGGGGGCGTTGGTCGAGTCGTGGCCAACGTTGCGCGTGGCGGTCAACGATGACAGCGTGGGCACGTGGTTTATCGATGCGGTAGCCGGCTTTTGTGTGGAGCGGGAGATGCTGCTCGATCTCGTGATCGACGATCAGGATCACACTGCGCAGTTGATTCGCGACGGCAGCGTGCAGGGCGCGGTCACCACGCAGGCCGAGCCGGTGCAGGGCTGCCGCTCGGTTCGGCTGGGAAGGATGCGCTATCTGGCGGTGTGCGCGCCGGGTTTTTACGAGCGTTACTTTTCCGAGGGCGTGACGCGCGAGTCGCTAAGGCACACGCCGTGCGTCGACTTCAATCCGAAGGACCAGTTGCAGAAGCGCTTCATGCGCCGGATTACGCGCGCGGACGTTGATCCGCCGTTTCACTGGATTCCGCATGTTGCCGGATTTTTACGGGCCTGTGTGACGGGGATGGGGTGGGGCCTGTGCCCGGAGCGGATGATTACGCCGTATCTCGAGAGCGGTGAACTGGTGGATATGGCGCCGGGGAAACCGATCGATGTGGATCTTTACTGGCAGAGCTGGCGGTTGTCGATTGGGTGGCTGGATGACTTCGGTACCGAGTTGCGCAAGCGGGCGGGGGAGTTGCTGGATTGAGGGGGCACCTTGCGAAGCTACAGCAGCAACTCGATCGAATGAAACAACCTGCGCTGCTCGGGGTCTTTCGAACTTGCGCCCTCATCGATCACTTCCCGCAGGCAATCAAGAAAACACGCCGCAGCCGGACTAGTCGGCGCACCACGCCGTGAAGTAATACTGACGATGGTCTCATCCACCGTCTCGCGCAGCGGCAGCGCCCACAGATTCTCCTTCGCACTGCTGACCTCAACCAGCGGCCACGGAAAGATGCTCAGCATATCCGTATGCGCGAGCAAGCCCAGCACGATTGCCAGCGAATGCGCGAGGTGAATCGTATGCGGCACTGTCATGCCGCGTTGCCGAAAGAGGTTGTCCGCAATCGACTCGCGGCTCGCCGGGTCCCAGTTGAGCACCCACTCGGCGTCCTCGAGTTCGAGCAAGGTCCGGCATCCTGCCTTCGGATGATCGCGCCGTGCTACCACCGCCGAATGGGTGGAAAACAGCGGCACGTTATGAAACTCCGATTGCGGTGAAGCCGGCGGAGGCCGTCCAATCGAAAAGTCCAGGCTGCCGTCGCGCAAGCGCGGTTGCACGACAGCCAGCAGTCCTTCGAAGAATTCCAACTGCACCTCGGGCATGTGCTGGCGGAAGCGCTGCACCGTCTGCGGCAAAAACGTCAGCGCGATCCACGGCGTAACGCCGATCGACAATTTCCCCGCCGCCGCTCCGCGCAGCGCCTCGATTTCCGCCTCGGCCCGTTGCAGTTGCCCGAGCACCAGCCGCGCATGGACCACGAGCGCGCGGCCGAACTCGGTAAACGCCACACCGCTCGCGCTGCGGATTACAAGCGGCGCCTGCAGATCGGCTTCCAGTTCGCGTACCGCCTTGGTCACGGCAGCGGGCGAGAGGCCCATCGTGCGCGCCGCCGCCCGGATACTGCCGGTATCCGCGATCGCCGCCAAGGTGTTGAGCTGATGGAGTTTCATCGGGTCTGAGTAAGGAGAGGGTGGCAACCATAGGTTGCCGTCGTGCCGATTCTACGCCTGCCCGTCAAAAATCACGTTGGCTATGCTGGGCTCACGCATTCACTGATCCACTGATGGAGACTGCTACGTGAACACCATGGCCATTCCGGCGGGCATCGCCGATCTCGAAGACGAAATGATCGCGCTGCGCCACCGCATCCACGCACATCCAGAACTGGCGTACGAAGAATTCGCCACCGCCGACCTCGTGGCCGAGCGTCTGCAGGAATGGGGTTACACGGTGACGCGGGGGCTCGGAAAAACCGGTGTAATCGGCCAGTTGAAAGTGGGTCACAGCACGAAGCGTCTCGGTTTGCGCGCTGACATGGACGCCTTGCCGATCCACGAACAGACCGGCCTGCCATATGCCAGCACGATCCCCGGCAAGATGCACGCGTGCGGTCATGACGGCCATACCGCAATGCTGCTCGCCGCGGCCAAGCATCTGGCCCGCACAAAGTCCTTCGACGGCACGCTGAATCTGATTTTCCAGCCGGCTGAAGAAGGCTTGGCCGGCGCGAAGAAAATGCTTGAAGACGGCCTGTTCGATGCGTTCCCGTGCGACGCGGTGTTCGCCATGCACAACATGCCCGGCTATCCGACCGGCAAGTTTGGATTTCTGCCGGGCTCGTTCATGGCGTCGTCGGATACGGTGATCGTCAAGGTGACCGGGCGCGGCGGCCACGGCGCAGTGCCGCACAAGGCGGTCGATCCGGTGGTGGTCTGTGCGCAGATCGTGCTCGCGTTGCAGACCATCGTCTCGCGCAACATTGCCCCGCTCGACATGGCGATCATCACCGTGGGCGCAATTCACGCCGGTGAAGCGCCGAATGTGATTCCCGAAAGCGCGGAAATGCGTTTGTCGGTGCGCGCGCTCAAGCCCGAGGTTCGCGACTATCTGCAAACGCGCATCACCGAGGTCGTGCAGGCTCAGGCAGCCGTGTATGGCGCACGCGCCGAGGTCGATTATCAGCGCCGTTATCCGGTGCTCGTCAACGACGCCGCCATGACGGATTTTGCGCAGCAGATCGCGCTCAACTGGCTCGGCGAGGCTGGCCTGATTCCCCATATGCAGCCGCTCACGGGCAGCGAGGACTTCGCCTTCCTGCTCGAGCGCTGCGCGGGCAGCTATCTGATCATCGGCAATGGCGACGGCGAGGGCGGCTGCATGGTGCACAACCCCGGCTATGACTTCAACGACGATTGCCTCGCCACCGGCGCGGCGTACTGGGTGCGATTGACCGAGTCGTTTCTTGCTTGAGAGTGTGATCGAGGCAGCAAGGTAGCCACGCAGCAGCAGGACATCTGGGAGGAGACACACCATGGACTATTCCGCCGCACCGCACCCGCAATCCAGTGAGCAAGAGCTGGCTCATGACGGCCTGGCGTATGACACATCGGTTCGTCATGGACTGCCGGGCGATGCGCCGGCAACGGCGTTGTCCCGCGGACGCGTGAGTCACGCCAAAGCCATCGCCGCGATCACGCTCGGCAACGGTCTCGAGTTCTTCGACTTCACTATCTACAGCTTTTTCGCCACGATTATCGGCAAGCTGTATTTCCCGGTCGAAGGGCAACTCGCGCAACTGATGCTGGCCGCGGGAACGTTCGGCGTGGGCTTCATCATGCGACCGGTCGGCGGTGTCGTGCTCGGCGGCTATGCGGACCGCGCCGGCCGCAAGGCGGCGATGAGTCTCACGCTGTGGATGATGACGCTCGGCTCGGCGATCATCGCCTTCGCGCCTACGTATGCGGCGATCGGCATGGCGGCGCCGCTGCTGGTGATTCTCGCGCGGCTGATTCAAGGCTTTGCGTTGGGCGGCGAAATCGGCGCCTCGACCTCGCTGTTGATGGAATACGGCAGCGACAAGACGCGCGGTTTCTACGGTAGCTGGCAGTTCGTGAGCCAGGGCTTGAATACCGTCTGCGGATCGCTGCTTGGCGTCGCGCTGGCGGCAAGCCTGTCGACGCCTGCGCTGGAAAGCTGGGGCTGGCGCGTACCGTTCCTGATCGGCATGGCGATGGGTCCGATCGGCGTCTATATTCGCCGTCACCTGGACGAAACGTTGCCTGGTGCGGTGCAGAGTAAGGACGCAACGGGACGCGTGGACGGCACGGGTGGAGCGTCCGTCGTCGCAGTGCATTCGCAGCCGGTGCGCGAGATTTTTCGTGGCCACCTCGGCGTGATCGCAACGGGCGTTGTGACGACCATCGGCGGCACGGCAGCGAACTACATCGTGCTGTTCTATCTCTCGACATACGCGATCCGCATCCTCCATCTGCCGATGTCGCTCGCGCTGTGGGCCTCATGGACCGCTGCATTCGTCACCGTGATCCTGTCGCCGTTCGCCGGCGCGCTGTCGGACCGCGTGGGCCGCAAGCGCGTGTTGTGGATCTCGCGAGTACTGCTGATCGCCGCCGTGTATCCGGCGTTCATGATGATCAATGCCTCGCCGACGGTCCCCGTGTTGCTGGCGGTCGTCGCCGTGCTTGCGGTGCTGGTGACGTTTACCGCCGTGCCGAATATCGTGATGTTGCCGGAGATGTTTCCGCGCGAGATTCGTGCGACCGGGATGTCGATCGTGTATTGCCTCGGCGTGTCGATCTTCGGTGGCTTCGCGCAATTCTTCGCGACGTGGCTGATCCAGTTGACGGGCAGTACCTTGGCGCCGGCCTGGTATCTGATCGGTTGCGGGGTGGTGTCGTTGCTGCCGCTGCCGTTCATGCGCGAAACGGCGGGGCGGCCGATTGATTAGAAGTTAGCGCGTGCACAAAAAAAAGGCCGGTGTCGCTCGCGCAACACCGGCCTTTCGCTACGAATCGACCTGATTACAAGAAACTACCTCGCCTCCGGCACCCCTTCCGCCTGCGGCACGGTCTCGTTCTCCCGCGTCTCCGGCATCGCTGCCCACACCAGCAGCACAGCCAGCGCGCCAGCCGCTGCGAGACCAAAGAAGCTGACCGTGTTGCTAAAGCGATCCGCAATAAAGCCCGCCGCCGCCGTACTCAAGGTCGCACCGATCCCGGCCGCAAGACCGAACAGACCAATACACAGGTTGTAGCGCCCCTTGCCGCCGGCCACATCTGCGGCGATCAGCGGCAGCATGACCCCGAACACCGCGGCGCTCAGGCCGTCGAGCATCTGCACCGGCACCAGCAGGTAAGGGCTGCTGATCCCGGCAAACAGCAGCGCCCGAATCGGCAATGCGGAAAAGCCGAACAGCAGAATAGGGCGACGCCCCCAGCGTTGCGCGGAGCGTCCCACCCACGGCGACATCATCGCCACGATCGCTTGCGGCACGATGATGCAGGCCGCAATCACCAGCTGCACGTTGTCGCCCATGCCGGCAGTCACTTCGCCGGCAGCGAGGTTCAGCATCGCCGCGTTTGAGAGGTGGAACAGCACGATACAGGCCGCAAAGATCAGCATGCGTTTATCGCGCAGCAGCTCGCGCAGGCTCTCGCGCTTTTCGTCCGCATCCGGGGCGGGCTTGGCCTGGGGCAGCGGGTCGAGCGTGCCGGTGTTCTGCACCATGCTCAGCGCAATCAGCGCGGGCATGGCGAGCGCGGCGGTCAGCCAGAACACGGCGCGCGACGAGAAGTACTCGCCGAATAGCCCCATCAGCCCGGCTGCGATCGCGCTGCCGATCGACGCCCAGCGCGCATTGCGCCCGAGCCGGTCGCCGAGATTCTGGCGTCCCACCAGCGCGAACGAGATCGCTGCCATCGCCGGCACCAGCATGCAACTGGCAAAGCCGTGGAAGACCTCCGCGGCGATCACGGGCAGCACGGTCGGGCTGCTGGCGAGCAGCACCGCGGAGAGGATGATCGCGATGATCGCCCAGGCGGCGGCGCCTTTCTTGTTGCGCATGGCGTCGACGGCGGCGCCGGCGGGCACCTGGCTCACCATCGCGCTGATCGTGCCGACAGACAGCGCCATGCCGATCTCCCCCTGGGTCCACTTGTGCGACGCCAGGTAGGACGCGATGAACGGCCCGAAGCCGGTCTGCACGTTGGCGACGAAGAAGTTCATCCAGTCGAGCGCGCGCAGGCTGCGTGCATTAACCATAAGCCGGCCTGTCATCGGGACGCCCGTGCGGTCGAAGCCGCCGCTGTTGATGACGAAGCCGCGGCGGGGGCCGGCGCAGGCGCGGGCGGCGCGGGTGGTGGTGCTGGCGACACGGCGCGGATCGGCTGGCCGGCGTCGTATGCCGGAGAAGCGGCGATCGCCGCGTCACTGAGATCCAGCAGCGGATAGAGCGCCTTGTCCTTGGTGCCGAAGTGCAACGCCGACCAGTTCGCAGCAATCGTGCGCCGGTCGGTGCTCACCATGCCGCTGACGTCGAGCACCACGGCTTGCGGCTGCGCATTGCCGTCGATCAGCACGTCGACCACCCGGCCCACTTTGCCGCCATTGGGCCGCTCCACAGTGGCATCGAGCAGCGGCAAGCGCGTGGCCGTTGCGGTGCCGGCTGCTGCCGCGGCCGCTTTCGAACGGTCGGCGGGCGGCACCTGGCCAGGCGCGAGATTGAGCGTGATGGTCGCCGCTTTGGCGTTCGGCGTGAAGCGGAACACGTTCCACGGGAAGTTGACCTTGCGATCGCCGACCCCAAGGAAGCCCTGCAGGTTGACGACCATTTCGATCGGCTTGCCGGTGGCGTCGGTCACGAGATCGACGGCGCGTCCCACCACCTTGCCATCGGGCTTTTGTACTTCGGCGTCGAGCAGGCCATGCGCCTGATTGCGATCGATCAGCCGCGTCACGATGAGCGGCGCAGGTGCGGGCGGCGGCGGTGGCGGGGCCACCGGCGGCGGAGGCGGTTCCTCGGGCTTGCGCGGCGGGGCAGGCGGGCGTTTGGGTTTCGGCGGCGCTTCGGGTTTGGTGGTTTCCGTCTGCACCGTCGTCTCAGGCGGTCCGGCCACGAGCGTGGAGCCGTCGGGTGAGACGAGTACCGGCACGGCCTCGGTGATCGGTGCCTGCTGCGGTCCGCGCAGCAGGCTGCAACCCGACAGGGCGAGAGCCGCGAGGACGAGAAGGATCGTGTAACGGAAGGCTGGACGTCGAAAACCGCCACGCATCAAGAAAGACTCCATGGGGGAGAGCGGAGGGTGCGACTGGCTTGCCGCACCCGCGGCTGCTGCAATTGAAACGGTGTATGCGTCAGAGTTTAACCCGCGGCGCGCTGCGTTCCGGCCCGGATTGGCATGAAAACAGCAGACCAGGGTCGCCTGCGTTGCGTGCGCAGAGTCGTCCAGGATGCCTGGACGAACAGCCGGCGTGCGACAGGCGCGTGACAGGCCGTAGGTGTAAACACGCGGGCTGAACCCGCATGCCACCGTGCCTTAAACGATATAAGCATCGCGACATGACCGGCATGCCATTCATGCGATGGGAGACATATTTGTATTCGCCTACATTTCGGGACAGCAACTGACGAACGGTGCTAACGCGGGTTGTGCCCCACAGGTTTCAACCCGGCACGTAGGTGCCCGATTGTAAGGGAAGTCGGGAATCTTCGGACGAAAGCGGACTGGCCTGAACACAGACTGTCCGTCTGGACGAACGTTCAAACCTTGCCCCACCACATTACATAAACGCAACGAGACGAACCTGATGACGGCCGGTGCCCCGGCTGTTTCAGCATGCTGATAAAGGAGGCACTCATCATGATGGAACCCCACGCCCAGCCGATTTCCGATGTCGGCGTCGAAACCTTCGATTCAAAGGGCTTTCTCGACCGGTACTTCGAAATCTCCTCGCGCGGCAGTTCGCAGCGCCAGGAAATCATCGCCGGTGTCACCACGTTTCTGGCGATGGTGTATTCGGTCTTCGTCGTGCCGGGCATGTTCGGCAAGGCGGGCTTCGATACCAGCGCGGTCTTTGTGGCCGTGTGCCTGACTACCGCCTTCGGCTCGCTGCTGATGGGCGTCTGGGCCAAGCTGCCGATCGCGATCGGCTGCGCCATCTCGCTCACTGCCTTCACCGCCTTTGGCCTCGTGCTCGGTAAGGGCCTGCATCCGACGGTCGCGCTCGGCGCCGTGTTCCTGATGGGGATCGTCTTCACCGGCATTTCGGTGACGGGCGTGCGCTCGTGGATCCTGCGCAACCTGCCCTCGGGCGTGGCGCACGGCACGGGGATCGGCATTGGCCTGTTCCTGCTGCTGATCGCTGCCAACGATGTGGGCCTCGTAGTCAAGAACCCGGGCGCTGGCCTGCCGGTGTCGCTCGGCAATATCACGGCGCTGCCCGCGCTGATGTCGGTGGTGGGGCTCGCTGCGATATTCGGTCTGGTGCGCCGTCGCGTGCCGGGTTCGATCCTGATCGTGATCGTAGCAATCTCGGCGATCGGACTCCTGATCGATCCGGCTGTGTCGTACCACGGAGTATTTGCGCTGCCGTCGCTGAGCGCGCCAGGTCATGCTTCGTTGATCGGTGCGATGGACATCAAGGGTGCGCTCTCGCTGGCGGTGTTGCCTAGCGTGCTGGCCCTCGTGATGACGGCCGTTTTCGACGCGACCGGCACGATCCGCGCCGTCGCAGGGCAGGCCGGTCAACTCGACGCCAACGGTCGCATCATCAACGGCGGCCGCGCGCTGACGGCGGACTCGCTGAGCTCGATTTTCTCGGGTTTCCTGGGCGGCGCGCCGGCTGCTGCGTACATCGAATCGACGGTCGGCGTCGCGGCGGGTGCGAAGACGGGTATGGCAGCGGCGGTGGTCGGTCTGCTGTTCCTCGTGGTGATGTTCTTCTCGCCGCTCGCGGGTCTCGTGCCTTCGTATGCGACGGCTCCGGCGCTGATGTATGTCGGCCTGCTGATGCTCTCGAGCGTGAGCAAGCTGAATATGGACGACATGGTCGACGCAATGTCGGGTCTGGTGTGCGCGGTCTTTATCGTGCTGACCGCCAACATCGTGACGGGCATCATGCTGGGTTTCAGCACGCTGGTGATCGGCCGCATCGTGAGCGGCGAGTATCGCAAGCTGAACGTCGGGACGGTGGCGATCGCCATCGTGCTGGCCGCGTTCTACCTCGGCGGCTGGGCGATCTGATTGCGGCTGGTGCGGTTGCTGTAATGCGCGGGTGGGCTAGCTGTTGGCCCGCTCGCGTCTGAAGTCGATTGTTTCTCCACCCTTGACGCGGCGTGTCACGGTATTTTGACTGGTGATGCGCCGCGTATCTTTTTTGCGTGGCTTCCCTGGTAGGTCGGTCCTTTAGCCCACGCATCTCGTCCTTGACATCCACCTTCGCGCGTCTACACTTAACCTCATGGTTAAGTTTTCGGAAGCCCTTCTCGACCGTACGTTTGCGGCCCTCGCCGACCCTACGCGACGCGCGCTCCTTGCGCGCCTTTCCGACCAGCACGATCTGTCGGTGAGCGAACTTGCGCAGCCGTTCGAGATGTCGTTGCCGGCGGTGATGAAGCATCTCGATGTGCTGTCCGAGGCCGGCCTGATTACGCGCACCAAGACCGGCCGCACGGTGGCGTGCCGGCTGTCCGCCGGGCCGATGGAGGAAGCGATGCAGTGGCTCAACCGCTATCAGCGCTTCTGGACCGAACAACTCGATCGTCTTGCGGCCTTTGTCGAAGAGGAAGAGCCATGCCCGCCAAACCCAGTCTTACGCTCCAGCGCCGTCTCAACGCCTCGCCCGCGAAAGTCTTCCGCGCCTGGACGGAACCGGCGCAAATCCTGAAGTGGATGCACCCCAGCGGCACCGAGATGCTGCACGCCGAAGTGGAGGCACGGGTCGAGGGTCGTTTTCAGCTCGTCATGCGTGGAGCGGATGGTGCAGAGCACGCCGCCAGCGGCCGCTATCTGGAAGTGGTGCCGGACGCGAAGCTGGTCTTCACGTGGACGTGGCGCTCGGCACCCGAGCGCGAGTCGCTGGTCACGGTCGCATTAAGAGCGGACGGCGAAGGCACGCTGCTGACGTTGACGCACGAACAGTTCGCTGACGAAGATTCGCGCGACAAGCACGCAGCCGGTTGGACGTCGGGGCTCGATGGGCTCGAACGCTACTTTGCCTGATTACTGACGAGGAGATGCAGATGGAACCGCATAGCACTGTCTCAAGAGATGAATGGCTGGCCGCGCGCCGCGCGTTGCTGGCGGAAGAAAAGGCCTTCACGCATGCGCGCGACGAACTCAACCGCAAGCGTCGGGCGCTGCCGTGGGTCAAGCTTGACAAGACCTACACGTTCGATACGCCGCAAGGCCGCAAGACGCTTGCCGACCTGTTCGACGGACGCAGTCAGTTGATCGTCTACCACTTCATGCTGGGCCCGGAGTGGAAGGAAGGCTGCCCCGGCTGCTCGTTCCTGTCGGACAGCGTGGATGGCGTGCTGCCGCATCTCGAGTATCACGACGTCTCATACATGGCCGTTTCGCGGGCGCCGCTCGCGAAGATCGAGGTGTTCAAAAAGCGGATGGGCTGGCGGTTTCGCTGGGTGTCGTCACATGACAGCGATTTCAACTTCGACTACCACGTGTCGTTTACGCCGGAGGAGATCGCGCGCGGCAGGGGGTTCTACAACTTCGAGGAGCAGGACATTTCCGGCGACGAGGCACCCGGTCATAGCGTGTTCTACAAGGACGAGGCCGGCGATATTTTCCACACCTATTCGAGCTATGCGCGTGGTGGCGAGCCGTTTATCGGTGCTTACACGCACCTCGATATCGCCCCGAAAGGCCGCAACGAAGTCCGGAACCTCGGCGAATGGGTCAAGCATCACGACCGCTACGGGGACGCGCCTCAAGCTTGCCCGGCGTGCGGGGCGTGCGGGTCGTGATGGACGGATAGAGCGGGGCGCTCGCGCAAGGCATTACGCCCCGCGCTGCCCCGTTTCATAAAACAGCGCAAACAGTTCGGACTGTGAATTGATGTTGAGCTTCGTATAGATGTGCTTCTTGTGGGCGCGCACGGTCTCGAACGAGATTGAGAGCTTTTCGGCAATCGCTCGTGTCGAAAACCCACTCAACGTCAGCATTGCCACCTCCACTTCACGTGCCGAGAGCGGCGTGTGTCCACCGGCCTGCGCCACCTGCGCAAAGCGCTCCGTGCAGGTCGGTGCGTCGACCGTGGGCGCGGATTTCACCGCGCTTCCTTCGTTCACCTCACCGACATCGCCGATGCCCGGCGCGTCGGCCGTCTCGAACGTCTCGTGCGGCAGCCGCTGGCGCATCAGCGCTATCACCCACGGTGCGCATAGCGCCAGCACGGCGAGATCGCGGTCGCCGTAACGTTGCGTCGCGCCCAGCGAAAACGCCAGCGTGTGCCGTGCATCGATCATGTAGTTGAAGTGCACCTCGTCGCCGACAATGTTCTTTCTGAAGTAGCGCTGGTAATACGAGGTCATCGTGAAGTTGTCGGGCGCCACGTCGGCGAGCGTGACGAAGCCCGATGCGGGCCGCTCGCATGCGTCGATATAAAACGGGTCGAGCTGATAGAGCGCCGCGAGATAGTCCTGGAACATGACATCCACGGTGCCGTCGGGTGTCGGCGACTCGGCGCAGACGAGCGGCGCCTCGTCCGGCGCGAAACGCAGCGCCACCCAGTTGTCGAATGGCACGTAGCGTTCCAGTGCACGGGTGAGCCGGGTCCAGAACTGCGTGCTGTCGAGTGCCTCGATGACCGCGCCAATTTCCCGATGAAAGGCGAGGTCGCGCCATTCGAGTTCCATACCTGCTCCGTTGAGGGTAACCCAGCCGGGTGATTTCCCAATAAATATGTCTGGTGATAATAGCCCCAAGCGCTTCGCCGGCGGCCGAAAGAATGAATCGGCACAAGCGAGGCGGACTGGCAAGGAAAGGAGACATACATGCAGCTCGAACTGGCGCAGATCCCGATTCAGGATGGCGCGACCGAACCCAACGTGCAACGCGTGCTCGACGTGATCGCGAAGCGCGAAGCCGGCACGGACCTGATTGTTTTTCCCGAAACGACCCTCTCGGGCTTTCCGACCCGCGATACGGTTGCCGATGTCGCACAGCCGCTCGATGGCGCCGCGCTGACGCGCGTGCGCAACGCCGCGCGCGCAGCGCGTGTGGCCGTCGCGGTGGGTCTCGCCGAGCGAGACGGCAGCCGCTTCTATAACACAACGGTACTGATCGACGAGCAGGGCGAGCTGGCGCTGCGCTATCGCAAGACGCATCTGTGGGCATCGGACGTCGGCGTGTTCGAACCGGGCGATCGCTATGAGGTGTGCAGCTTCAAGGGCATGACCGTCGGCATGCTGATCTGCTACGACATTGAATTCCCCGAGACCGCGCGGGCAGTTGCCTCACTCGGCGCGGACCTGCTGATCGTGACCAACGGCAATATGGATCCGTTCGGCCCAGTGCATCGCCGCGCGATCGTGGCGCGGGCGATGGAAAACCAGATGTTCGCCGCGCTCGTCAACCGCACTGGTACGGGCGACGACAACCTAGTCTTCACGGGCGAATCGGCGCTGATCGATCCGTTCGGCGAGGTCGTCTGCGAAGCGGGTACCGCGCAGACGCTGCTGCAAGCGACGCTCGATCCCGCACGGCTGGAGGGAGCACGTGAGCATTACCGCTACCTGCATGACGCGCGAATCGGGCTGGATCTCAAGACGATTGACGGAGCAAATGGCCAACGTGCCCGCGTGATCGGTTAGCGCGCAGGCGCTGACCCGGCGCTCTCGTCCGCCGCTCCCGTCCGACCGGGCGGCTTGACACCTGAAGTTGCAGCACAAAACCTGTTCTACAAACCGGGTGATGCGGCACGTCCGTATCACACCCAATGACTCGCAATACCGCCCGTTCGTCTGGCCAGGTTGGCCGGCGAGTTAGCAACAACGTTGCATGAGACCGGAGACAAAGCATGACGACCTCATCCCCCGCCGAACCCGCGGGCACACAAACCACGCATCTCAAACGTACGCTCGGCCTGCCGTCGGTGCTGCTGTTCGGCCTTGCCTACATGGCGCCGTTGATCGTCTACGGCACCTATGGCGTGCTCGCCAGCGCAAGTAACGATACGGCGGCGCTCGCCTATCTGATCGCGTTGATCGCCATCGTGTTCACCGCGTTGAGTTACGGCAAGCTCGCACGGCTCTTCCCGGTAGCGGGGTCGGCCTACACGTACACACGCAAGACCTTCAGTGCGCATCTGGGTTTCATGATCGGCTGGGCGACGTTGCTCGATTATTTCTTCCTGCCGATGGTGATCTGGCTGATCGGCGCGGCCTATCTGAGTGCGGCGTTTCCGCAGGTGCCGAGCTGGATCTGGATCGTCGCGTTCATCGTGCTGACGAGTGCGCTGAATATCCTCGGCATCGAGCTGGCGAACCGCTTCAATATCGTGCTGATGGTGGTGCAACTGGCCATCGTCGCACTGTTCGTTTTCCTATGCTGTCACTATGTGACGGCGGCCATGGGGCCGGGCGGGCTGATCTCCGCCGAGCCGTTCTTCAAGCCGCACGTGCCGTTCTCCGCGACGATGGCGGGCGCCGCGATTGCCGCGTATTCGTATCTCGGCTTCGATGCGGTCTCGACGCTGACCGAAGAAACCATTGCGCCTGAGAAGACCATGCCGCGTGCGATCGTGCTGATTGCGCTGATCGGCGGCGCGATTTTCGTGATTGCGGCCTATACGGTGCAGCTTGCCCATCCGGGCGCCGTGTTCAAGGATCCGGATTCCGCCGCGTTCGAAGTGGCGCGCAAGGTGGGCGGCGATATCTTTGTGACGGTGTTTCTGGCCGGCCTGATTCTCGCGCAATTCGCCTCGGGCATTTCGGCTCAGGCAAGCGTTGGGCGTCTGCTGTATGCGATGGGCCGCGACGAAGTGCTGCCCAAGCGCATCTTCGGTTTCGTGCATCCGAAGTTCAAGACGCCGGCGATCAACATCGCGATTGCCGGTGCAGTGGGCCTGATTGCCTTGAAGCTCGACGTCGCGACTTCCACCTCGTTCATCAACTTCGGCGCGTTTCTCGCGTTCACCGCAGTCAATCTGTGCGTGGTGCGGCAGTATTTCCTTGCCAAGGGCAGCGCGAAAACCATGGGTGTGCTCGGCGGCCTGCTATTCCCGCTGCTGGGTGCGGTCGCCGATCTGTGGTTGCTGGTAAGCCTGGAGAAGACGGCGCTGGTGCTGGGCGCGATCTGGTTCGTGCTGGGTCTGGTCTATCTGGGCTGGCTGACCCGGGGCTTCCGCCGGGCGCCGCCGGAAGTGGCGGTGGTTTTGTAAGGGGAGCGCCCCCGGCGCGCCGGGGGCCTGGCGGCGCTACCTGAGTTATCGGGCAGCGCCGTCCTGTCTGCTACAGGGCGATTTCGAAGGCCGGTTTGAGGAACAGTTCAATTGCCATGACGACCAGTCCCATCGCCGCCGCCGCGATGGTCAGGGTGCCGTATTCGTCGTAACGCGCGTCATAGAGACACGCGACGATGAACAGGATCGCCATCAGGTTGGTCAGCCAATCGAAATTTAGGGCGAGGCTCATCGAGGAATCCGTGCTCAGTGGACCATTCGCTATTTCGAATCGGCCCATTAATTCGGCAGAATTCTAGCGAGTTGAGCTTACGGATTCGCAACAGGATTGCTTACAGGGACTCGCGCGAGGGAAATCCCCTAGCGGGGCATCATCTCGTGCTCGATCCAATCGCCCACCGAGGTCCGCTTCGGTTGCCAACCGAGCAGTTTGCGTGCGCGTTCGCCGCGCACCCGGCTATTCGAGCCGAGCCCGTAGTTGGCCATTTCATAACCCCATTCCTGCTCGGCGTCTTTTAGCGGCCAGTCTTGCGCCGGGCCCAGTTTCATCGCGCGGGCTATGGTGGCGCTCATGTCGCGAAACGACGCCTCGCCGCTCTCGACGAAGTAGAACGTGCCGGCCGGTGTTTTCTCCAGCGCGAGGCGATACAGCTCGACGACGTCGTCGATATGCACATTCGACCAGATGTTGCCGCCGCTTCCCACATGCCGCACGACACCGCTTTTCTGCGCCTGGCGCACGAGACGCGGCAATTGCACGCTGGCGCTGCCGGCAACGGCGCCGTGACCGTAGATCAGCGTGTTGCATAGCACTGCTGAGCGGATATTCTGCTGCGCCGCCTCGAGCACCAGACGGTCGATGCCGACACGCGCCGCTTTATCGGCGGTCGGTTCGGGCAACGCATCTTCGTGATAAATGGCGGCCGCGCCGGCTTCGCCACCCGACGCATCGCCGACGATGCTCGAACCGCTCGTATGCAGAAACGGCTTGCCGGAGCCGGCGAGCCCTTCGATGAACGCTTCGACAGCCGCACGATGATCGCTGCTGGCTGCGTTGATCACGGCGTCCGCGGCCTGGGCTTCGGCGATCAGCAGCGCGCGGTCATCGAGCGTGCCGATGACTGGCTCAATGCCGAGCCGCCGCAGCTCAGCGGCGTGGTCAGAGTTGCGGATCAGGCCGCGCACGTGATGTCCGGCGCGCACGAGGCCCACGGCAATCGAGCCGCCGATAAAACCGCTGGCACCGGTGATGAAAATGTTCAAGACGTTCTCCTTGTGGCTGAGATAGCGGGAAACGTTAGGCTTCCGCTGGAATGAAGCCAGTATCCGCCGTCTTGATTCTGGCAAAAAGCGTGTTAGTCTCAAATCAATCTTGATTTTAAATCAACAATGAAGACTTCCACCGACGAGTTGCTGGTATTCGTGACCGTGATCGACAGCGGCTCGATCACGGCCGCCGCCGAAATGCTGCAACAGACGGTGTCAGGCGTGAGCCGTGCCCTGACACGGCTTGAAAAGAAGCTCGATACCACCTTGATTCGCCGCACAACGCGCCGGCTGCAACTCACGGAAGAGGGCGTGCTGTTCCTCGGACGGGCCCGGGCGATTCTCGATGCCATGGAAGAGGCCGAGCAGTCCGTCGCCCGGCGGCGCGAGCGGCCAAGCGGGCGTCTGCGTGTGGATGCGGCCTCGCCCTTCATGCTCCATTGCATTGCGCCGCATATGAAGGCGTTTTCGGCGCTGTATCCCGAGATCCAGCTGGAGCTGACCAGCAATGAACGGATCGTCGATCTGCTCGAACAGACGGTGGACATCGCGATCCGGATCGGCGTGCTGCAGGATTCGACGTTGCACGCGCGCTCGCTCGGCAGCAGCAAGCGGCGCATTGTTGCGAGTCCGGGCTATCTGGTGGAGAACGGCACGCCGGATTCGGTCGAGGCGCTGCATGCGCATCGTTTGATCGGCTTTACGGCGCCCGAACACTTGAACCGCTGGCCGCTGCGTGATGGCGAGCGCGCGGCGTTGAAGATTGCGCCATCCATGACGGCGTCGAGCGGCGAGACCCTACGTCAGTTGGCCATTGCGGATAGCGGCATCGCCTGCCTGTCCGATTTCATGACGCTCGCGGACGTGCGTGACGGGCGGCTCGTGCGGATTCTCGAAGACGTGCTGATTGATGACCGGCAACCCATCAGTGCCGTGTTTTATCAGAGCGCATCGCTTGCGGGCAGGGTGCAGGCGTTTCTGGATTTCATTGGGGCGCGGTTGCAGCTTTAGGGGGTGTGGCGTCATTCGACCGGTTGCATGCTGTTTTTTGCGACGGCCCAAATATCCCAAAAACATAGGCATCCTGCCATCTGCTACGTTTACGCCGTCGCGAATTCGCTGTCACAACGAGCGAGGTAGATTTACCCATGTCGCAATGGAATACGCTCTCTGTCCCGCTAGGGAGCAGTTGGCAATGTACGTTAGTGCTGGCGGGTGAATATGTTAGTCCGTCAGGAAACACCGTCCGACTCATGCGGGACGATGACGAAATCAGGCAGCTTGAGGAAGACCGGCAAGACTTTGACCGGTACTTTCGGCCATGCGGGGACGTGAGGACCGTGAGCGGGGGAGTCGAGCTACGCGAGATTCGGTCGTTCTTGACCGACGCCCTGAATGTGGTCCTCTGGAATCTACCGACCGACAACGCCGAAGTCGAGCGCATGCTCAGGCAGGCCGTGAGACACGGTAGGCTGGTGCCCGTTGTCAATCGCGAATATGGGTCCTTGCGCCGGGTGTCTCGCCCAACGCCTGGGCCGTTGCGGTGGCCGTCGAGCGGAGGTGGATGGGGCGGAGGTAGTCAAAAGTGGGCGGCCATCGCGAACACCGGCCCGGGCCTGTTGATGTTCAACGGCGAACCGGTCCTGTCCGGGCCGTATGACCCGGCCACGCGGCAAGCCCAACTCATCGCTGCGCGTGGCGCGATGACGACAAATGGCGGCGGTGACCTGCTGGGTGTACTTGAAACGGTGGCTGGTGCTGCGCTCGGCGTCGACTCTGGCTCGAACGAAACTGTCGATGACGGCGGCGAAGGAGTGGCAGAAGATAGCGGCGATACCTTAACGCCGCTGGGCGGTGCGCAGCCGTTCCAATATGGAAGCGATGCCCCGGCCGGCGACATTGAGCAACTGGCAGGGGGCGAGGGTACGCCGGGTAACAATCAAGCCCAAAACAAGCAATTTAAAGCAGTGATTAAAGCAGTGATTAAAGCGATGGGACTGGACCAACGTCAGGCACGCCAGCTTCACGACGAAATAAGCGGGGAAGGCCTCGGCTATCATGAAATTATGGAACGCGCACAAGATATGTTCGGAGCCAGCGAATGACGGACACCAAGGAACTGATTGACACGCGCCTTTCCGTACTCGTCGGGCTCGATGTGAGCGGCGTTCATCACGCCGCAGATATGCTTACGCTTCAATTTGGGCCGTTGCGGGAAACCGTGAATCGCAAAGGTACGCTGAAGCGGGTGGGCGAGTGGGCATTGCACGTTCAATGCCATTGGAAAGTTGAGCGGCTTGGCGCAATCGTTGCGACACAGGACGATCTTTGCGGTCGTGACGAAAAGGCACGGCGCGCGACGCAACGGCTTGAGGAATCGCTAGTAAGGTCGAGCGTAACGAGCGTGGAAAGCGTGGAGGGAAGCGAGTCTGGGACCCTTTGCATTGCGATGTCTGCGGGCCTACGCATCGTTATCACGCCAGACGGGGTGCCTGACAACGAGGATTGGCGGTTTTTCGCGCCGGGTGTCGATGCTAATCACTTTGTCATTGAAGGCGGCGTCGTCGATCCCTGTTCACTTACCTGACGCCCAAAGCCGCACCGTTTAACGACACGACGACAAGTTCCAGGACGGCACGCACTGTCGGCCAGTTCGGCACATACGTCTTTCGAATTCGATTCGCTCTATGTCACGCGCACCGCTGGCGAATAAGTCAGGCGCGCCATCTTCTCCGGCCGCAATTACCTCGCACGTAGCGAAAGTCTTTCGCGCGCACCCTCGGTTGGCATGTCAAGTGCCTGACCCGACGGTGGCCCTCAGGCCCGTCGCCGCCCGCTACCGGCCGCGTACTTCCATTTTGTCCGCTTGCCACCCAGCCGTTCGGACGTGTATATACAAGTAATTGCGCATTGACCCACTATCGCGCGTGCCCCCACCTAGCGCATCCTCACGCACCGTCCGCGGGAATCTCTGCGAAAACCATGCCAGCAGCGCGAGGACGGCTTAATGAAGGCATCGGGAAACTCCTAACCCCAGCGCATTAAAAATAAGTTGTATATACAAGCTGACGCCGCTAGACTTCTCTCAAATTGTATAGACAGGACTCTCCTCCATGATGATTCTCAAGCCCGGCCACCTGACCCTCCCGCAACTGCGCCAGATCGCTCGTGAACAGGTCACGCTGCAACTCGATCCCGCCAGCTTTGCCGCCATCGACGCCTGCGCGAAGGCCGTCGCCGACATCGCCGCGAAGGGTGAGCCCGCTTACGGCATCAACACGGGTTTCGGGCGTCTCGCCAGCACGCACATTCCGCATGACCAGCTCGAACTGCTGCAACGCAATCTGGTGCTCTCGCATGCGGTCGGCGTGGGTGAGCCGATGTCGCGTCCGGTCGTACGTCTCCTGATCGCGCTCAAGCTGTCGAGCCTCGGCCGTGGTCATTCGGGCATCCGCCGCGAAGTGATGGACGCGCTGATCACGCTGTTCAATGCCGACGTGCTGCCGGTGATTCCGGTCAAAGGTTCGGTGGGCGCTTCGGGCGACCTCGCGCCGCTCGCGCATATGTCGGCGGCGCTGCTCGGCGTCGGCGATGTAATCGTCAAGGGCGAGCGCATGGCCGCGACTGAAGGCTTGCGCCTCGCCGGCCTGAAGCCGCTCACGCTGCAGGCGAAGGAAGGTCTGGCGCTCCTGAACGGCACTCAAGCTTCGACCGCGCTCGCGCTCTACAACATGTTCGCGATCGAAGACCTGTTCCGCACCGCACTGGTGGCGGGCGCGTTGTCAGTGGACGCGGCGGCCGGTTCGGTGAAGCCGTTCGACCATCGCATCCATGACCTGCGCGGTCATCAAGGCCAGATCGACGCAGCGGCGGCGTACCGCTCGCTCCTCGACGGCTCGGCCATCAATCTGTCGCACCGCGATTGCGGCAAGGTGCAAGACCCGTACAGCCTGCGCTGCCAGCCGCAGGTGATGGGCGCGTGTCTCGACCAGATGCGCCATTCGTCCGACGTACTGCTGATCGAAGCCAACGCCGTATCGGACAACCCGCTGATTTTCCCGGACACCGGCGAAGTGCTGTCGGGCGGTAACTTCCACGCTGAGCCGGTCGCGTTTGCTGCGGACAATCTCGCGCTGGCCGCGGCCGAAATCGGCGCGCTGGCCGAGCGCCGCATCGCACTGCTGATCGATTCGACGCTGTCCGGCCTGCCGCCGTTCCTCGTTCGCGATGGCGGCGTGAACTCCGGCTTCATGATCGCGCACGTCACGGCGGCTGCGCTCGCGTCGGAGAACAAGACGCTCGCGCATCCGGCCTCGGTCGATTCGCTGCCCACGTCCGCGAACCAGGAAGACCACGTGTCGATGGCGACATTTGCCGCGCGCAAGCTTGGCGATATCGCCGAGAACACCGCCAACATCCTCTCGATCGAACTGCTCGCCGCCGCGCAAGGCGTCGATCTGCGCGCGCCGCACGAGACCAGCCCGAGCCTGCAGCAGGTCATGAAGACGGTGCGCAAGGAAGTCGCGCATTACGAACTGGATCACTACTTCGCACCGGACATCGCCGCGATCACGCATCTCGTGCAGAACGGCACGATTGCTGCGCACAGCCCGTACGTGTTCCCGTCTGAACAGTAAGCACGCTAACCGCATTCACGGCACTCACGGCAAACGCAGCATGAACTCACCGGCCTATCAGGGGATCAAGGACTTCATCCTCGCCCGCATCCACGCGGGCGAATGGGGTGAGGGCGACCAGGTTCCCTCGGAAAACGAGCTCGCCCGCGAGTTCAGCGTGGCGCGCATGACGGTCAACCGTGCGCTGCGCGAGCTCACTTCCGAGCAGGTGCTCACGCGCGTGCAAGGTTCGGGCACCTTCGTTGCGCGGCCGAAGTATGAGTCGACGCTGGTGGCGATCCGCAGCATTTCCGACGAGATCGTCGCGCGCGGTCATCGCTATCAGGCGAAGGTGCTGCATATCGGCGCGGCGATTGCCGATGAGGCTTTGGGTGACGAGATGCGGGTGAGTGCCGGCAGTCCGGTGTTTCACTCGCGCGTGTTGCATTTTGAAAACGACGAGCCTGTGCAGCTCGAAGAACGCTGGGTCAACCCGGCGGTCGCCCCCGAGTATGCGTTGCAGGACTTCACCAACACCACGCCGAACCAATATCTGGTGCGCGTCGCGCCGCTGCAGCGCGTCGAATACCGCATTGAAGCGTCCGCGGCGGATGCCGACACCCGGCAACTGTTGACCATGGACGAACTCGAACCATGCCTCGTGCTCCATCGACGCACGTGGTCGCAGAGCCTGGTTGCTTCGGTGGCCAATCTCTGGCATCCCGGCAGCCGTTACCGCTTCACCGGACACTTCTGATTTCGCTTTTACGATCCGCGCTTTTTGACCTGATTTCTGCGTACTTTCCAGCCTCCGAGGGCCACCATGAACAACCCCAAGCACATCGACCCGCGTCTCGACCCGACCCGCACGATCCGCGCTCCGCGCGGCGCGGAAAAGACCTGCAAGAGCTGGCTCACGGAAGCCGCGTACCGGATGATCCAGAATAATCTGGATGCCGAAGTTGCCGAGCATCCGCATGCGCTCGTGGTGTACGGCGGCATTGGCCGCGCGGCGCGTAACTGGGATTGCTTCGATCAGATTCTCGCCACGCTCAAGGATCTCAACGACGATGAAACACTGCTGATCCAGTCGGGCAAGCCGGTCGGCGTGTTCAAGACGCATGCCGACGCGCCGCGCGTACTGCTGGCGAATTCGAACCTCGTGCCGCACTGGGCGACGTGGGAACACTTCCACGAACTCGACCGCAAGGGCCTGATGATGTACGGCCAGATGACGGCGGGCAGCTGGATCTATATCGGCAGCCAAGGGATTGTTCAGGGCACCTACGAGACTTTCTTCTCGGTGGCGAACCAGCATTTCAACGGCGACCCGAAAGGCCGCTGGATCCTGACGGGCGGTCTCGGCGGCATGGGTGGCGCGCAGCCGCTGGCGGCGACCATGACCGGCTTCTCGATGATTGCGGTGGAGTGCGACGAGACGCGTATCGACTTCCGTCTGAAGACCCGTTATGTCGACCGTAAGGCGAAGACGCTCGACGAAGCGCTGGCGATCGTCGAAGACGCAAAGAAAACCGGTAAGCCGGTCTCGGTCGGTCTGCTTGGCAATGCTGCGGACGTGTTCGCCGAGTGCGTCACACGCGGCATCACGCCGGACTGCGTGACCGACCAGACGAGCGCGCACGATCCGATCAACGGCTACCTGCCGCAAGGCTGGAGCGTGGAAGACTGGCGCGAGCGTCAGAAGACGGCGCCGGACAGCATCGTCAAGCCCGCCAAGCAGTCGATGGCCGAGCAGGTCAAGGCGATGCTGACGCTGCAGGACCGCGGTGCCGCAACGCTCGACTACGGCAACAACATCCGCCAGATGGCGCTGGAAATGGGCGTCGAAAACGCCTTCGATTTCCCGGGCTTCGTGCCGGCTTATATCCGTCCGCTGTTCTGCGAAGGCAAGGGCCCGTTCCGCTGGGTCGCGCTGTCGGGCGATCCTGAGGATATCTACAAGACCGATGCGAAGGTCAAGGAACTGATTCCTGACGACGCGCATCTGCACAACTGGCTCGACATGGCGCGCGAACGCATCGCGTTCCAGGGCCTGCCGGCGCGGATTTGCTGGGTGGGCGTGAAGGATCGCTATCGCCTCGGGCAAGCGTTCAACGAAATGGTCAAGAACGGCGAGCTGAAGGCGCCGGTCGTGATCGGCCGAGATCACCTGGATACCGGCTCGGTGGCCAGCCCGAATCGCGAAACCGAATCGATGAAGGACGGCACGGATGCCGTCAGCGACTGGCCGTTGCTCAACGCCCTCCTGAACACGGCGGGTGGCGCAACGTGGGTGTCGCTGCATCATGGCGGCGGCGTGGGCATGGGTTTCAGCCAGCACTCGGGCGTCGTGATCGTCGCCGACGGTACAGATGAAGCCAGCAAGCGCCTCGGTCGCGTGCTGTTCAACGATCCGGCCACGGGCGTGATGCGTCACGCGGATGCCGGCTATGAACTCGCGCAGGAGACCGCGCGTGAGGTGGGGCTTAACCTGCCGATGCTGGGACGTTGATCGTGACGCCGGGCGCTATCGCGACGCTGCTGCGTGGCGTGGATCTCGTGGCGGCGCCGTGGAAGAACGGCGGCGGCGTCACGCGTGAAGTCGCCGCGTTTCCTGAAGGTGCAGGGCTTGATGCGTTCGTCTGGCGCGTGAGCATTGCGGACGTCGCGCAGGCGGGCCCGTTCTCGCGCTTTGCCGGTATTGACCGGACGCTGGTGTTGTTGTCCGGCGCGGGTATGCTGCTCGATGAAGCGCAAGGGCCGACGCACAAGTTGACACAGCCGCTCGACATCGCCCGTTTTGCGGGCGAGACGGCCATCGACGCGCGTCTCGTCGACGGTGCGACGCGCGATTTCAACCTGATGGTGCGGCGTGGTGCAGCAACAGGCGAGCTCGATGTATGGCGCAGCGCGAGCGGTGCCAGCGAGACGCAACACCACATCCTGTCCGCAGACGTCGTTCTGCTGTATTGCGCGGCGGGTTCGCTCGAAGTGACGCTCGGCGATACCGCGCCGGTGACGCTAGCATTGGACGACACGCTGCATATCGAGGCACCCGGGGCCCTGGCGTGCAAGATAAGCGGCGAGGGCGCGCTGCTCGCGATTCGCTTGCATTACGCCTGAACCCATCGCAAGTCCGGGCGCGCATCGGACTTCGCATTCACGGACCGCAACAAGCTGCAAACGAGCACGCAATGAAGCAAACCGTCTGGCATCACCTGAAGCTTTGCCCGCAGGGCGATCCCCACCATACGCTGGCCGACGCCGCGATCGCCGTGCGCGACGGCCGGGTTGCCTGGCTCGGCGCGGCGAGCGAATTGCCGGCTGACTACGCCGCATGGCCGCGCGAAGACCTCGGCGGCGCGTGGGTCACGCCTGGCCTCGTCGATTGCCATACGCATCTGGTGTACGGCGGTCAGCGCGCCGACGAGTTCGCGCAACGGCTCGCCGGTGTCAGCTATGAAGAGATCGCGCGGCAGGGCGGCGGCATCGTTTCGACGGTGCGCGCGACGCGCGCCGCCGACGAAGAGAGCTTGTTCCGCCAGTCCGCGGCACGGCTCGAGCCGCTGCTTGCCGAAGGCGTGACCGCTATTGAAATCAAATCCGGCTATGGCCTCGATCTGGCGAGCGAACGCAAGATGCTGCGCGTTGCGCGCCGTCTCGGCGAGCAGTATCCGGTGTCGGTCTATACGACCTTTCTCGGTGCGCACGCGTTGCCGCCCGAGTTCGCCGGGCGGGCCGACGATTACATCACCGAAGTCTGCGAGCGCATGCTTCCCGCGCTGGCCGACGAGGGCCTGGTCGACGCGGTCGACGTGTTCTGCGAACGCATCGGCTTTTCGCTCGCGCAAAGCGAGCGCGTCTTCGCCGCGGCTGAGCGCTACAAGTTGCCGGTGAAGATGCATGCCGAGCAGTTGTCGAACAGCGGCGGGACGGCGCTTGCCTCACGTCATCGCGCGTTGTCCGCGGATCACCTCGAGTTTCTCGACGAAGCAGGCGTGGCCGCGATGAAGGAAAGTGGCACCGTCGCCGTGCTGCTGCCCGGCGCGTACTACTTCATCCGCGAGACGCAGTTGCCGCCGCTCGATCTGCTGCGCCGCTACGAAGTGCCCATTGCCATCTCCACCGATAGCAACCCCGGCACATCGCCCGCCACCTCGCTGCTGCTGATGATGAACATGGCGACCACGCTGTTTCGCATGACCGTGCCTGAAGTGCTGCAGGGCGTGACGCAGCATGCGGCGCGCGCGCTGGGTCAGGCGGATCGCCACGGCACGCTCGCCGTCGGACGCTCAGCCGATTTCGCCGTGTGGTCGGTCGACACGCTCGCTGAGCTGGCCTACTGGATTGGGCGTCCGCTGTGCGCGCGTGTGGTACGTGCCGGCGAGACGGTTTATACGCGGCCTGTTACGGCGCCCGTTCCGCGTTGAACGCCATGTAACCCGCCGCACTGCACCCCAAGTCGAACCCCATCAAGGTCTAAAGATGACTGATCTGAACCGAGCGCCGACACCCACATCGACCCAGGCATCGCCCGACGCTACAAGCCACGCACTGTTCGCCGATTACGCGTATCTGCCGGATGGCTGGCGTCGCAACGTGCTGCTGGAGTGGGACGCGAGCGGCACGCTGACGCATGTCACAGCCGATACAGGCGCGCCGATGGCCGGCGTCGCCCACGCAGCCGGTCCTGTCTTGCCCGGCATGCCGAACCTGCATTCGCATGCGTTTCAGCGCGCGATGGCGGGTCTCACCGAATACCGCGCGAACGCCACCGACAATTTTTGGAGCTGGCGCGACCTGATGTACCGCTTTGCCGCGAAGATCTCGCCGCAAGGGCTTGCCGCCGTCGCGCAGTGGCTGTACATCGAGATGCTGAAGGCCGGCTATACGTCGGTGTGCGAGTTCCATTACGTGCACCACACGCCGGAGGGCAGCCGTTATGTCAACGCGGCTGAACTGGCCGAGCGGGTGGTGGACGCGGCGCAGACGAGCGGCATCGGCATGACGATGCTGCCGGTGCTCTACCAGTACAGCGGCTTCGGCGCGCGCGCGCCGCGCGCCGACCAGCAACGCTTCATCAATACGCCTGAGAGCCTGCTCGATCTGCTGGGCAAGCTGCGTGACGCTCGCCCCGAAAGCACGGCACTGCGCTATGGCGTCGCGCCGCATTCGTTGCGTGCCGTGTCCCAGCAGTCGTTGCGCAGCCTGCTCGCAGGTCTCGATACGGACTTGCCCGGTGCGCCGGTACACATTCATATCGCCGAACAGACCGCGGAAGTCGATGCGTGTCTCGAGACGGAAGGCGCGCGGCCGGTGCAATGGCTGCTCGATCGCTTCCCTGTCGATGCACGCTGGTGTCTGGTGCATGCGACTCACGTCGACGCGAATGAAACCAGCGCGCTCGCCAAAAGCGGCGCAGTGGCGGGTTTGTGCCTGACCACCGAAGCCAATCTTGGCGACGGCATTTTCCCGGCCCACACCTATCTCGACGAGAAGGGCCGATTCGGCGTCGGTTCGGATAGCCATATCGGGGTGGACTGGCGTGCCGAACTACGGTTGCTGGAATATGGCCAGCGCCTGTCGCGTCGACAGCGCAATGTGCTGGCCTCGGCGGAGGTGCCGTTTGTCGCCGACCGCCTGTTCGCGGCTGCGCTGGATGGCGGCGCGCACGCGACCGGCCGCGCCGTGAGCGGTTTGAGGGCAGGGCAGCGTGCCGACTGGCTGGTGCTCGACCCCGACCATGCAAGCATTGCCGAACACGCATCGGATGCATGGCTTTCCGGCGTTGTATTCTGCGAGCATGGCGAGACGCCGATTCGCGACGTCTACACCGGCGGCGTTCAGGTCGTCGATAACCGCAGGCATCGCGACGAAGAGCGCGCGTACGCGCAGTACCGTGTGGCCCTCGCCGAGTTGCTCAAGTGAGTGCCTCGAACCAATGCCTTAAACATAGGGCTCAGGTAAGCTGCTGATGTGACGCCCCGATTTCATTGATTCCGGACTGACATGACTGCTTCGAACACTCCACCGGTTTTCTCGCTGCACGAGGGAAGCCTGCCGCTGTTGATCTCGATTCCCCACATGGGCACGCGCATTCCCGACGACATCGCCGCGACGATGACGCCCCTCGCCCAGCGCACCGAAGATTGCGACTGGCACCTCGACCGCCTGTATGGATTTGCGCGCGGCCTCGGCGCCTCGATCCTGATGCCGACGTATGCGCGCTATGTGATCGACCTGAACCGCCCGCCCGACGGCGCGAATCTCTATCCGGGGCAGGACACGACGGGCCTGTTGCCCGTCGACACGTTCGACAAGGAGCCGCTCTATCTCGACGGCCATTTGCCCGGCGAGGCCGAAGTCGCGCGCCGTCGCGACGCCTACTGGAAGCCGTATCACGAGGCGCTCGCCGCTCATCTGGCGGCACTGAAGGTGAAGCACGGCAAGGTGCTGCTGTGGGAAGCGCATTCGATCCGCTCGCACGTGCCGCGTTTTTTCGAAGGACGGCTGCCGGATTTCAACTTCGGCACGTCGAACGGCGCGAGTGCCGTAACGGGGCTGGCGGAGGCGTTGGCCGCGGTGGTCAAACAGGATGGTCGCTACTCGTCGATCGCAAATGGCCGCTTCAAGGGCGGCTATATCACGCGTCAGTATGGTCAACCGGTGCAAGGCATACACGCGGTGCAACTCGAATTGACCCAGATTACGTATATGGAAGAGCAGATGCCGTATGCGTATGACGAAACGGTCGCGGCGCAGGTCGAGCCGCTTCTGAAGACGCTGGTGCAGACGGCGCTGGACCGCGTGGCCGCAGCGTAAGGTTGCGATGCCCCATGAAACACGGGCGGGGCGCTGATTGCGCCCCGCCCGTGTCTTCTTGCAATAACACGCTTTCTTCCCGACCTGTGAAACCCTGCACGCGGCAAGGGAGGCCGCGCTGCCAGCCCGTATCAGGTCTCGTCACGCCACCTCAATGGCAGTGTCGCTCCCAGTGTCCATGCACGTGAACCTTGTGGCACACCGGATGGTGATGGTCGTCGGCATGCGCCGGCACCATGACGCAGAGGGTGGCGAGCGCCGCGGCGCAGGCAAGGATCGCTTTCTTCATCATATTTTCCTTTGTTCGGATGGGTGGCAGAACCTCCTGACCAGCACGATCCGTGCCGCAAACGTCTGAACAATGCCGCGGTGCCATTCAGCGACCCAGGAACGCACTCACGCGCAGCCTGTCCACAGAAAGGGCGTGACGGTCTCCCGCTTTGCGTCGCTGGTTACGCCAGTTACGTTACGTCACACTCTCCGGGACATACCGGTTGCGTACGGGACGGCGAAGCGACTACCCTTTGACGAGCACAACGTGCGCGGGCTGTAAGCCTGCGCGGACGTTACACACTAATCGGGCAAGAAAAGATGGAAGACCCAGCAATGGAAGATTCCGACGAGGCCCTGCTTCCGATCTGGCGGGCAAATCTGGTGGTGCTGACCCAGGCGGTCGGCGCAGCAACGCGGCTCGCGCGGATGATGACGTTCTCCGCAAGCTATCTGAAGCTGATGCTGTCGGGTCAACGTGAATTCAGCGAAGAATTCGTGCGCGGTGTCGAAGCGGTCACCGGCTTGCCGGCCGGCTGGATGAACACGCCGCACAACCAGCAGGACATTCCCGCCAACGCCCGCGAGGCGATCGACAACGAAACGCCGCTCGCGCGCTTTCGCGGCACGGCGCATCCGGCGCGCAAGAAATCGGTGCTGCGGCCGCCGGAACCCATTTTCGGGCAGCCGGGCCCCGCGCGCCGCATCGAAGAGGAGACGCTCGACGTCGAGGCGCATCGGCGTCAGGTGCATTTACGCAAGGTCCGCGATCTCGCGGTGCAGGATGTGCGCCGCTTCGAGCGTCATCTGGCGAGCCCGCCGGTCGAACTGGCCGTGTTGCGTGCCAAGGTGGAAGACGTCATCGCCGCCTCGGACCTCGAGGACACGGACCATGCCGATCTCACCGGCCGGCTCGAGCAGATCGAAAAACACCGCCATCTGCTGATGCGGCATGTGGAGAAACTACAGGCGCTGCTGGTCAGGTTGGGCGAAAGCGAGTGAGATCACTTGCGCCTGCTGTGCCGCTCGATAGCCAGCCGGCAGATCCGGTCGCAGAGTTCGCCGAATGCGATGCCGCGCGCCTGCGCCGACTGCGGCAGCAGGCTCGTCGCGGTCATGCCCGGCAGCGTGTTGACTTCCAGGCACCACAGCACGCCTTGGCTATCCAGCCGGAAATCGGTGCGGCTATAGCCATCCAGCTTCAAGGTGCGATGCGCACGTAGCGCCAGCGCGCGGGCCTCTTCCGCGATGTCCTCCGGCAGGTCGGCCGGAAAGATTTCACGCACCGCGCCGGGCTGGTACTTCGCCTTGTAATCGAACACCGCATGCGGATCGATCACGATTTCTCCCACCGCCAAAGCTTCATCACCGAGCACGCCGACCGTGATTTCGCGGCCGGCGACGAATTGCTCCAGCATGACTTCGCTGTCGTAGGAGCCGGCGAGCGCGATGGCGTCCGCCAGTTTGTCTGCGGAGCGCACCACGGAAAGACCGACGGTCGACCCCTGGCTGTTCGGTTTGACGACCAGCGGGTAACCCAGTTGTTCGCTTGCGGCCTCGGGATCGACCGGCGCCATCAGCCAGCGCGCCGTGGGGATGCCTGCGCTCACGAAGAGCCGCTTGGCCATGTCCTTGTCCATCGCGAGCGCGCTGCCCAGATGCCCGCTGCCGGTGTAGGGCAGCTCCGCCAGATCGAGCATGGCCTGGATGGTGCCGTTTTCGCCGGTGCCGCCATGCAAGGCGACGAACACGACGTCCACGCCGGCGAGCGTCGCGGCCTGCAGCGCGCTCGATTGTCCCGAACGGATCATCGCAAGGGCCTCGGAGGCGGGCGGCGCTTCATTGACGCGTGAGCTGAGAAAGCGCACTTCGTCCGCGCCGCTCAGCAGTCCGCGCGATGTGTCGATCGCCAGTACTTCGTGTCCCGCCGCGCGTAACGCAAGCACGACCTGCGCGCCGCTGGCAATTGAGACTTCACGTTCCTCGCTGGTGCCGCCGAACAGTACGGCAATCTTGAGCGGGCTAGTTTGCATATCAACGGACCTTCTGTTCGTGTGTGTTGTGCGGTGGGTGTCAGGTTATCTGCTGCGCGTTGCGGCGAAATATTCTACTTCGTCACAAACGCAGTTCGGTCAGGATCTGTTCGGCAAGGAAATCGCAAGGCGGACGGTTCGAACGGGCGCTGCGAGCCAGCACGATCTCCAGTTCGGGCAAGACCGGCAAGCCGTGCGTCCGTCCCAGTTGCGCGAAGTGGCTAGGCACGGCGCAGCGCGCGAGTGGGGCAATCGCGAGTCCGGCTTCGACCATGCTGAAAAGACCCATCAAACTCGGGCTCTCGTACGACGTGCGATAGGCGATCTTCGCCCGCTCCAGCGCGTGAATGGCATTTGCGCGCGCGACACTGCCCGCCCCGAACAGCGCCACCGGCAACGGCCGCTCCTTCCAGATTTCGCGCCCGCTGGCGATAGCGCCCGCCCACACCATCGGCTCGAAGCGGATGAAGTCGCCGCTCAAGCCCTTCATGCGGGTCACGCAGGCGAGGTCGATCTTGTTGTCCCTGACGAGCGGGGCGAGCGCGTGGCTCGGCATGCCGATCACCTGAATCTCGACCTTCGGATAGCTCGCCGAAAACTTGCGCAGCACCGACGGCAGCAACGACGACGCGTAGTCGTCCGGCACCCCGATCGCGACACGCCCTTTGACCTCGGGATGCACCATCGACGCCCAGGCTTCGTCGCGCAGGGCCAGCATGCGGCGCGCATAGGCGAGCAGAATCTGGCCGTCGGCGGTGGGCGTGACGCTGCGCGGGCCGCGCACGAAGATCGGCTTGCCGAGTGCGTTTTCCAGCGTGCGGATCTGCATGCTGAGCGCGGACTGCGAACGGTGCACGAGCGCCGCGCCACGCACGAAGCTGCCGGCATCGGCGATGGCCACGACCATCGACAGCACGTCGAGATCCAAGGCTTTCATAGGTATCAGAAAAGCTGATCAAAACGTTCAATATAACGCGTTTGTCTGAATGCTGGGCGGTCGGCATACTTGGCTCCGTTCCAGGGGGCAATGCACGTCCGCCCCGTCCAGCGCTTCTCGAACCTTGCACCGCACATAGACCGGAGACCCCCGCGATGCCGATGACTTACGACGACTTCAAGCAACTGGGCATGCACCTCGACATGTCGCGCGGCAAGCCCGCGCCCGAGCAACTCGACCTCTCGCGTGCCCTGCTCGACGAGGCGGGAACGGCCGGCTTTCTGTCGCGCGATGGCATCGACTGCCGCAACTACGGCCACGTTCTCGGCCTGCCCGAAGCGCGTGAATTGGGCGCGGCGCTGCTCGACGTGCCGGCGGATCAGGTGGCAGCGGCCGGCAATTCGAGCCTCGAACTGATGCATGACATGTTGGCGTTCGCGATGCTGTTCGGTGTGCCGGGCGGCGACGCGTGGCGCAAGCACGACGACATCGCCTTTCTCTGCCCGGTGCCCGGTTACGACCGGCACTTCGCGATCTGCGCGGCGCTCGGCATCCGCATGATCAACGTGCCGATGAACGACGACGGCCCGGACATAGACTTCGTCGAAGCGCAGGTGGCAAGCGATCCGGCGATCAAGGGCATCTGGTGCGTGCCGCTCTACAGCAACCCGAGCGGCACGATCTATTCGGACGAGGTGGTGCGGCGTCTGGCGGCGATGCCGGCTGCGGCGCCGGACTTCCGGCTGTTCTGGGACGATGCTTACCGTTTTCACCATCTGACGGAGCGCCGGCACACCACGCTCAACGTGCTCGATGCCTGCGCCGCAGCCGGGCACGAGGATCGTGCGCTGGTGTTCGCGTCGCTCTCGAAGGTGACGATTGGCGGCGGTGCCATGGCGTTTCTGGCCGGCTCGCGCCGCAATGTGGACGGGTGGCAGCAGCGGATATCCGTGCGCACGATTGGGCCGGACAAGCTGAACCAGTTGCGCCACGTGCGTTTCCTGCGCGATCGCGCCGGGCTCGAGCGTCTGATGGTGCGTCATCGTGCGGTGGTGAGCCCGAAATTCGCGGCGGTTGCGGCGGCCTTCGAGGAGCAGCTCGGCGGTCTGCCGGACGTGACGTGGAACGATCCGGCCGGCGGCTACTTCATCAGCCTCTACACGCCGCCTGGGTTCGCGAAGCGTACCGTCGCGCTGGCTGCCGCGGCGGGACTCGTGCTGACGCCGGCGGGCGCGGCTTATCCGTATGGGCGGGACCCGGATGACCGGCATCTGCGGATCGCGCCGACCTTCCCGGCGCTCGATGAGGTACGGCTTGCGGCGCAGGGAATCGCACTGTCGCTGCGGCGGGCGCTCGAGGAGGGTCGAGGGCCGGCGTAGTAGACGAACTGGCGCGGCAACAGACGCGAGACGGCATGCCGGGCAGCGGGCGACGGCGGCATGCGAGCCGGCTGTTGCTCGCCCCGTTGTGCGTCCGCCGCGTTTGCGCTAAAAGGGAGCGCATGACCGATCGCTCCCGACTTGTTCCCCTTATCGTCGCCTGTCCGCTGTTCCTGCAAAACCTCGACACGTCGATCATGGCGACGGCGTTGCCGTCGATTGCCCGCTCGCTGCAGGTTCAGACGTTGCACCTGAACCTGGCGATCACCTCCTATCTGCTGAGCCTTGCCGTGTTCCTGCCGGCGAGCGGCTGGCTGGCGGACCGCTTCGGCGCACGCCGGGTGTTTTGCACGGCGATCGTGCTGTTCTCGCTCGGCTCGGCGCTGTGCGGCCTCGCTCAATCGATGCCCCAACTGGTGTTCTTCCGGGTCTTGCAGGGCATGGGCGGCGCGATGATGGTGCCGGTCGGGCGGCTGATCCTGCTGCGCAGTGTGCCGCCGGCGCGGATGGTCGCGGCGATGGTCTGGTTCACCGTGCCGGGCGCCATCGGGCGGCTGGCGGGGCCCTTGCTCGGCGGCCTCGTGGTGACGATCACCTCATGGCGCTGGATCTTTCTGCTGAACATCCCCTTTGGCGTGCTGGGCGTCCTGATGGCGATGACCTTCATCGACGATACCCACGAACCCATCTACGAGCGTTTCGATCTCGCCGGTTTCATTCTGCTTTCGACCGGGCTTGTCGGGCTGGTCGGCGGTCTCGATACGGCGGGCCGCGGACTGGTGCCACCGGAAGTCACCTTTGCGCTGGCCGGACTCGGCCTGCTGTCGATCCTCGCTTACTGGCGCTATAGCCGTCGCCACGACGACGCCATCATCGATCCGGGCCTGCTGCGCTTCAAGGCGTATCGGACTGCCGTGGTGGGCGGCATGCCGTTGCGTATCGCAATCGGCGCCTCGCCGTTCCTGCTGCCGTTGATGCTGCAGCTCGGCTTCGGCTTGTCGCCGCTGCAATCCGGGTCGCTCAGCGTGGCGACGGCGGTCGGTTCGCTCAGCGTGCGGGCGGTGATGCAACAGGCGATCCGCCGCATCGGCTTTCGCACGCTGCTGATCGGCGCAACCTCGCTCACGGGATGCTTCTACGCCGGGTACGGACTGTTCCGCCCGAGTACGCCGCATCTGCTGATCTTTGTGGTGCTGCTGTTCGGCGGCCTGTTCAATTCGCTCGGCATGGTGACGCTCAACACGCTCGGTTACTCGGATATGCCCAAGCCCATGATGAGCCGGGCGACGGCGCTCTCGAGCATGGCGCAGCAACTGTCGATCAGTATCGGCGTCGCGTTCGCCGCATCGTTGCTGGCGTTGACCGCGCATCTGCATGGCGGCAGCGCGGCGCATCTGACGGCGCGCGATTTTTCGCCGGCGTTTGCGGTGGTCGGCGTACTGACGTTTTGCTCGTTGTTCTTCTTTACGAAGCTCGCCCATGACGAAGGGGCGGAACTGCGGGCGCGATAAGAGCGCCGATGTGCTACAAACACAATACCGACCGGGACGAGGTGTCATCTTGGGGAACATCGCCGCAGATCTGCAGCAGGCGCTCGCGCAGCGTACAGGGAGATCCCGCAGCATCGGCGCTCTCCGTGCGCCGGCGCGGGTGAGGGCGCACACAGCATGAGGCGCTCCACACGGCGCAGGTGCGCCGCTTTGGCATGGATGATCGGCGGCGCATGCCTGGCGTCAGCGGCGTTCGTCACGCCTGCGGCACAAGCAGTACAAGCGGCCGCCCCGGCCGCAAGCGACGACCTTGCCCCATCCACCGTCGAAAGCGATGTCCATTACTTCGTGATCCAGAAGGACGGCTCGGTCGAGGAACGCGACGACACGGTCCTGCGCGCGAATACGACGAGCGGTGTCGACGACATCGCGCAGCGCTACGTCTGGTTCAACAAGGATATCGAGCACGTGCAGTTGCTCGCCGCCGAGACCATCGACCCAGATGGCACCGTGCGTCCGGTCGGCCCGGATAGCATCCGCGACGTGCAGGAGCCGCGCTCAGCCGGCGCGCCGACCTTCGAGGACGGCGTGTTGCGCACGGTGATCTTTCCAGGCGTGGAGCCGGGTTCGCGGGTGCATCTGGCGTTTCGCAAGACGCGCACGAAGCCGCTGCAGGCCGGCACCTTCGCCTACCTCGTCGAACCGACACGCGACCCGGTCGAGCTGCAGCGGCTGATCTTCGATCTGCCCGCCGACGTGCCGCTCTACGCCGACGCACGCGGTTACGTGGAATTGCCACCCGTCACGGAGAAGGGCCGCACCCGCTATGAGTTCGACTACCGGCACGGGCCGTATGCGCCCATCGAGTCCGGCGCGGTGGGATACGAGACGTGGGGCGACCGGCTGATGGTCTCGACGGTGCCGGACTACGCCACGTTCGCCGCGCGCTACAAGGCCCCGGCCACCGATGCCACCATGAGCGACCCGGCCATCGTTCAACTCGCGCAGTCGCTCACGGCCGGGACCAACGACCCGCGCGAAAAGGCCCGCATCCTGTACGACTGGATGCGGCTGAATGTGCGCTACGTGGCGCTCTTTCTCGGCGAAACCGCGGCGGTGCCACACAGGGCCATCGACATCCTGCACAACCGCTATGGCGACTGCAAAGATCACGTCGCGCTCTACAGCGCGTTGCTGGCGGCGGTGGGCATCCACAGCGAGGCGGTGCTGCTGAACCTTGGGCCCTACTACACGTTGCCGGACGTGCCGGGCTATGGCGACAGCGCGATCAATCACGCGATCGTCTGGATTCCGCAGTTCTCGCTCTATGCCGATACGACCGCGGGCGGCATCGCGTTCGGCTATCTGCCGCTCGTCGTGATGGACCGGCCGGTTCTGCTGGTCGATGACGGGGTCATGTCGCGCACGCCGGCCGTCCAGCCGCGGGCGCGCGCGGTGCGCTTGCAGATCGACGTGAACGAGAGCGGGGCGGCGGCGTACGCGTACCGGGTGGAAGACGCGGGTGCGACGGCCGAGCTCGAGCGCAACGTATTTCGCCGCGCCACTCATCAGCGCGCCCAGCAGATCGCCGCTGGCCGGCTGTTGCAGACAGGCTTGCACGGCAGCTCGCAACTACGCACCAGCGATGTTTCGACCACCGAAGGACCGTTCGCCGCCACCATTCAGGGGACGCTCAAGCACTTCACGTGGACCGACGGCACCACCGCGCTGCCTGCCCTCACGAGTTTCGCGGGCGGCATTGCAAGCCAGGTGCAGACGTGGCTGGCCGAGCCGCAACGCACGCAACCCTGGGTCTGTGTAGGCGGCGACTTCGACGAAACCGCGCAGATCACCTTGCCCGCCACGGTGCGCGTGACCGATCTGCCGGTCGACGCGAACGTGGAGGACGACTTCTTCGATTACGCATCGCACTACGTGTTCGATCCCGATACCCGGGTCCTGCAGATCACGCGCCGCCTGCATACGAAGTTCGCCCACCAGGTCTGCTCGGCGGATATGTTCAACGAAGTGCAGGCGTCGCTCGTGAGGATCGAGCGCGATACGTCGTCGCAAGTGGTAGTACGGGCCACGCCCCGGATTTACCGTTTCGCGCAGCCGAGCCGGATCAACGGCGCGAAGGCGAACCGGTACAGCCGCACGCTGGCGCCGAATAACGTATCGAGTACGCGTCCCTCGCAAAGTGCGACACCGGTCGCACCGATCAGCGCGACCAGCAGTGCGCCGATCATGTCCAACGGATAGTGCACGCCGAGATAGATGCGCGCCCATGCCATCGGCAGTCCGAGCAATGCCAGCACGAGACCCGTGCGCTGGACTGGCCGCGAGGCGGCCTGGCCGTGGGGTGGGGCGAGCAGGCTGAAGCCGATCGCCCACCAGAGCGTGAGATGATCGCTCGGAAACGAGGCATCGGCGGCGTGTTCGAGGAGCTGGTTGCCGATGCCGAGCACGAACGGCCGCGGATGCGGCCACACCACGCCAATTGCGAAACTGATCACACAGGCCAGCAGGGCCGCCAACGCGGCGCGAAACGCCGCGCGCCGCCAGAGTCCGGGTCCGAGCAGCCACGCGGCGACCAGTCCGCACGGGATGGCCCAGATCAGGTACTCGGCGAAAAACATCGCGCCCGATACGAGCGCGGGGCGCGCCGGCAGGCTTGCATTGATGATCAGGAAAAGCGTGTTGTTCAGGTGTTCGATGTAATCCATTGCTTCCGGAAGATCGGCTGGGGGCTGCCATATCTTGACGTGGTCTGCGCGGTGCGGGTCTCGCCAAAGCGGACGGGACCCGCATGAGGGCCGGCGGTGAAAAGTGACTGTGAGACCCGCCGGTCGCTCAAGGGTTCAAGCCGGCCTAGCTACCGCCGCCCTTGGTCACGATCGGCACCCACGCGCCGCCCTTGACCTGATACAGCGTCGAGCCGGCGTTCTTCAGCGAGCCGTTCGACTCGAAGGCAATCGGACCGGTCACGCCGTCGAAGCTGATCGCCTTCAGCACCGGGCGATACACGGCCGGCGAAGTCGACTTTGCCTGCTGCATGGCCTTGATCGCCGCCCATGCCGCGTCATAGCCGAACGGCGCATACGACAGGATATCCACGCCAAAGCGCTTCTTGAACTTCGCCGAGAAGTCCTTGCCGCCCGGCAACTGTGAGAGCGGCCGGCCGTATTCCCACGCCATTGAGCCCTCGGCCGCATCGCCTGCCAGTTTGATGAACTCCGGATCCATCACGCCGCCGCCGCCGACCAGTTGCGCCGTGAGGCCAAGTTGCTTCATCCGCTTGGCGACGCCTGCTGCCTGCGTATCGAGGCCGCCGAAGAAGATCAGATCCGCATTGGTGGCCTTGATCGCGGTGAGTTGCGTGCTGAAGTCGACCGCCTGGTTGTTGGTGTATTCATGCGCGACGATAGTGCCGCCGTGCGCCTTCACCGCCTTCTCGAACTCGTCGGCCTCGCCCTGGCCGAACGCGGTGCGGTCGTCGAGGATCGCGATACGCTTGGCCTTGGTCACCTCGACCGCGTAGACGCCCGCGTTGCCGGCGTTCTGCGCATCCGTGGAGATCACCATGAAGGTGTTGGCAAAACCGCGCCCGGTGATGATCGGGTTGGTGGCCGCCGGGTCAATGACCGGAATGCCGGCCGTTTCATAGAGCTGCGACGCGGGAATCGTCGTACCCGAGTTGAAGTGGCCCACCACCACCGACACGCCGGAGTCCACCAGTTTCTGCGCCGCCTGCACGCCGACGCGCGGGTCGGCCTGATCATCCTCGGCGACGATCTGGAAGTTGGCGACCTGATTGCCGATCTTGATCTTTTGCGCGTTGGCTTCGTCGAGGGCGAGCTGCACGCCGTTCTGGAGGTCTTTGCCGTAACCGGCGTTGACGCCCGTGAGTGGCGCCGCGAAGCCGATCTTCACCGGCAGGTCGTCCGCGAAGCCGGACAGCGGTGCGACTGCGAGGATTGCGCCCAGCATCACAGCGAGGGGTTTCAGCGTCTTGCTAAAGCTCATGGTCTCTCCTTCCATCGACAGGTTCAAGTTATGAATATCGGTCACGGTGCAGCCGGCCATCTGCGGCCGGGTACGGCTGTCACGCTGAAGCAACGCGCCGCGCGCTGAGAAACGCGAAGGCGCGGGCGGTCAGACTGTGCGATGAAAACTGGCTTGCGGCTCGATGCGTGCGGCGTGGTCTCCTTCAAAGGGTCCGACTGCTTCAGGGTACGGAGGATCGTACGCCAGAAACAATGATGGAAAACACGGTGACAGGGGTACTGAGGGCAAGACCTGGTGAGCGTGGTGCAAAGCGTCGTTTGAAAACGCGGACCCCCGGGTCATGCGTGGCTCGATGTGTCCATCAACATGTCCATCAATGTGGCCGAAATATAGAAAGCCAATTTGAGGCCGTCTTGGCAGTTCGCGGCGCTTTGGATGAGGATTTCAGCACAGGCCCCGAACGGGGTGGGCGGCAGGCGTGTATCGGGCGGTTGGCGCGTGCGGATGCCAGCACACGCCAGGCAGGCGGCGCGGTTGCGCCGGAGAGGGTAAAACGTCGAACGGCCGGAGCGTGGAAGTGCGGGAATGCCTGAACGCGGAACGCGCCCAGGCGAGTCAACGCCGCTTACTGCTCGCCTTGCAGGCGCAGCACTTCTTCGCGCAAACGCATGAGCGGTTCCTTGGTGTCGTCGTCGGCCCAGGTCTCGAGATCGTCGATGGCGCGCTGGCAGCCATCGAGCACGAGATCGAGATCCACGGGCACGCCGTTGGCGAGCGCGAACTGGATCGTCTCAGCGAACTGCTGGCACTCGTCTTCGCCGTACGAAATGTCGAGATTGTCCGCGATCACTTCGGCGATGTTGCTGCGGGCGCGGTCGTCGGCCGTGACGAGTTCGATGATGCCGCGTGCCACTGCCGGCGAGTAGTAGAGCGCGATGTCGAGCCACTGCGTCGGATCGAAGTCCGCCTCGCCGAACTGGTTCTCGAAGTACTCGATGGCTTCCTGTTCGTGCGCTTCGTCGGCGTCGACGCTGATGCACAACTCCTCGAAATATTCTTCCCGCTCGCTGCGGATATGACCGTCCATCTGTACCTCGTTTGCCTGTAGCGGGTGCTTGAAAAGGATTGCGTGCACCACGCGGCACGCATTATAGGACGAGCGGCTGACAAGCGAGCGTCTGCGAGCCTGGTGGCGGGTGCAGGGGGCCGTTTGCCCCGTACAGGTGCGTCGCCGCGGGATTGTCTACCGCAGCGCGAATAGTGTTTTCCGTCTAAGGGCTCAGGATTACCCACAAGTTGGCTGATCATGCTATTC
>Ga0302234_10000100_pt1 | contig 70941 bp, 61 predicted proteins | sample II_Palsa_N3_2_FD_193576 | JGI IMG/M metagenome (GOLD analysis project Ga0302234, IMG submission 193576) | Peat permafrost microbial communities from Stordalen Mire near Abisko, Sweden - II_Palsa_N3_2 | ecosystem: Environmental > Terrestrial > Soil > Palsa > Peat permafrost | place: Sweden... | reverse complement strand
GCGAGGGCAGTGAGACGATAATTGCTGCCCCAGGTGGATCAAGTACCTATTTTTTTGGCGCCGACACGGAATTTTGGCAGACCACTATTATCAATGCCAATAACCAAGGCAAAGCAGCGGTCGGTCAGATCCGGATGCCAACGGGTATCTCGCCCAGTGAACTTTGGTTCACGCAGGTTGGCAGTGATTTGCACATTCAGTTGTTGGGGACCACCAACGAGATTATCGTCGAGAACTGGTACGCCGGGGCCGCGGCGCAAACGGTCTATACCTTGGGCGGTCTGGTGGTCCTTACGACAGCTGAGGTGAATGCGATGGCGGTTGCCATGACCGCTTATCAAAATGCCAATCCGCAATTCAATCCCCAAACGGCATCATCTCAGCCGCAAGATGCAGCGATCAGCGCGGCATTCTCGACATACATCCCGAGCGTTATCATCGGTACTCCCGGTAACGACACGTTAAGCGTGACACAAACCAATGAAACGGAAATAGATCCGGGAACAGGCAACGACGTTGAATCTGGCAACGACACATACTACATATTGAACCGGGGATATGGACAAGACCAGATCACGAACACTGCTGGGGCACGGGACGGCTATCTCGCGCTGGGTGTGGGACTCGGAGCGTCCAATTTGTGGTTCACTCAGTCAGGTAATGATCTGCGAATCCAGGTGCTGGGCACGCAGACGCAGGTATTGATCAAGAACTGGTTTGTCGGCACATCGTCTCAGTTGACTGGTATCGAGTTGGATAATGGATCGACGATATCCGCGGCACAGATATCGGCCTTGGCCGCGGCGATGACGACGTATCAGAACGTGAATCCGGGCTATAACGCTCAGATTGCCACTGAGTTACCGAACAATTCAGCCATCCAGGCAGCCATTGATGCAGATTGGGCTCGCACTGTAACGCTACTAGACGGAGCGATAGCAGACGCTGGACCGGGCAACAGCATTCTCGACGGTGAAAAACAGTACGTATTCGATGTAGGTTACGGACAACAAACGATCGAAAGATCCAGCCCAGTAGGCTTACCCGGGGGGACTTTGATCCTCGACCCCGACGCCTCGATAGATCAGATCTGGTTCTCGAAGTCCGGCCAGAATCTGGTCATGCAATATCTCGGAACGTCAGATAGCGTGACTGTCCAGAATTGGTTCTCTACCACGGCAGATCAGCTCCAGACGATTGTGCTCGGCGGGCAACAATTGACGACGGCCGGAGTGAATGCACTAGAAACGGTCATGTCGGCGTATCAGGTTGCGAATCCGTCATTCTCGGTGGCGACAGCGACCGGACTACCCTCCACACTACAGGCTACCATCACCAACACCTGGTCCGCAGCCCCCATCGTTAGTGGCACAAGTGGGAATGATTCATTGGATGGTTCGGATGGTTCTGAAACCCTGGTGGGCAACGGTGGCACTGACACATATCTGTTTGGGCGTGGCGATAGTGTTGAACAAATCGTCAACGGTGTGGCTAGTAGTAATGTTGCTGCGGGCGAACTCATGCTTGGGACCGGCATCACGGATACCAATGTCTGGCTTGATCGTGTCGACAGCGCAGGCAATGTGTCGGCGAGTGGCGCGAATCTGAGACTCGATCTGCTGGGCACCAAGGACTCGGTTACGATCGTAAATTGGTTTACTGGTGGCGCGAATTACGCGCAATTGAACGATGTGGTTCTGTCTGACAGTGGCCTGAAGCTCGATACGCAAATCAACACGCTCGTGCAGGCGATGGCGTCGTTTGAAGCGAGTTTCGGCCTAAATAACGGCGGTGCTGTATTTGATCCGACTAATCCGTCAAACGCGGTGATGACTGATCCCACAGTACTCGCGGCTGTGAATAGCGCATGGCATCACTGATGCATTAGGTCCGACGCGTAGCGACCTGACTGGCCGCTTTCCGGTTCAGAAAATTCTAATGGATTCGTGATGCAAGAGCCTATGTCGGGAGATGTAGAGGACGCGGGTTTGGGAGCGCTTGTCCTGATCGCCCGCTTTCACGGGATCGCAGCTGACCCGGCCCAATTGCGCCACGCTGCTGCTCTTAAGAGTGAACTATTTTCCGAAACTGAGCTTGTACAAAGCGCTAGGGCGATCGGGCTGAAGGCGAAGATCGTCGCTCTGAAAATGGATCGACTAGCACGGTTGCCACTACCGGCACTGGCCTTCGACAGGGCAGGGCAGCATTTCATCATCGCTCGAGCAGAAAGCGGCAAGGCGCTCATCCTTGATGCGACGAACCCAGCGCCAACTGTGATTAGCACAGCAGATTTACAGGCTCGTTCGAGCGGCAACCTGATTCTGTTCACGTCTCGGGCTTCATTATCTGGCGAACTGGCACGTTTTGATTTCTCGTGGTTCATTCCCGCCATCGTCAAGTACCGACGTCTATTCCTCGAGGTACTGACGGTCTCGATCATACTTCAGGTGTTTGGATTAGTCTCCCCTCTGATGTTCCAGGTCGTGATGGATAAGGTGTTGGTGAACCGCGCGTTCAGCACGCTGAATGTCGTCTGCATCGCGTTGCTTGCTTCCGGTCTATTCGAGGCTTTGCTGACGGGGTTACGCAACTACGTACTATCACATACGACCAATCGCATCGACGTCGAACTTGGCGCACGTCTGTTTCGCCACTTGCTGGCACTGCCGATCGCATATTTCAACAGCCGTCGCGTTGGTGACACGGTGGCGCGAGTGCGCGAACTTGAAAATATCCGAAGCTTCCTGACCGGCCAAGCCCTGACCGCTGCAATCGATCTGTTGTTCTCGGTCATTTTTATCGCGGTGATGTGTCTCTATAGCGTTTGGCTCACCTTGATTGTTGTCATCTCGCTACCGGTCTACGCTGCCATTTCGGCCGTACTGAACCCCATCCTGCGCGCCCACCTGAATGAGAAATTTGCACGTGGTGCGGATAATCAATCCTTCCTGGTGGAAGCGGTGTCCGGTGCCGAGACCGTCAAATCGATGGCGTTGGAACCACAATTCACACGCCGTTGGGACAGTCAACTTGCCGCATATGTTGCCACGAGTTTTAGGGTGAACGCGATCGGTAATGTGGGCCAGCAACTGATTCAGGTGGTGGGCAAGTTAGTGACCGTCGCCACGTTGTTTTTTGGCGCAAAACTGGTAATCGAAAGCAAGCTGACCGTGGGCGAACTAATCGCCTTCAATATGATGTCGCAGCGGGTGGCTGCACCCGTTTTGCGGCTTGCTCAGCTTTGGCAGGATTTCCAGCAAGTTGGCATTTCGATGGGGCGTCTGGGCGATATTCTCAATACCCGCAGTGAGCTACCGGCGAGTCGGCAGGCCGCGCCGGCGGTCAAAGGCGAGATCAGTTTCGAAGACGTGCGCTTTCGCTACCGGCCTGACGGCCCATTGATCCTGGACGGTATTACGCTTCACATTAAGCCCGGTGAGGTAATTGGCATAGTCGGCCGATCCGGCTCGGGAAAAAGCACGCTGACCAAATTGCTGCAGCGCCTCTATGTGCCTGAGCACGGCCGCATTAAAGTCGACGGCATCGATCTGGTGTTGGCCGACCCCGCTTGGTTGCGCCGACAAATCGGTGTCGTGCTGCAGGAGAACCTGCTCTTCAACCGTTCGATCCGCGACAACATCGCGATCACCGACCCCGGGCTTTCACTTGACGCCGTAATGTATGCCGCCCAATTGGCCGGCGCCCATGAATTCATCACCGAACTCGCTGAGGGCTACGACACAATGGTCGGTGAACACGGTTCGACATTATCCGGCGGCCAGCGGCAACGTATTGCCATCGCGCGGGCGCTTGTCACCAACCCTCGCATCCTGATCTTCGACGAAGCAACCAGTGCCCTAGACTTCGAGACTGAACGCGTCATTCAGAACAACATGCGGGCCATGTGCGTCGGCCGTACCGTGATCGTCATTGCGCATCGGCTCACCGCTGTTCGGCAAGCGGATCATATCGTGGCGCTCGACAGGGGACGCGTGATCGAGCGAGGCGCACATGCGGAGTTGCTGGACAAAGGCGGCTATTACGCTCACCTGGTTTCGCTTCAGAACGGGTGAAAATAATGTATTTACACCGATTACACGCTTTGATGGCCCTGTGTCATCGATATGGCGCCGCATTTAGCTCGGCATGGGCGATTCGCAAACAGCTCGAATCCCCTCTACGACAAAGCCACGAGTTGCAGTTTCTTCCGGCCAATCTCGAGATCATCGAAACTCCTGTCCACCCCGCACCTCATTGGACCATGCGTATTGTTGTCATGATGGCTGTCGTGGTGATCGCCATAGCAACCTTCGGCAAGCTCGACATTGTCGCGTCGGCGAATGGAAAATTGGCTCCAGATGCCCATGTGAAAGTGATTCAGCCTGCGATCACAGGGGTGGTGAGACGTATTGCGGTCCAGGATGGCGAGCGTGTGACACCGGGACAGCTGTTGATGGAGTTGGATACCACGCAGGCCGATGCCGATACCGACAAGGCGCGTGTTGCAAAAATCGATGCAGCACTTGCGATGGCTCGCGCACATACGCTGTTGTCCGCGCAGCAGTCAGAGGTAAGTCCCACCGTTCCGATCGTGCCCGGTGCATCGGATGAGGAGCAAGAACAAAGCCAACACTATGCCGATGGACAGTATCGCGAGTACGAGGACAAGCTGCTGAGTGCAAAAACGGAATGGTTGAAGCGTCAAGCCGAACTGAACAGCACCCAAGAGGAAATCGCTAAATTACAAGCTACAGCGCCACTCGCACGCCAGCAGGCGGATAACTACAAGGCGCTGGTTAATCAAAAATACGTCGCGAACAACGACTACCTGGACAAGGAACAGACCGCGCTCCAGCAGGAACACGAGCTTGCCGCTCAGCAGGCGCATGCGAAAGAGCTTGCAGCGGGCATGGCCGAGCAGCGAGCCGATATTGAATCGGTCACCTCGCAGTTCCGACGCGAACAACTCGATGCCTATGACAAGGCGCAGCAGCAATTGGTGCAAAACCAGGATGACGAGACCAAGGCCAACACGCGGCAAAAGCTGCTTAGTCTGACGGCGCCTGTGGCCGGGACGGTCCAGCAATTGGCAGTGCATACCTTGGGTGGCGTTGTCACCGCCGCACAGTCGTTGATGGAGATCGTCCCGGACGACACGGTCGAGGTTGAGGCCAATATCGAAAACAAGGATATTGGCTTTGTCGATGTTGGTCAAACCGCCATTGTCAAGATAGAGACATTTCCCTACACGCGCTACGGCTTTCTGACCGGCAAAGTGATTTCGGTGTCGAACGACGCCACTCAAGACAAAAAACTCGGCCTTATGTTTCCGGCGCGTATCCGCTTGCCGAGCAACCGGTTTCGCGTCGAGAATAAATGGGTGAACCTGACCCCAGGTATGGAAGTCACTGTAGAGATCAAGACCGGTAAGCGCAGTGTGGCGCAGTATTTTCTTGGGCCATTGGTTCAGGGGGCTGAGGAGAGCATGCGTGAGCGATGAATCGAAGGCGACGGCGTGGACAGGCCGACGTCTCCGGGTGGGATTCATGTTCATCTGTTCGCTTGCGTTTGCGATGCCGTCCCGGGGGCAGGGATTTGATGTATTTCGCACCACGCGTGACGTGAGCTCGACAGCGGCGGGCACATTGATCGGAAGCAACGAGGATAACGATGCTTGCACTTTCGGCCCGATCGGCTCTCCGCTTGAACTGACCGAGGCTGTTGAGCGTGCTTTATGTAATAACCCCAAAACGCGGGAGGCGTGGGCCACAGTCAAAGTCCAGGCGGCCAATGTCGGTGTCAGCAAAGGCGCTTATTTACCGACCCTCTCTGGATCCTGGCAAGGCGCGCGCGATGATTCCGTAACCAATATCACGGGTGAGCCTCAACTGAGTTCGGCGAGCCGATCGTTTGTCAAAAACGACAGTGTGTCGATGAATTGGGTCCTCTACGATTTCGGTGCGCGCGGCGCCGCACTGGACAATGCGAAAGCTTTACTGGCCGCCGCGCAAGCCACTCAGGACGCCACGCTGCAGGAGGCCTTCGCCAATGCGGCGAAGGATTATTATGCCGCCGAGGCGGCGCAGGGTGCCCTGGTGACGGCGAGCGAGGTGGAGAGCGACGCACACGATAGCTTCGTTGCTGCCACCGAACGCGCCAATCATGGGGTTGCGCCGATCACCGATGCGCTGCAGGCGCAAACCGCTTATGCCCAGGCTGTCTTCAATCGGACCAAGGCGGAAGGCGATTTGCAAAGCGCGCTCGGCACGCTTGCTGCCGATATGGCGATGAGCCCGGACACGCCGATCACGCTGCCGGCGGTTTCCGATTGGGTGACACCCGGTGACGAATTTGAGGCCTCGATTGGCGAGCTGATGAGGCAAGCCAAGCGTAGTTACCCCAGCATTATGGCGGCCGAAGCGCAGCTTGATGCCGCCGCCGCCAAGGCTCGACAGATCCGGGACCAAGGCTTACCCAGCATTTCCTTTGTCGGTAAATACAGCCAAAACAACCAGCCAGCCTCTTTAGGTTTGGGGATTCCGACTTTCCCGGCAGTGGGGCACGAATGGTTTTTTGGGGTGCAGGTCACGATTCCGCTGTTTGAGGGGTTTGTGCGGAACTACCAGGTGCGGCAGGCGCAAGCGCAAACCGAGGTCCAGCAATACACCTTGGATGAGACGCGAAACCAGGTCGGGCTTGATGTTTGGACTAGTTATCAGGCGCTGAAGACGGCTACTAAGAACGTAGAAAACAGCGCGACGCTGCTCGATATTGCACAACGCTCGGAAGACGCTGCCCTGCGCCGCTACCAGGCAGGCGTTGGCAATATTCTCGAACTGTTGAATGCCCAATCCGCATTGGCGACCGCAAAGCGACAGCGGATCCAGGCTCTGACGGATTGGCGCACGGCACGCTTGCAACTGGCGGGCAAGCTCGGTAGGTTGGGGATTGAGCGGATTGTGGGGGAGTGATCGGAAGCAGAGATAGATGGGCCACGATGTCGACGCGGGAGTGTTGTACGGTGGCCGACAATAAAGTCATGTTCACGGGAGCAGGTCATGCGTTTAATCGTAAATTTTCTGATGATGGCCGTATGCGTGTGGGGGCAGGCCAAAGCCCAGGATTTCCAGATTGGGGGAGCCAGCGATACGGTTACGGCGATTCCTCTCGAAATCCGTCCCTCGCTCGGTCTTTTTGTGCAAGGTTACGTCAATGGCCATGGACCCTATCGGTTCAATCTGAGTATCGCCGGGCATACGATGCTGACACCCGCAGTGGTTCATGAGGCTGGTTTGGCGGAGGAAGACAATGGGGTGGCTGTTACCGCTTTCAGCAATCAGTTTCACCAGAGTTATCGGCTACACGGGGCTTTTCTCCTGCTCGGCGACAGAAAATTGTCGCTGGACGGCGCGCAGGTCTATTCTGATCGGGACTTGTCCGCGTATGTCCCCGTTTCTAATTAGGGCGGCCAACTCGGAGTCGAGCTTTTCCGCAACCAGGTCGTCCAGATCGATCAGTCACATGGGCAGCTAATTTTATCCAGCGGGATGAATATCATACATGCGCCCGACGCGATCGAACTATCTCTGGATCAGAGTGCGGTCGGCGCTGAGATGGACCGTATGCCAAGTATTAAATTATTGCTGGACGGGCAGCCGGGGAAATTTCGTGTGAATTTCGGTAACGGCGCGGTGAATTTTCTGGAGAATTCACCACTAGGCCGCGAGCTTCTCGGAAAATCGCTACATCAAATCAGCAGTCTGACGTGGACACCGGATGGCATTGTCGCGGAAAAAACCGGCGCCGTTGGCCAGATCGAGATCGGCGGTTATCCACTGGGTCCCAATAGTGTTGATTTGCACGGAATCCTAACCCACGATTTGCATTGAATTCTGACCCACCCTATGGACCTTCGGTTGGAAGAGTTTCAAGGTTTAGCAGGTCGATTTTTCTCCTTTTTGGGCTGGATGCTACTGTTTTTGAAACGATAGCTGTCGTTGCCTGTTTCCACAATGTGGCAGTGATGCGTGAGTCGGTCGAGCAGCGCCGTGGTCATCTTGGCGTCACCAAACACATTGGCCCATTCCGAGAAGCTCAGGTTGGTCGTGATGATCACGCTGGTGCGCTCGTAAAGCTTGCTGAGCAAGTGAAACAGCAAGGCGCCACCGGTCTGACTGAAGGGTAAATAACCCAACTCATCGAGAACCACCAAGTCTGCATACGCCAGCCGCTGGGCGAGTTGTCCCGGCTTGCCCGTCTGCTTCTCCTGCTCCAGCGTGTTGACCAGCTCGATGGTCGAGAAGAAGCGCACACGACGACGGTGATGTTCAATGGCCTGCACACCGATTGCCGAGGCCAAGTGCGTCTTGCCGGTGCCAGGGCCACCCACAAACACCACGTTATGTGCCGAATCGATGAACTCGCATCGGTGCAACTGCCGCACCAGCGCCTCATTGACGTCGCTGCAGCTGAAGTCGAAGCCACTGACATCCCGGTAGGCCGGGAAGCGCGCCGTCTTCATCTGATAGGCCAGTGAACGCACCTCACGCTCGCTCAACTCGGCTTTGAGCAGACCGGCCAGTACCACGGCGGCGGCATGGTAGGCCGGTGAATCCTGCGCCGCCAGCTCGCTCAGTGCCTGCGCCATACCGTGCAGCTTGAGCGCCTTGAGCATCTCCGCCATCGCATCAGGCTGCATGATGGTCCTCCCGGTCTCTGAGCTGGTCGTAACGGTCTACGTTGGCCAGCGGCTCGACCTCTAGCGCGAAGGCCTGAGGGGTTTGCAGCGGCGGCAGCGGTGGGCTATCGAGCAAGCGGCTCAGGATGTTGAGCACGGTTTGCTTAGAAGCTGCGCCGGCGTCGAGTGCTAGGTCCACCGCCATCAAGACCATCCGTTCGTCGTGCAGCAGCACCAGCGCCAGAATCTCGACCATCTCCCGGTCGCCACCGGGACGTTTAAGTAGCTTGGCCTGGAGCTTCTGGAAGCCAGGTGGAAACTCGGCAAACGGTGCGCCATTGCGTAAGGCACCCGGTTTGCGCTGCAAGACTGCCAAGTAATGACGCCAGTCGTAGATGGTCTCGCCCGTGTTATGGCTGCGGTTGATGCGGCGCACGTGCTGGGCAATGGTTTGCCCTTCGGCCACGAAGACGAGTTTGTCTGAATAGACGTGCAGGCTGATGGGTCGATTGGCAAACGAGGCGGGCACGCTATAGCGGTTGCGCTCGAAGTTGACTAAGCAGGTGGGTGAGACCCGTTTGGTATGTTCGACGAAGCCGTCGAACGGTTGGCCCACGGGCATCAGGTGCGGGCGCTCGGCCGACCAGGCTTCCCAGATCGTGGTGTCCTGCTCGGGATGCTTGGTCTGCTGCCACAACAACACGCACTGGTCGGCCAGCCAGTCATTGAGGGCCGTCAGTGACCCGAACGCGGGCACCTTCTGCCAAAGCCGATGACGGCTGTCCTGGACGTTCTTCTCGATTTGGCCCTTCTCCCAGCCCGAGGCGGGGTTGCAGAACTCGGCGTCGAACAGGTAGTGACTGACCATCGTGCTGAAGCGTGCGTTGACGTCGCGCACCTTGCCGGGCCGCACCTTATCGACGGCGGTCTTCATGTTGTCGTAGATGCCACGGCGGGGAATACCACCCCAGGCGACGAACGCGTGGTGATGCGCGTCAAACAGCATCTCATGGGTCTGCAGCAGATAGGCGCGCAGGAAGAAGGCCCGACTGTGGCTGAGCTTGAACTGCGCGACCTGCAGCTTAGTGCGCTCGCCGTCGATGACGGCCCAGTCCTCGCTCCAGTCGAACTGGAACGCCTCGCCAGCGGCAAAGCGCAGCGGAATGAACGTGCCACGGGCCGCCGTCTTCGCCTGCTCTTGCTGTTCCTGGCGCCATCGTCGGGCGAAGGCGGCAACCCGGTCGTAGGAGCCGGTGAAGCCCAGCACAGTGAGGTCTGCGTGGATTTGCTTCAGCGTTCGTCGCTGCTTGCGCGGACGGTTGGCTTCGGTCTTGAGCCAGCCGGAGAGCTTGGCGGCGTAGCCGTCAAGCTTGCTGGGGCTGGTGCGTTCTGGGTAAGCCGGCAAGACGGTGCCGGCGCGTAAATAGCGCCTCACCGTGTTACGGGAGATACCCAGGCGTTTGGCGATGTCGCGCAATGAGATTTGATCACGCAAATGCCAGCGTCGAATGATGCCCAATATAGCCACGTCGATCACTCCAGTCTCCTGCCCGTTGCCGAGCAGGTCAGTGTGTAACGTGGGTCAATATTCGATGCAAATTCCCGGTCTTAGTGGATCAGGTTTCCGTGCAAATCAACAAATTGAAGTCAGTACGGCCCGCTTCCTTGCATTTCCGCTCTATGATTTCAATGATCTCAATTTTGTCTGTTGCGGGCGTGCGGATGCCAAATATGATCCCGTCCAAAGCCGAAAAGTCGTATTTCATCGCTCTGAGCTTTGTGTTAACGTCGAGATTGAAGCCGTCCGACTGGTAGACAAGTCGGGATTCGCCTTCGGCCTGCCACGCGCGAGTTTTGGTCGACGTGCTGTATCGAGCATCCTGCCAGTACGCAGTGCGCCAGTCGCTTTCTTCAACTGCTGACTGTCTCCCACATTTGCTTCGCCGGCCTTGATCGCCATACATCCATTGGTGATTCAGAACCGGTATCGTGACGGCGTGCAGAGTGTCGAAGAAGTTCTGTTCGAGGTGCGCCGCTTCGTAGGTGACAGGCAGGAACTGAAGATTGAGGTAGCTGAAAATGATATCGCCATTGAATCCGACCGGCATGTTGATTCGCAGCGACGGCCTATCCGCCGAGTCGAGCAAGGTTTTGTACTTGAGGCAGACACCTGCATGTGAATCGGCATAGTAGGCCCACATTGCTTCTCCGCTGCAACTTTCCATGAAGCATGCGGCGAACCAGCGCGGATACATGAGGGTACGAAGGTTCAACACGTAGGCCCTACAAAAGTCGGTGAAGACAAACGCGTGGTTTCTGTTCTGTACTTCGACAGTATTCTGGCGATAGTTGAGTACGTTGCTTTCTTCTGTAGCGAGCATAAGCAGCTTGTACTGTTCCTCACGTTTCTCAAAGTCATCGCCGCAATCCGCTTCGAGTTGATCCATGATTTGCATCGAGCGTCGCGCGCGGTCAACGGTTTGTTGTACTGCCGATGAGAAGTCCGGCACCTTTGCCCGGGTCTCGGCGTCCTTTGGTTCCCCATACCAGATGAAGCTGTGGTAGATCACGAAAGAGTGGATGGCTTCGAGATGAGCGGTGAGTTCATATGGCCCGACGCGCCGCGTCGTCCGGACAATTCGCTCGATGTAGGTACCGATAACTTCGTGCCCAAATACTCGCTCGCGAAATTGGACGTGCTCCCGGCGTACCCCATTGAGAAGCGGGTCGCGTATGTGCAGAAATTTCCATTCGACTGCTCCCTGCTTCTGTTCGGCGTCAGCGAATAGTTCCAGCGCATACAGCACGCAGTTTAGATAATGCCGAAACAAGTTCCGCCAGATCACCTCGTCGCCTTGCCAATAAACGTTGATGTGGCCCTCGAGCGGGTCGTTTAATTGCTCGGGCGCGGCAAAGTAAATCTCCGAGTTCTCTAGTTCTTTCTTGCAGAGAAGATTCTTGACGTTGCGGAACCTGTAGGCGTAGCCTGCACTGTTTGTCTTGTTCGTTGTCATTGGCTCAGTCTCAGTTCGCGGGAAAGAGCGGGTGAAGGCGCGCTCAAGAGTTCGCAATCAGCGCATGCGCGTCCGCAAGATCTTCGATCCTACCGGCACCAAGTGCTATCAGCGCCGGTAGCTTGGTCACCTTCCGGAAGTTGGCGTCACTCGTTAGGAACACGTCGCGGCCGGCGTAGATGTGACTCCAAAGCGCCAGTACATCACATTTTCGGTTCCGCCATTTCCAATACTCGTCCGGGCGTTGATCGCATGGAAGTTGAGGTGTACCCTCCGGCGGCAGTGACGCCCTATTGGGAAACAGCACGTTATGGATTTTCGTCTCTAGCTCGATCATTGCCTCATTTGAGAAAAAACTCCAATCCCAGAACGTTAGATCGAAGTAAGCAATTGGCATGAGCAAAGACAGGTGATCTAGTTTCAGCCGTGCAAGCCGTTCACGGAAGATGTCGAAGTTCTCAATTTCCCCTGCACGTTGTCTTTCCGATGCGCTGATCGCAACCAGTGCGACGTCGATGCGCCCCTGTGCATGCGCGTTGACTAACTGACGAATCGCCGTAGCAGCGGGGCGATCCTCTTCGATGGCAACAATGGCATTCGTATCAAGTGTCAGTCGCAGCATAGTTGCGGGATTTGAAGGGTTTAAGCCGTTGTGAGGAGCTACTCCACTCTTAGACTCAAGCGTACTCTTTCTTCTATATACCAGACGCTCGAGCTAAGATGCCGAGCGGCCCCAACGGGTCGGGAGTGTGCGTTCACTGATGCCGGACGCTGCCATCCGGCTGCTCGACGCTGCCACCGTCTACAACCCACCACATTGCTGACTTAGAACCCAGCTCACCCCAATGTCGGAAATGGCCGAATTCAGGCCCCAAATGAAGCGCTTCCCCGCAACGTAGAACAATCCGAAGATCCTAGCAGTCGGCAATTCATGTGCAGGAATGGCTGCGAATGATTTCGGGGCCGCTGGCAACAACAAAAATTGACAATCAAAGGCGCATTAGCAACTTTATTGTCTAGGTCTCGTTCGAAATTCGCAACTTTATTGTGTCGTTCGCAACTTTATTGTGAAGAACCACACCCGCCACATTTCACACCACCTCACTCCACCGTCACCGACTTAGCCAAATTCCTCGGCTTATCGACATCGGTCCCTCTTGCCACCGCCGTGTGATACGCCAGCAGTTGCAAAGGCACCGTGTGCAGGATCGGCGAGAGCAGGCCGTAATGTTCAGGCATGCGTATCACATGGATGCCGGGCTCGTTCACGATATGCGTGTCGGAATCGGCGAATACATACAGTTCGCCGCCGCGAGCGCGCACTTCCTGCATATTGGATTTCAGCTTTTCCAGCAGCACGTCATTGGGCGCAACGGTGACGACCGGCATGGCTTCCGTGACCAAGGCCAGCGGGCCGTGCTTGAGTTCGCCGGCGGGGTAGGCTTCAGCGTGGATATAGGAAATTTCCTTGAGCTTGAGCGCGCCTTCGAGGGCAATCGGGTAATGCAGGCCGCGCCCGAGGAACAGGGCATTTTCTTTTTTGGAAAAATCTTCGGCCCAGGCGATGATCTGCGGTTCAAGCGCCAACACGCTATTGAGTGCCGCCGGCAGATGGCGCAATTGCTTGAGATAACTGGCTTCCGCCGAGCTGTCGACACGGCCGCGCAGTTTGCCCAAGGTCGCGGCCAGGACAAACAAGGCGACCAGTTGAGTGGTGAAGGCTTTGGTCGAGGCCACGCCGATCTCGGTACCCGCATGAGTCAGGAAGGTGAGTTCGGTGAGGCGCACCATGGCGCTTGAGGCCACGTTGCAGATCGCCAGGGTGTGGTGATGACCCAGTGATTGCGCATGCTTGAGCGCGGCCAGGGTGTCGGCGGTCTCGCCGGATTGCGAGATGACTACCACCAGCGCCTTGGGGTTCGGCACCGAGTCGCGGTAGCGGTATTCGCTGGCGATTTCAACCTGGGTCGGAATGCCGGCGATCGATTCGACCCAATACTTGGCCGTCAGTCCCGAGTAGTAGCTGGTGCCGCAAGCGAGTATCAGCAGGCTATCGATGGCGGGCAGCACCTGCTCGGCTTTTTCTCCGAACAGCGAAGCTTCAAAGGTATTGGTGACAGGAATCGTGTCGGAAATCGCCCGCGGCTGTTCGAAGATTTCCTTCTGCATGAAATGCCGGTAAGGTCCCAACTCCACCGCGCCGCCATAGGTTGTGACGGTACGAATTTCGCGCTCGACCATCCGTCCTTCGCGGTCGGCCACGCGCACTTGTTCAAGGGACAATTCGACCACATCGCCTTCTTCGAGGAAGATAAAACGATCGGTGCTGCCGGCCAGCGCCAAAGCGTCCGAGGCCAGGAAATTTTCACCGGCGCCGATGCCGACCACCAGGGGCGAACCTTGGCGCGCGCCGACCACACGGTTCGGTTCGTCCTTGCTGAAGACGGCAATGGCATAAGCACCATGCAGCAGCTTGGTGATTTCGCGCACGGTATCGAATAGATTGCCGCGATAGTGCTGGTGGATCAGATGCGCGATGACTTCGGTGTCGGTCTGGCTGACGAATTCATAACCTTTGCCGCGCAACATCTCGCGCAGCGATTCGTAATTTTCGATGATGCCGTTATGTACCAGCGCAATCGTGTCGCGCGAGAAGATCGGGTGGGCATTATGCGTGACGGGCGCGCCGTGCGTGGCCCAACGGGTATGGGCAATGCCGGTAAAACCTTCGAGCTGGGTCTCGCGTACCTGCTGGTCGAGGTCGGCTACCCGCGACACGCTGCGCGCGCGCGTCGGTTCGCCGTTGGCGAGCACCGCCACCCCGCATGAATCGTAACCGCGATACTCAAGACGGCGCAGGCCCTCGACCAGGATCGGGACAATATTACGCTGCGCGACAGCACCGACGATTCCACACATTATGCTTGTTCCTTAGAGATTGACATGCCGCGGCGCAAGCCACGCGCAGTGGCTTTATTTTTTCTTGACCGGGCGCAGGTAGCCGGTTTTTTCGATCTGGGTCTTTTGGTTCAGTACCAGCGTTTCGGCCGGCACATCCTTCCAAATGGTCGTGCCGGCAGCAATGGTCACGCCGCGCCCGACTCTGACGGGGGCCACTAATTGGCTGTCGGAGCCTACAAATACATCGTCTTCGATAATCGTGCGGTGTTTGTTGGCACCGTCGTAATTGCAGGTGATGGTGCCGGCGCCGATGTTGACGCGAGCCCCGATATCGGCGTCGCCGATATAACTCAAATGGTTGGCCTTGGACCCGGCGCCCAGCACGGCATTTTTGATTTCGACAAAATTGCCCACGTGGGCGCCGTCAGCCAATTGCGCCCCGGGGCGCAAGCGTGCATACGGACCAATCACCGCAGCCGCACCGACCACCGCTTGCTCCAGATGCGAGAAGGCATCGATGCGCGTACCCGCGCCGATGGTCACGTCGCGCAATACGCAGTGAGGCCCGACGCTGACATCGTTGCCCAACACCACCTGGCCTTCAAAGACACAATTCACGTCGATACTGACGTCGCTGCCGCAGATCAAGGTACCGCGCACATCGATGCGCGCCGGGTCGGCCAGGGTGACGCCGTCCGTCAGCAACGTGTCCGCGACCGTGCGCTGATAAATGCGTTCGAGTTCGGCGAGCTGGGTCTTGCTGTTGACGCCCAGGGTTTCCCAAAGGTCGTCAGGCTCACTGGTCAGCACCGCCACCCCTGAGGCTATGGCGCGCTCAACCACGTCGGTCAGGTAATACTCGCCCTGGGCGTTTTCGTTTTTGAGGGTGGCGAGCCATGCGCCAAGCTGTGCGGTGGGCGAGACGACGATGCCCGTGTTGATTTCGCCGATGGCCAACTCAGCCGGGCCGGCATCTTTTTGCTCGACAATCTGGGTGACACGCCCACGGCCGCCGTCCGGCGCCGCTTCGCGCACAATCCGGCCATAACCGGTGGGATCGGCCATTTCCACCGTCAGCACCGCATAGTGTTGAGCGCCTGCGGTGGCGACCAGGCGTTGCAGGGTGCTGGCCCGGGTCAACGGCACGTCGCCGTATAACACCAGTGTGGGTACCGACGGGTCGAGCAAAGGCAAGGCCTGCTGCACCGCGTGCCCGGTGCCCAGTTGTTGGGCTTGCAGCACAAATTCGATATCGGGCGCGGCGACGTGGGCGCGCACTTGGTCGGCACCGTGTCCGACCACCACCACAATTCGCGTCGGCGACAAACTGCGGGCGGTCTCGATCACATGTGACAGCAACGGACGGCCGGCCAGCGGGTGCAGCACTTTGGGTAATGCGGAGCGCATGCGCTTGCCTGCACCAGCCGCCAAAATCACAATATTCACGGAGAGGCCCGAGTTGAAAAATATCGCCGAATTTTAGCACGCAGGCTATTGAGCCTTATGCCCGCGTTACGGCACGACTTTGCGGCAGGCTTATTTCAGTCGACGGGGCGAGAAACACGCCGCGTCGGCATCAATCGCCGAAAGCGCCAAAGCGTATCACCGACTCGCCCGCCGCCAGACCGGTAGCAGGGTCGTCGCCGGTCGCGCAAGCACTTTCGTCGGCGGCTTCGTCAAAAGCCAGATCGCCGTTGCTGTCGGCCACGCCGGTCGCGCGCAAGGCGGTAAATGGGTGCAATTGCCGGTCCATCAAGTGCGACGGCACCACATTCGACATGGCGTTGAACATGCTTTCGACGCGGCCCGGAAAACGCCGTTCCCAATCGCGGATCAGCGCTTTCATCTCGGCCCGCTTCAGATTGGGCTGGCTGCCGCACAAGGTGCAGGGAATAATCGGGTACTGGCGCAACTCGGCGTAACGCTCCAGATCGCTTTCCTTTACATACGCCAGGGGCCGGATCACGATATGCCGGCCGTCGTCCGACTGCAGTTTGGCGGGCATGCCTTTGAGCTTGGCGCCGTAAAACATGTTCAGGAACAGGGTTTCCAGAATGTCGTCGCGGTGATGGCCCAGCGCGATCTTGGTCGCGCCCAACTCGTCGGCGACCCGGTACAGAATGCCGCGGCGCAAGCGCGAACACAAGGAACAGGTGGTTTTGCCTTCCGGGATCAGACGCTTGACGATGCTGTAGGTATCCTGGTTCTCGATATGAAACGGAATGCCCAGGCCGGACAGATATTCGGGTAGCACATGCTCGGGAAAGCCCGGTTGCTTCTGGTCCAGATTGACGGCCACGATATCGAATTCGATGGGTGCGCGCTCGCGCAAACGCATCAGGATTTCCAGCAAGGCATAACTGTCCTTGCCGCCCGAGACGCAGACCATCACCTTATCGCCCTGCTCGATCATATTGAAGTCGCCGATCGCCGTGCCGACCAGCCGCGCCAGCCGCTTGTGCAGCTTGTTGTTCTCGTAAGCGGCTTTTTGCTGATGTTTGGTGAGCGGGCTTTTGTCGACCGCGGCCGTGGTCCAATTGACCGCTTGCTCGGCCACCGCGTCCAGCACGGCCGGGTCGAGATCGGAGTAAATGTCTGCCTGCGACATGTCAGGCGCCCTTGACACGGAAAATCTCGACACCGACCGCATCGCAGTCAGCGTAGACATCGGGTTTTTCGGTCGAGACGCGAACTGCCAGTACTTGCGGGTGTTCAAGCATCATGCGCGCCACGTCGTCGCACAGCGTTTCCTGCAAATGAATATGCCCGCGAGCCACGCGCTGCGCGATAGTCGAGCGCATAAAATCGTAGTCGACCACTTCGGCAAGTTTGTCGGCGACGGGGGTCGACGTGGCCAGCGGAATAAACAAGTCGACATTGATCACGACCCGTTGTTCGCCACGCTTTTCGAAATCGTGCACGCCGATATTGATATTGACTTCATAGTTACGCAAAAACAGGCGGCGGCATTCAGCGAGTTGCGGGTGGGAAAGGGCGCTCAACATGGTCAGGTCCAGTAATAAAAGGCAGTGAGTGCCGGTCAATCAAGATTGGGGCTGGGTGCGTGCCGCACCCATAAACATGACGTCACGCGGCGACGGCAGCAAATGCTGACCACCGTCGACCAACAGGGTGGTGCCGGTCACGGCCGGCGCTTCGGCCAGATAACACACGGCGGCGACCACGTCCTCGGGCCGCGAGGCACGGCGCAAAGGCGTCTGGCGATGCGCGGCGGCAAAGTCGGCCGGGGTCTGATCGGCCGACTGCAAGGTCAGGCCGGGCGCGACACCCGCCACTCGCACGCGCGGCGCAAGCGCCTGAGCCAGGGTGGTGGTGGCCGTCTGCAAAGCAGACTTGCTCAGCGTATATGACAGATAATCGGGGTTCAGATTAAACAGCTTTTGGTCCAGCAGGTTGATCACCACGCCGCGCAGGTGCTCGTCTTCGTCGGCTTCGGGCGAGATCCCCCGATACAACGCTTGCGCCAATGCCAGCGGGGCGGCTACGTTGACGGCGGTCATTTTCAGCAGTGCATCGTAGGAAAAATTATCGGCCCGGTCTTCCACAAACAGCGAGGCGTTGTTGACCACACAGCGCACCGCGCCGAGCAGTTCGGCGCAGCGCGGCACCAGGCTCTTGACTTGCGCTTCGTTGCTCAGGTCGGCGGGCAGGGCAACGGCGTAGCGGCCCAGGGCCTCGATTTCAGCCACCACCGAAGCCGCTTCGGCGCGCGACGTGCCGTAATGCACGCCGATGTCCCAGCCGCGCGCGGCCAGGCCCAAGGCGATGGCGCGACCGATGCGGCGGGCTCCGCCGGTGACGATGGCAACCCGCGGTATCGAATCAGGCAGACGATTTGACGATGGGAACATTTACAATATCGAAATAATGGTGAATTCAAACAAACACGACAGTTTACCCGTTCCGGGTCCGGCCGCGCTCGCGCACTCGCAAACCCTGGAGGCGCTTATCGCCGCGGCAATCGTTGCCGGCGATGGCTGGCTTCCCTTCGACCGCTATATGGAACTGGCGCTCTACGCGCCAGGCCTGGGTTATTACAGCGGCGGCTCAACCAAATTCGGCTGGCGTGCCGACGACGGCAGCGACTTTATTACCGCGCCCGAACTCAGCCCGCTATTCGCGCAGACGCTCGGGCAAGCCGTCGCACAAGCGCTGCAGGCCAGCGGCACACGCGCCGTGATGGAATTCGGCGCGGGGACCGGCAAACTGGCCGCCGGGATACTCGCCACGCTCGATGCTCTGGGCGTCCAGTGCGAACGTTACACCATCGTCGAACTCTCCGGCGAATTGCGTGAACGCCAGCAGGCAACCTTGGCCGCGGCCTGTGCCGATAACCCCGGACGGCTGGCCAAGGTGGACTGGCTCGATACCCTGCCCGACCACTTTGACGGCGTGATGCTGGGCAACGAAGTGCTGGATGCGATGCCGGTCAAGTTATACCAGCGCCGAGCCGGGGTTTGGCACGAGCGCGGCGTAACGCTGGCCGGGCTTGATGCCGGACCTGGCGCCGCAGGCGTCGATCTGGAGCGGAACCTCGCACCGCCGGACCCGGCACTCTCAAGCCAACCCCGCCTGGGCTGGGCCGACCGGGTGATCGCCGCGCCCGCCCCCGCCTTGGCCGAGCTGCTCGCCGAAATCGAAGGCGACCACGATTATCTCACCGAGACCTGCGATGCGGCGGCAGCCTTCACCGGCACGGTGCTGCAATTGCTCGGCCGCGGCGTCTTGCTATTGATCGATTATGGCTTCCCGCGCCACGAATACCTGCATCCGCAACGCAGCGGCGGCACCCTGATGTGCCATTACCGCCATCGCGCCCATGACGATCCGTTTTTATACCCGGGTTTGCAGGACATTACCGCCCATGTCGATTTCACCGCGATTGCCCAGGCCGGCCTGGACGCGGGTGCCGACTTGCTCGGCTACACCTCGCAGGCGCGTTTTCTGATCAATAGCGGCATTACCGACTTGCTGGGGCAGCTCGACCCGCGGGACACTCAACGTTTCCTGCCGGCCGCCAACGCCGTGCAAAAGCTGCTGGCCGAGTCGGAGATGGGCGAATTATTCAAGGTGATCGGCTTCAGCCGCGGCGTGGACGGCAGGCTGGCCTCATTTGAGCGCGGCGACCGCTCGCATGCACTGTAACAAAGCGGCTGTAACAAAGCCGCTGTAACAACGCGGCTGTAACAAAAGCGCCGCCCTGCTTGAGCGTTATACTGTTCGACCCCACCGAACAGTCAAGCAGGCGCGCCATGAACAAACTCGATCTGCTGCGCATCTTCCTGCGCGTCACGGAATTGTCCAGCTTCACCCAGGCCGCCGAAAGTCTGGGGCTGCCCAAGGCCAATGTCTCGGATTCGATTCGCGCGCTGGAAGACCTGCTGGGCACCCGGCTGTTGCACCGCACCACGCGCAAGGTGCAAGCCACGCAGGATGGTCTGGCCCTGTACGAGCGGGCCCACGGCCTGCTGGCGGAGATGGAACAGCTTGAAGCGATGTTCGCGCAGCGGGAACCCCAACTCACCGGCAAACTGCGCGTCGATTTGCCGACCCTGATCGCGCGCCGTACCGTGGTGCCGCAACTGGGTTCATTCCTGGCCGCTCACCCATTGCTGGAAATCGAAGTCAGCAGCACCGACCGCCGGGTCGACCTGGTGCGCGAAGGGTTTGACTGCGTGCTGCGGGTCGGCGGTTTGCAAGACTCGTCGCTGATTGCCCGCCCGCTGGGCGAAATGCCGCTGATCAATTGCGCCAGCCCGGCCTATCTGAGCCGATATGGCGTACCGCACACCCTGGCCGATCTCGAACATCACCGGCTGGTCCATTATGTGCAGGTGCTGGGCGCCCGCTCCCCAGGGTTTGAATACCGGGAAAACGGCGTGGATTGTCAATTGACGATGGCGGGCAGCGTCACCGTCAACAATGCCGAAGCCTACGAAGCCGCGGCGCTGGGCGGCCTGGGTATCGTCCAGGCGCCGGCTACCGGCGCGCGCCGGCATCTGGATAGCGGTGAACTGGTCGCTTTTATGCCGGACTTCACCGCGGCGCCGATGCCGGTTTCATTGCTTTACGCCAGCCGGCGGCACGTACCGGAACGGGTGCGGGTCTTTATGGATTGGCTGGCCACGGTATTGGCGTCGACGCTGGCCTAAGTCCGCCGCCGACGCCGACGCCGACAATCGGCCCAGGCCTCTCGCCGGCGGCTTGCCGCACGTCAGGCAGGTCGAGGGACGCAAGCCCCTCACCCGATTGTACGGCTGAGCCGAACAGTTCAACCGGCTCCGCCCGGTTTATCGCTGTGCCGGTTCCTCCTATAGTGGCTTACATCAACCCACTACCGAGAGGAAGGAAACCCAAATGAACGCAAACATCGCACTCGTCACCGGCGCCAGCCGCGGCTTGGGGAAAAATGCTGCCTTGAAGCTGGCGGCCAAAGGGGTCGGCATCATTGCCACTTACAACAGCAATGCAGCCGAAGCCGAAACCTTGGTCCGGGAAATCACCGGCAACGGCGGCCGGGCAGCGGCACTCAAGCTCGACGTATCGCGTAGCGACACCTTTGCCGGGTTCGCCACCGAAGTGGCACAGACTTTACGCACCACCTTCGACCGCGAGCAATTCGACTACCTGGTCAACAACGCCGGCATCGGGATCCACGCGGCGTTTGCCGACACCACCCCGGCTCAATTCGATGAGTTGGTCAACATCCAGCTCAAAGGCCCGTTTTTCCTGACCCAAGCCTTGTTGCCGTTGCTCGCCGATAACGGCCGCATTCTCAACGTTTCAAGCGGCCTGACCCGCTTCTCGCAGCCCGGTTATGCCGCCTACGCCACCATGAAAGGCGGGATCGAAGTTTTGACGCGTTATCTGGCGAAGGAGCTCGGCGCACGCGGCATCGCCGTCAACACCATCGCTCCGGGCGCAATCGAGACCGATTTCGGCGGTGGCGTGGTGCGCGATAACGAAGCGGTGAATAAATTCCTTGCCGGCAACACCGCGCTGGGACGCGTGGGTCTGCCCGACGATATCGGCGACGCCATCGCCAGCCTGCTGTCCGATGAAAGCCGCTGGTTGAATGCGCAGCGCGTCGAGTTTTCGGGCGGTATGTTTATCTGATCAACGCCGCCTCAACCGCCCCAACCCGCGCCTGATGCACGGCTTCCTTGATTTTGCCGGGATGCTGCGCGTGCTCGGCCGCAACGGCACCGGCGTCCACCGCCCGCGCGGCCACCAAGGCCACGCGCAGGCGCTCGGCCTGTGGATAAGGCTGGGTCGCCAGCCCGAGCCGGCCGCGCGCATCGGCTTCGCAGGCTTGCAGGGCCTCGGCGAAACGTGCCGGCTTGCGCAAAGCATCGGCGCGCTCGAATAATCTGACCAGCGCGGCCGCGCCCATTTCTTGCGTGCGATGAATATTGCCGTGCTCGCGCGCCACCAGCACCGCCAGGTCGCGGCAGTCGTTGGGCACGCGCAAGCGTTCGCATAACGGTTTCAGCAAATCGACGCTGCGTCCTTCATGACCTATATGGCGGGGCAAGACGTCGGGCGGCGTGGTGCCTTTGCCCAAATCATGGGTCAGCGCGGCAAACCGCACCGGCAATGTATATCCACGGGTGGCGGCATAATCGAGCACCATCATGACGTGAATCCCGGTGTCGATTTCAGGGTGGTAATCGGCACGCTGCGGCACACCCCACAGGCAATCGACTTCGGGCAACACGCGCGCCAGTGCGCCGCAACCGCGCAGCACCCCAAACATCCGCGATGGGTGTTGTTCCATCAGGCCGCGCGCCAGTTCTTGCCAAACCCGCTCGGGCACCAGCGCATCGACCTCGCCGAGCGTAACCATGCGCGCCATCAGGGCTTGGGTCTCGGGCGCGACGGTAAAACTTTCGAAGCGGGCGGCAAAACGGGCCAAGCGCAAGATGCGCACCGGATCTTCGACAAAAGCGTCGCCGACATGGCGAAAGATCCGCGCCGCGAGATCGGCCTGGCCGTTGTAAGGGTCGATCACGGGACCGGTCAGGTCGCCATTGGGCAAGACTTCGCGTGCCATGGCATTGACCGTCAGGTCGCGGCGCGCCAAATCCTCTTCAAGCGTGACGTCCGGCGCATAGTGAAACTGAAAGCCGTGGTAGCCGGCGGCGGTCTTGCGTTCGGTGCGCGCCAGCGCATATTCCGCCTGGGTCTGGGGATGGAGAAATACCGGAAAGTCCCGACCCACCGGCCGATAACCCTGCGCCGCCATCTGCTCGGGCGTAGCGCCGACCACCACATAATCGCGGTCCTGCACCGGCAAACCCAGCAGTGCATCGCGGATCGCGCCGCCGACGGCGTAAATCTTCATGGCGCCGCGCTGGTGACCGGGTTGGCGACAGGTTGGGCGACGGGGTCGGTGTCGCCTTCATAGCGCGCTATCGCATGCCCCTCGACCTGGGCATCGTAAATCCACACTTGCATCGCCGGCTGGGCGGTTAAATGGGCAACGTAGGCTGCCGCCTCGGGCGAGAGCGCCGGGCTGTAGGTATTGAAGCGCATCACCACCGGGGCAAACATCGCATCGGCAATGGAGAATTCGCCGAACAGAAAGGGGCCGCGATATTGATGCAGGCACTCGCGCCAGATGGCGTCGATCCGCGCCACATCGGCCAGAGCCTCGGGCGTGAAGTCCAGCCCCGGCAATACCGAACGGATTTTCATCGGCATTTCGTTACGCAAGGCGCTGAAACTCGAATGCATTTCGGCACTGACGCTGCGCGCATGGGCACGGGCAACGTCATCGCGCGGCCATAGGGCATGTTGCGGAAAACGTTCGGCCAGGGTTTCGGCAATGGCCAACGAATCCCATATCGAGCGGCGGTTTTCGTCGATCAGGCAGGGAATCCGGCCCGACGGCGAATACGCCAGAATTTGCTGTGCGGTATCGTCTTGCCCCAGCCAGATATGAATTTCCTCAAACGAGATACCGAAATGTTTCATCAGTACCCAGGGCCGCAGCGACCAGGACGAGTAATTTTTATTGGCGATAACAAGTTGCATGGTGAGCGTCTCGTGAAGTTAGCGATGGGCGCGTGCGCGATAGGTATTGAAGCGGCCACGCGGCGTCGCATCGGTCAGGTATTCCGGCGCGACAGCTTCGAGGCTGGCTGGAGTGAGATTTAATTCGGCGGCCATCGGCGCGGACAGCACGTTGTCGGTTTTCATCGAGTCGAGGTTGTCGCGGGTCAAGATCGGCGGCCCCGGCAGCAACTCGAACAAACGTGCTTGCAAACGGCCGGCCCAACGCGGCAATTTGATGATGCGGCGATCTTGGCCGATCGCTTCACCGGCAAAACGCACCAGCATCTCCAGCGTATAGATATGCGGTCCGCCCAGTTCGTAGACCTGGCCGTGGCTGCCGCCCAGGTCGAGCGTGCGCAGCATCGCCTGCGCGACGTCGCCGACATAGACCGGCTGGAAGCGCGCTTGGGAGCTGGCGAGCGGTATCATCGGAAAATTGCGCTGCAAACCGGCAAAGATATTGATAAAGCTGTCGCCGGGGCCAAACACCACCGACGGCCGGAAGATAGTCGTATGCAAACCGTTGGCGCTGCGCACCACCAGTTCGCCATCGCCTTTGGAGCGCAAATACATGCTGGTGCCGTCCGAACGGGCGCCCAGCGCACTCATATGCAACAGGCGCGGGACACCCTCCGCCACGCAAGCGGCGGCGATTTTTTTGGGCAACTCGACATGCACCCGGGCAAAGTCGGGACCATAAGGCTCACCGCGTCGGCTATGCAAGATGCCGGCCAGATTGACGACGGCGTCGGCGCCATGGATAAAAGCCGCCAGTTGCACCGGGTCGTACACATCGACTTCGAGAATCTCGACCGGGAACATCGACAGCGCAGCAGCATGCGCGCGACGCCGCGTCGCGATGCGCACATGGCGGCCGTCCTTCACCAGGCGGTTAACCAGATCGCGGCCGATAAATCCGGTGCCGCCGATTAACGCAATAGTTTGATGTCGCATGGTAACTCCTGGGGTTCGCCGTCATCGCTGCAGATTCATTGCCGCACTAAAAGCATTGCCGCGCCGTTTGGCGACGCAACGCCTTTATTTCAGGGAGTGATGATCCCAAGGCGGGCTTTGAGCGATTGCGGGTGGTTGTCAAATAAAGCGCCATAGTAGGTGGCGTTCGACAGGACGTTTTTCACATAATCACGCGTCTCGTTGAACGGAATGGTTTCAGCATAAATTGCGCCTTCCACCGGGCGCGGCAAGCTGTCGCGCCATTGCCGCGCGCGCCCGGGTCCTGCGTTATACCCCGCCGTCGCGAGGACGGCCGAATCGTCCAGTTGGGAAAACAGACCCGCCAGATAAGTGGTGCCCAGCAGGATATTGGTATCGGTATCGGCGATCTGATCCGAGCTTAACGCACCCAACCCCATTTGCTTGGCCATTCGCTGCGCGGTGGCGGGCATCAGTTGCATCAGGCCGCTGGCGCCGACGCCCGACTGCGCGGTGATGATAAAACGCGACTCCTGGCGGATCAAACCATAGACCCAATCGATATCGACCCCGGCGCTGGCGGTATCGCGCTGCATGGTGGCGCGAAACGGTGTCAGGTAACGCAGGGAAAAATCATGGTCGGTGGTGGTGCGGTCGGCGGTATTCACCGCGCGGTCGAGCAGTTGCATGCGCCGTGCGTATTCGGCCGACGCCAGCAACTCATGATCCGTCATGCCGCGCAAGGTCCAGTTCCATTCACGGTTGCCTTCGAAACGCAGATTCATGGCGTAGAAACGTTGGGCCAGGGCGAAGCCGGGCAAGTTGGCCGCGGTATTGACCTCAGCATCGCTGACTTCGGTTTTGGGCGGCAACACCACAGACTGTCCCAACTCCTCGGCCGCAAGCTGGCCGTAAAAATTATATTGGCTGGAGATCTGCGCGTAATCGCGCTGCGCGTCGTCTGGATTGCCGAGTTCGTGCTGAGCCCGGCCATGCCAATAAACCCAGCTTGGCTGAACCCGTAACAACAAGGGCATGGCGTCGATGGCGCTCTTGAGCGCACGCCAGTCGCCGGCCAGCAACGCGGCGCGGGCGCGCCATTCGTAAGCCTGATTCGACAAGGTCGCGCCATTGGTTTTACGGAACCAGTCGAGCGCTTCCGGCATCCGTTTAAGCGCCGCCAGATAGGCAATCGAACCCCAGGCCGCCGCCCGTTGCTCGGTGCTTAATGCCGGTTCGACCCGGGCCAGGGAGGCCGCCGCCAAAGCCGGATCGTTGCGCGCCATGCGGACAATCGCGAGCACCGCCAGTTGACGCGAATTGTCATCGCTGCCGACGCCGCGGGCCAAATATAAAGGCGGCGTGGACGAGGCCTGATCGAGCAAAGTCTGATCGGGGCGGCTATCGCCCAGGGCATCGGCAATACGGTTGCCGGTGCTGACATAATTCTGCTCATAGGCCAGCCGGATTTGCTGCCAGACATCGTCGGGACTGAATTGGTGTTGCTGCGCCAGCGCGGTGATCAGGTCGACGCAACCGTCACCGTAATATTTGGGATCTTGCAGCAGAATGCGTGCGGCATCGCCGATGGCTTCACCATGCGCCAGGCGCGATTCAAGCGCGTAACATTTCACCTGGGTGTCGTCGTTCAGCACAAAGCGCGGATATTGCTCGTCGAAATGTGCCCAATCGTGACGCGCGCCCAGTACCAGCAGATAGTCGTTGCGCAGGCGGTCGGCGATTGCCTGACCCGCGTAGCGCTGGAGGAAACTCAGGATCTGCACATCAGGCACTTCGGCCAGGGCATGCCCCGAGCCATCGAACAGTTGCGGCTTGAGGGTAAAATATTCGACGTAGGACGGGATCGGGTAATCGGGAATCTTGAGCGCCAGCGTCGCCGCCGTAATGGGGTCGTTATTGCGCGACGCATCGCGCAAGGCGGAAAAAATCTGATCTTCGCCCGTCAGACTGGCACCGGGTGCCGCGAATGCGGAATCGGAGACCGCCAAGGTGAGGGTCAGGCTGATGGCGCACGCGGCGCGCAACAGCCGGTTTAGTGCGGGATATACTGCGGGAAGGCATTGCACAAGGCGTTTCGACATCGTCTTAAATCTGGCTGGAATGGCGTCAAGGATAGCATGCAACATTGCTGCGGAAGCGGCCTATCGTCGGCTTGATGCGGCCTCCGGCCCCGCCCCGGACCTCACCCAAAACCTGGATTATCGTCTTGCTTACGCCCCCCTCCTCCGCGACCGCGGTGTCTGCCAAAGCGAGCTTGCGCCATGCCTTGCTGGCAGCCCGGCTGGCGCTGGCCGCGGATACGCTTCAGGCCCAACGGTCAAATGCACAGTTGAGCGAGCAGGTGGCACGCCTGCTGGACGAACGCGCGGCCGCTTGTGTCGGTTTTTACTGGCCGATGACGGGCGAATTTGATCCCTGCGCGGTGCTAAGCACCTGGCTGGCCGCGGCACCCGGCCGCCAAGCCGCGTTGCCGGTGGTGAGTCTTCCCGGCGCGCCGCTGACATTCCATGCCTGGCAACCGGATACGCCCATGCGCATAGGCCGCTATAACATCCCGATCCCGGCCGACGAGCATCCGCTGCACCCCGACTTACTCCTGGTCCCTTGCCTCGGTTTCGATGCGCACCGGCTGCGCCTGGGTTATGGCGGCGGCTACTACGACCGCACCCTGGCGGCATTGCGGCCGCGGCCCTATGCGGCGGGGGTGGCATTCGAGTGCGGCCGGGTCGCGGCGCTACCGCGCGAAGCGCACGATATCCCGCTTGACGCGATACTCACCGAAACCGGGCGCTATTGAAGCACGACAGACAGTTCTCGGCACATCGGGGCGGCAGCGCCGAGGTGGGTGCGATGGAATCCGCGCCGGGGAACAGGCCCCTTGAATAATTTAGAGCGACGCCGCAGCGCGCGCAGCGGTATCGTATAGGCCGGAGGCATTACGCATCAGTTGCGCCGCTTCGCCGATGGCCTGATTGGTCATACCCGACTCGGTCAAGGCCTCGATCAAGCAGCGCTCTCGCACCTCGCGATACTTCATGCAGATGGCCTTACCGGATTCGGTCGCGGAAAAAAACACTTCCTTCCCGACTTTTTCGCTTTTGACATACCCCCGGGTACCCAGTTTTTTCAAAGCATAGGTCGCGACATGGGTATCTTCGATATTCAAGACGAAACAAATATCGGCCAGCTTTTTTTTACGATCGCGATGGCTCACATGATGGAGCAGCGACACTTCGACCGCCGTCATATCCTTGCCCCCCGCGGCCGACATACAGCGCATCATCCAGCGATCGAAGGCGTTGCCCGCCATGATCAAGGCATATTCGAACTCGGATAGCTCGGCGCTTTTCTCAGAGACAAGATGGTCGGATGAAACAATCTTGGTCGGTGTTTTAGACGATGGAGGGGTCATTTGTGATACTTAGCTGGGTGGATAGGGTAAACCGGCCGGGTTCAAGACCAGCCAAAGTACCGCGTGGAGTCCGCTGAAATATACACGTTAGCGCATCCAGCGCAAAATTGCGGCTGATTTTCGACACAAAATCGAATTTTAGGGAAAACTATCATTGATAATTTATCGACATTTTATTGACAATGTAATATTGAGACCGTGCCTAGCTGCCGCACGATGAATCGATGCACCCAGTGCATCCCCCAATTTGACGTTTTTCAGTAAGCAGGTGGACGCCATCGATACCCCGACTCAACCCGTCGTCCTGACTCAACCGACGCTATTGCCATTGGGCGATAACGCGCTGGTGTGTACCTTTGCGCCGCCGGCGACGCTGGCGACGCAAGCGCGCGTCTGGTCGGTCGCGCGTCTCGCCCGCGCCTGGCCGCATGTTACCGAAGTGGTGCCGGGCATGAACAATCTGACCCTGGTGTTCGATCCGCTGCTGGCCGATGCCGACGGCTTGAGCGCGCTGCTGACGAGCGCCTGGCTGAGCGCTGACGAGAACGACGCCAGCGGCAATATCGTCGAGATTCCGGTCCATTACGGCGGCGCGGACGGCCCCGACCTTGAACTGGTGGCTCGCCACACCGGGCTTACGCCTGAGCAAGTGATCGCGCGTCACACCGCCGCCGACTACGTGGTGTTTTTCCTGGGTTTCCAGCCGGGCTTTGCTTATTTAGGCGGACTGGACCCCAGTCTGGCCACACCGCGTCGCGCCGAGCCCCGTTTGGCTGTACCCATCGGTTCGGTCGGCATCGGCGGCGAACAAACCGGCATCTATCCGGCGGAGTCGCCTGGCGGCTGGCAATTGCTCGGCCGCACCCCGCTCAAATTATTCGATCCCGCACGCACCGCGCCGTCGCTGCTGGCACCGGGTGACCGGGTTCGTTTCACCGTCGCCGGAGTTAAAACATGATCCAAGTTCGATTCGACCCGGCACGTCTGTCACCGGCGCGGTCACCGCGTGAAGACCGGTTGCGCTTGAATGTCGCCGGAGTTAAAGCATGATTCATGTCATCCGCGCCGGTACCTTGACCTCGGTGCAGGATCTCGGCCGCAGCGGGCTGCGCCACCTGGGCATCTGTCAAAGCGGCGCGCTCGATACGCTGGCAATGGGCGTGGCGAACCGGCTGGTCGGCAACCCCAGCGACGCCGCCGGGATTGAAATTACCATCGGCCCAACCGTGCTGCGCTTCACCCGCAACGCCCGGATCGCCATTACCGGCGCCGATTTTGCGGCGACCCTCGACGAGGTTCCGGTGCACGCCTGGTGGAGCCTGCCGGTGCTGGCGGGGCAGCAGTTGACGCTACGCGCGCCGCGCCACGGCATGCGCGCATACGTAGCCGTCGCGGGCGGCATCGACGTGATTCCCATGCAGGGTTCGCGCAGTACCGACCTGCAAGCTGGATTCGGCGGCTTGGGCGGCCGGGCGTTGCGCGATGGCGACAGGTTGCCGGTGAGCGGCGCACTGCAGAGTCGCGATCTGGCGTTAGGGCCGGATACGGCAGGTTTCGGCGTGAAATCACCGGCGTTATGCGAATTTGGACACATTCCCGTCGCGCCCGGCGCGGCGCTGGCCGGTGCCAACGACACCGTGATTCGTGTCTTGCCCGGTCCGGAATATGCGAGTTTTTCGCCGGCGGCTCAGGCGGCGTTGTGGGCCAGTCCATGGCGCATCACGCCGAACAGCAATCGCATGGGCTACCGCCTTGCCGGCCCAAGCCTGGAACGTCCGGACACCCAAGATCTGCTGTCGCACGCCGTGTTGCCCGGCACCATCCAGGTGCCGCCGAACGGCCAGCCCATCGTACTGATGGGTGACGCGCAGACCGCCGGCGGCTATCCGAAGATCGGCGCCGTCATCAGTGCCGATCTATGGCGTCTGGCTCAAGCGCGCTTGAATGCCAGCCTGCGCTTTGTCCCGGTCGAACTGAAACATGCCCGCCAGGCTTTGGTTGAAATCGGTCAATACCTGCAACAGGTCGATCTCGCGCTGCAGATGCGGCGCGAACGGCTGGGCAATCGTAGATAGAAAATAGAAAACGTGCCGGTGTCTCAGGTGCATCCGGATTGCGGAAGGCACCGTATGCAGTAAACCCCCGGCACGGGATTAAGCTGAAAGTGAGGAAAACATGCATATCGATCTCAATGCTGATTTAGGCGAAGGTTGCGACAGCGACGAAGCGCTGCTCGATTTGGTTAGTTCAGCCAATATTGCCTGCGGCTGGCACGCGGGCGGGGCGGGCCTGATGCGCGATTGTGTGCGCTGGGCCATGCAAAAAGGGGTGGCCATCGGCGCTCACCCCAGCTTCAATGACCCGGAAAATTTCGGCCGCTCCGAAATGCAACTCTCGAGCGCCGAAATCTACGCGGGGGTGTTGTATCAACTCGGTGCCCTGGATGCGATCACCCGCGGCGAAGGGGGTCGGATCCATCATTTGAAACCGCATGGCGCGCTGTATAACCAGGCCGCGCGCGATCCGGATTTGGCCGAGGCCATTGTCGCCGCGGTGCACGCCTTCGATCCGGCCATCATGATTTATGGCCTGGCCAATAGCCAACTGGTCGATGCCACACGGCGCGCCGGCTTGGTGGCGGTCGAAGAAGTCTTCGCCGACCGCGGTTATCGCTCCGACGGTTCGCTGGTGCCGCGCGGCCAACCCGGCGCGCTGCTCGAAGACGAAAATCAGGTACTGGAACGCACCCTGGCCATGATCCGGAACAAGGAAGTGCGTGCGGTCGACGGCGCGACCGTGCCGTTGAATGCCGAAACCATTTGCCTCCATGGCGACGGCCCCCACGCGCTGGCGTTTGCCCGGCGGATCCGCGACCGCCTGGCGGAGGAGTCGATTGAGGTCGCCCGGGTGACCTACCTGCCTCAATTGCAGGCCGCCATGCATTTTTGAACCAAGCTGAAATTGTGCCGCAGCACCGCACGTGAGCCCGGCTTCAACTTGAGCGGCAAAGCAGCGCCTGGACGTCTTTGTCGCGCCGCTGAGTACTGCCGACGTAGTTTGTGCAAATTCCTTGAAAGACTCACCTCGCTTAAAACAAATATTCAAAAACATTCAATAACGACGATTTGAAATTTTGGAGGTATTCGATGCAAACTACAGTCAGCCTATGGCCGTTAATCGGCGTAGCCGTGATCATCGCGGGGTTTTTGCTGCGGTTCAACCCCATGCTGGTGGTCGCGGCGGCCGCGGTTGTCACCAGCTATGCCGCGCATTTCCCACCCGAAAAAATCCTCGCCGCCATCGGCACGGGTTTTGTCAAAACCCGTAACCTGCCCTTGATTCTATTACTGCCGCTAGCCGTGATCGGCCTGCTGGAACGGCATGGGCTGAGGGAACACGCACAGGCCTGGATCAGCAAAATTCAGTCGGCGACGGTGGGACGTTTGCTGATTGTCTATCTGCTGTTGCGCGAGCTGACCGCGGCCGTGGGGCTGACCGGCCTGGGCGGCCATCCGCAAATGGTGCGGCCGCTGCTGGCGCCCATGGCCGAAGGCGCCGCCGTCACGCGTTACGGCAAAATTTCCGATGCGCTGCGTTATAAGCTGCGGGCTTATGCCGCCGCCACCGACAACGTGGGCTTGTTTTTCGGCGAAGATATTTTTGTCGCCTTCGGCGCCATCGTGCTGATGACCACTTTCCTGCACGAAGCCGGAATTGATGTCGCCCCTCTGCGGGTGGCCGCCTTCGGCATCCCGACGGCAATTTGCGCCTTCCTGATCCATGGCTTCCGTTTGTACCGGCTGGATAAAAACCTGGATCGCGAATTCGGCTATAACGCCGGCAAACCCGCCATCGGCACTACCCCGCCGCAGTCCACCGACGCCGTCTCGGACGACTCGCGCGGAGACCAGGCATGATTCTGTCCATCACTTACCTCTATTGGCTGGTCGGTATTATTTTGCTGATCACGTCGGGCATGATCCTGAGCGACAAAACCCATACCCGGCGCTTTTCCTCGGGCGGCTTCTGGCTGGTCTACGCCGTGATCTTCCTCATCGGCGATAAATTGCCGCCGGCGCTGGTGGGTGCGCTGGTGATCGTGATGGCGCTGATTGCCGGTTTCGGCGGCGTACTCTCGGGCAAAACTCAAACGCTGACCGAGGAAGCCCGTCGCGCCAGCGCCAAACGCCTGGGCAACAAGCTGTTTATCCCGGCGCTGACGATTCCCGCCGTGACCGTGATCGGCACCTTGCTGGCCAAACAACTGGTGTTCGGCGGCACCCCTTTGCTTGACCCGAAAAACATCACTCTGGTGTCTTTCGGCGTCGGCTGCATTGTCGCGGTATTGCTGGCCTGCCTGTTGACCCGCGATACCGTAGGACAGTCGATGAAGGAAGCGCGCCGCCTGACCGAAGCCTTGGGCTGGGCGGTGGTGTTGCCGCAAATGCTGGGCATGCTGGGTCTGGTGTTTTCGGACGCGGGCGTGGGTAAAGCGGTGGCTCACCTGGTGACCACCACCATCAATATGGATACGCGGCTGGTGGCGGTGGTGGTGTATTGCGTCGGCATGGCGTTATTCACCGTCATTATGGGTAACGGCTTTGCCGCTTTCCCGGTAATGGCAGGCGGCGTCGGCGTGCCGATTCTGGTCGGTGTCCATCACGCCAATCCGGCCGCGATGGTGGCCATCGGCATGTTCTCCGGGTATTGCGGTACCTTGCTCACGCCGATGGCGGCAAACTTCAATATCGTGCCTGCGGCCCTGCTCGAACTACCCGACAAAAACGCCGTCATCAAAGTTCAGGTGCCGACCGCCTTGTCTATCCTGGCCGCGAATATCGCCCTGCTGTATTTCATGATGTAAGGAGTTGCTGTGGCTAATGTACTGATCACCGGTTATGAGCCATTCGAGCAAGATACGCTCAATGCTTCATGGGAAGCCGCACGCCAATTGGATGGTTTGCGCCTGGCCTCACCCCACGGACCGGTGACGGTACAGGCCCGGCAACTGCCCTGCGTATTCGGCGCGGCCAATACCGTCCTCATCCGCGAGATCGAAGCGCTGCAGCCGGTGCTGGTGATCTGCGCCGGTTATGCGGGCATGCGTAGCGAAATCTCCATCGAACGCGTCGCCATCAACGTGGACGATGCGCGCATCCCCGACAATGCCCGGCAACAACCCATCGATGCGGCCATCGTCGCGGGCGGCCCGGCGGCTTATTTTTCCACGCTGCCGATCAAGGCCATCGCCCGCGCTTTGCGCGCGGCGCAGATTCCCGCGGGCGTCTCGCAAACCGCGGGGACCTTTGTCTGCAATCATGTGTTCTACGGTTTGCAGCATTACCTCGCGACTCGCCTGCCTCACGTGCGCGGCGGGTTTATTCACGTGCCGTATTGGCCGGAACAGACGGCACGGCATGCGGGAGTAACGGGGATGGCGCTGGAGCAGATGGTGGAGGGTTTGCGATTGGCGTTGCAGACGTCGCTGGAAGTGGAGTCGGACCTCAAGGAGTCCGGCGGGGCGATTGCTTGAAATGAATCACATCGGCTTTACGCTGAAACCATAACCGCGCAACAAGGCCAATACCCCTCTCGGCCCACCCAGATGTAAAGCCCCAACCGCCACAAACAAGGGATGGTTGGGCGTCACGATCAATAACATTTTCACCACAAAACGGCGGTTGCGGCGATACAGGATCTGCTCGTCGATTGCATTCGACAAATCCATCGACTGCGCCAGCTTGGCGGATTTACGCACTTGCCAGGCCGCCATCTTGTCGGCATCCCCGGCTTGCCATAGGGCGTGCAATTCACGCACGTCAGCCATATCCTCGGCAGGGCTTTGCTGCAAATCCTGAGCCAACATTTCCCATTGCTCCGGCAGACTGAGACGGGTGAATGCGCGCATCTGATCGTCCATCGATTCCAGGCCCAGGATCGGGCCGCGCAGATAGACATTTTCCAGTTGGGCTTCGGTGCCGTATTCGGTTTGCAAGCCGGCGGACGAGGAACTAAAGGTTTCGATCAGCAAAGACGCCAGCCACGGCTTCATCCTGCGGATCTGGACCAGCGCGGCCGGGTTATGGCGCAGACGATGCGCCAAGCTGCGCCACAGGGCCGCCGGCAACATATGCGGCAGACAGTCGTGAGCGCATACACCGTATTGATTGACGCTGCCCGGCGCCATCACGATATCGTCGGGCGACAGTTCGAACGCCAATGTCGGCGACGCCGTCAGGGCATTGATAATCGGCGCGCGAAACGGTTGATAAGCCGGATAGTCCGCCGGATCGCCGACATGCAGCGTGCCCAGCACATAGATGGTTTGAGCGCCCATGGTCGCCACATAAAACGGCAGATGCGGCGGCTTGGCGTGTTCGTCGTGGGCCGACGCCCAGCGGCAACACAGTAGCAGCAGGAGCGGTAACAGCAGCCCGCCGGCTAGGTTACGTCTGCGGCTAAGACTCAAGCTAAGACTTAAGCTAAAACTCAAGCTAAAACTCTGCCTAAAACGCAGGAGCCGATTCAGGATCGGCTTGCGGGTAAGCCGCAGGCAGCGAACAAGCCGGCGGCGTCCCGCCGGGGCGATGCCGGCGCGCGACCGGCAAGCCGACGCCCTGGATAGGCGCAGGCTTGCCCGGTGGCATTCAGCCATCGATTTCTTCAACACGATGGCAGGCCACCAGCCGCTCGCTGACTTGGCGCAATTGCGGCACCTCATGGCGGCAAATTTCGGCCGCATAGGGACAGCGCTGATGGAAGGTACAGCCGCTGGGCAAATTCAGCGGCGACGGCAGTTCGCCTTGCAGCTTGATCTGGATCTGCCGCTTCGACGCATCGAGCGAGGGTGTCGCCGACATCAGCGAACGGGTGTAGGGGTGCAAGGGCCGCTCAAATAATGTCCCCTTGGCGCCCAATTCGACCACCGCGCCGAGATACATCACCATCACATCATGAGCGACGTGCTCGACCACCGACAGGTTATGCGAAATAAACACATAACTGGTGCCGAACTGATCCTGCAAATCCATAAACAAATTCAGGATCTGCGCCTGGATCGAGACATCGAGCGCCGAGACCGGTTCGTCCGCCACCACAATGCGCGGTTCGAGAATCATGGCACGGGCAATTGCCACACGCTGCCGCTGGCCGCCGGAAAACATATGCGGATAACGCTTGGTCTGCTCCGGCCGCAGGCCGACCGTGCGCATCATGTCGGCAATGCGCTCGGCCCGGGCACGGCTGTCCAGATCGGTATTGATCACCAGCGGCTCGCCCAGCGCCTGCTCCACCGTCTTGCGTGGATTGAGCGAGGCGTAAGGATTTTGAAACACCATTTGCACTTGCCGGCGCAGGGCTTTGGCCGCCGCATGGGTGTCGTGCGCCACATCGCGGCCGTCGATAAACAGCGACCCCGAAGTCGGCGCTTCGATCATCGTCAGTTGGCGCGCCAGGGTCGACTTGCCGCAGCCGGATTCACCCACCACCGCCAGCGTGCGGCCGCGGGCCAGGGAGAACGATACGCCGTTGAGCGCCTTGACCAAACCGCTGCGAAACCAGCCGCGGCTGACGGGATAGTGTTTGGTGAGGCGCTCGGCCACCAGCACAATCTCCTGCTGTGCCGAACTGGTTTCGCCAGACGCTGCTTGGGGCAGATTCGAATTCATGGGGTGCCCTCCGGTGCCACCTGCGCCGATGGCCCAGGCGGGTTTTGCTCCAGCGGCACACTGCCGCTCGCCTGACCTTCATAGTGCAGGGGTTTGATACAGCGCACCGTCACTCCCGCCTCGACCTCGGCCAGCGCCGGCCGGCTGGCGCGGCAGGCATCTTCGACATATGCGCAACGCGGCGAGAACAGGCAACCGGCGGGCCGGTCATCGCGACCGGGGACCATGCCGCGCAAGGCGGACAAGCGGCGCGCGCCATGGTTATGCTCGGGGATCGCCGCCAGCAACGCCTCGGTATAAGGGTGCCGCGGTTGGATAAAAATTTGGGGGACAGGATGGCTTTCGATCACTTCACCGGCATACATCACCGAGACCCGCTGCGCCACTTCCGAGACCACCGCGAGGTCGTGCGAGATCAGCACCAGCCCCATGCCGCGCTCTTTTTGCAGCGATACCAGCAGGTCCATGATCTGCGCCTGGATCGTCACATCGAGAGCCGTGGTCGGCTCGTCGGCAATCAGCAGTTTGGGGTTGCAGGCTACCGCCATGGCAATCATCACCCGCTGGTTCATCCCGCCCGACATCTGATGCGGGTAGGCCTTGCTGCGGTTCTTCGCGTCCGGGATGCCGACTTGTTCGAGCAGTTCGACGGCGCGGCTGCGCAACGCGGCACCGCGCAGTTTTTCATGCACCCGCAGCACTTCTTCGATCTGATACGCAACGGTGTAGCTGGGGTTCAGGCTGGTCAAAGCGTCCTGAAACACCATGGCGATATCTTTACCGATAATGGCGCGGCGTTGACGTGCAGTTGCATGCAACAAGTCGAAACCGTTAAAGCTGATTTGGTCGGCGCTCACCACGCCCGGCGCGTCGATCAGCCCCATCAAGGCCAGCATGGTGACACTTTTACCCGAGCCCGATTCGCCCACCACGCCGACGATTTCACCGGCGCTGAGATCAAGATCGACACCCGATACGGCAGGCAAACCGTCGAATTCCACCGACAGATTGCGGATGGTCAGTAAATTGCTCATTAAGCCATCCGTTTAAGTTTAGGGTCGAGCGCATCGCGCAAGCCGTCGCCCAGCAGATTGATCGCCAACACCGTAATCAGGATCGCAATGCCCGGCATGGTAACAATCCACCAGGCGTTGTCGATATAGTCGCGCGCCGAGGCCAGCATCGCGCCCCATTCCGCACTGGGCGGCTGGACCCCAAGACCGAGAAAACCCAGCGCCGCGGCATCGAGAATGGCCGTGGAAAAACCCAACGTACCTTGCACGATCAAGGGCGCCGCGCAGTTCGGCAAAACCTGCGAGAACATCAGGCGCAGCGATCCGGCACCCGCCACCCGCGAGGCGGTGACATAGTCTTTCTGCAATTCGCCCAGGGCCGACGCGCGCGTCAGCCGCACATAACCGGGCAAACCGACCACCCCGATCGCCATCATGGTATTGGCCAAACCCGGTCCGAGCACGGCCACCACCGCCACCGCCAGCAGCAAGGACGGCAGGGCCAGCAACACGTCCATGCTGCGCATGATGGGCGCATCGGTCCACTTGGCAAAAAAGGCCGCGATCAAGCCCAGCACGATACCGGGAATCAGTGCCAGCACCACCGAGACAAAACCGATAAACAGCGACAAACGCGCGCCGTACATCAAACGCGACAGAATATCGCGACCGGCTTCGTCGGTGCCCAACACAAAATGCCAGGACCCGCCCGCCAGCCAGGCCGGCGGAATCTTGACCGAGTCGCGATATTGTTCGATTGGACTATGCGGTACCAGCCATGGCGCAAACACGGCGATCAGCAATAACACCAGCAGCAGGCTGCCGGCCGCGACCGCGCCGCGATTTTTTGAAAATTGTTTCCAGAACTCGCGCAAAGCAAGAAACGAGCGCGGACTGGCGACAGACGGAGTGAACTGAAGCTCTGCCATAAATTACCTCGTATGCCGGATGCGCGGGTTAAGCACTCCGTACAGCAAATCCACCAGCAAATTGACCACGATCACCAGCGTCGCGATCAGTAAAATTCCGCCTTGCACCACCGGATAATCGCGCCGCGCAATTGCATCGATCAGCCACTTGCCGATACCCGGCCAGGAGAACAGGGTTTCGGTCAGTACCGCTCCCGCCAAGAGTGTGCCGACTTGCAGACCGACCACCGTCACCACCGGAATCAGCGCATTGCGCAAGGCATGCATCACGATCACCCGGGCCGGGCTCAAGCCTTTGGCGCGAGCGGTACGGATGTAGTCTTCACGCAGCACTTCAAGCATGGAAGATCGGGTCATGCGGGCAATCACGGCCAGCGGGATGGTGCCCAGCACGATGGTGGGCAAAATCAGATGGCTCACCGCCGAGCGGAACGCGCCGGGGTCGCCCGATAGCCAAGTGTCGATCAGCATAAAGCCGGTGACGACAGGCTCGTCGAATTCGACCGAGATGCGGCCCGACACCGGGGTCCAGCCCAGCCACACCGAAAAGAACATGATGAGCAGCAAACCCCACCAGAAAATCGGCATCGAATAGCCGGTCAGCGCCGTGCCCATCACCGTATGGTCGACCACCGAACCGCGCTTGAGCGCCGCCGCAACCCCGGCCGGCACCCCCACGATCAGGGCGAACAGCAAGGCGCACAACGACAATTCGACGGTGGCCGGGAAACGCGTAAAAAACTCGTTGGTAACGCTGATATTGGTCACCACCGACACGCCGAGGTCGCCGCGTGCCGCGTGTTCGATGTAATGCAGGTACTGCACCGGCAAAGGCAGGTCCAGACCGAAACGATGCAGCGCGGCGGCATGCATTTGCGGGTCGACCGCACGCTCACCCATCATCACTTCGACCGGATCGCCCGGAATCAGGTGAATCAGCGCAAAAGCAAGAATGGTGATGCCGATAAAGGTCGGTATCACCATCCCGATACGGCGGAAAAAATAGCGTAGCACGGTATCCGGCTCCTCGTGAAAAGCACTGCGCGCATGACACCCGGAGGATCGCTCCAGGCCTCACGCGCGACGAGTCAGCGCTGTTGATTTTCGCGTCACTGCCGGCACGGATTGCATGCCGGGCTGGACGCGAGACCGCGCGTCAAACACAAGCTTATTTCAAGCCCACACCGGTGAGAATGGTCGGGCCAAACGGATCGATCTTGAAATCTGTGACGTTTTTGCTGATCGGCTGATACACGGTCGAATGTGCGATCGGCGAGAACGGCAGTTGCTGGTTGAAAATTTCCTGAGCCTGCGTGTAGAGCTTGGTACGCTTGGCCACGTCGGTGGTCTGGCGCGCTTGCACGATCAGATCTTCAAACGGCTTGTAACAGAACTTCGAATAATTGCTGCCCTTGACCGCATCGCAACCCAACAATACGCCCAGCCAGTTGTCCGGGTCGCCGTTGTCGCCGGTCCAGCCGATCAGCATCGCATCGTGGTCGCCGGCCTGGGCGCGCTTGATGTATTCGCCCCATTCATAGGTCGTGATGGTAGCCTTGACGCCGATTTTGGCCCAGTCGGACTGAATCATCTCGGCCATCAGGCGTGCGTTCGGATTGTAAGGACGCTGTACCGGCATCGCCCACAAGGTGATTTCAAAACCGTTCGGGAAACCCGCCTTGGCCAGCAAAGCTTTGGCCTTGACCGGATCGTAAGGTGCGCCCTTCAGGTCCTTGTCGTAGCTCCACTCGGTCGGCGGCATCGGGTTCACCGCGGCCTGGCCGGCACCTTGGTAGACCGACTGGATAATCGCCGCCTTGTTGATCGCCATATCCAGGGCCTGGCGCACTTCGACCTTGTCGAGCGGCTTGTGGTCCATGTTGTAGGCCAGATAACCTTCGTTGAAACCGACCTGACTCGGCAATTGCAGATTGCTGTCGGCCTTGATGGTTTCGATATCGGCCGGCTTCGGATATGCCATTACCTGGCATTCGTTTTGTTTGAGCTTTTGCAAACGCACCGAAGCATCCGGTGTGATCGAGAAAATCAGCTTGCTGACCTTGACCGCACCCGGTGCCCAGTAATCGGGATTGCCGTCATAACGGATGGTCGCGTCCTTCACATAGCTGCGGAAGATAAACGGCCCGGTGCCGATCGGTTGCAAGTTGATATCCGAGGCGTGGCCGGCCTTGAGCAACTGGCCGGCATATTCGGCCGACTGGATCGACGCGAACGGCATCGCCAGATCCTGCAACAGCGGCGCATTGATCGAATTCAGCGTCAGCCGTACCGTGTAGGGGTCGAGTTTTTCGACCTTGGCGATATTTTTGTTCAGGCCCATATCGGTGAAATACGGATAGGAGACCGGATACGCTTTATGAAACGCATTCTCGGGATTCAACACACGGTCGAAGGTAAATACCACGTCGTCCGCATCGAAATCACGCGTCGGCTTGAAATAAGCGGTGGTGTGAAATTTCACACCATGCCGTAAATGGAAGGTGTATTGCAGGTTGTCGGGCGAAATATCCCAGCTCTCGGCCAGGCCCGGAACGATTTTGGTGCTGCCGCGCTCGAATTCGATCAGTTGATCGAATACCGCGTGTCCGCTTGAACTGAATTCAACGCTGGTGGTGTACTGCGCCGGGTCAAAGCCCGCCGGGCTGCCTTCCGAGCAAAATACCAGGGTCTTGTTCGGCAGCGTCGCGGCCGTTGCCGGCGCGATCGCGACACCCGCCATGCCGGCCACTCCTGCCAGCGATAATGCCAGGGTCACGCGGCACAAGGCGCGATTGAGGGTTAGTTTCATGCAATTCCTCCAGTTTCTAGGTCGGCCACGCCGACGCTGACCCGCCGTACTGTACTGGCGAAATTTAGCTGGAACAAGTAGTAAAAATCCATAAGCTTCGCAGCTTGCAATCGACTAACAAAGCCGAGCGGGTCCGGGCGGCGTAAAACGCCGCGCCTGGGGCGGCATGTTGCGGGCGCGGCAGGCTCACGGGCCGTGCTCCCGCGCATCCCGACCCAGTATTTATCCGCCGTTTATTTCAGCCCAACCCCGTCAAACCGCAGATACCCCAGCGGCTCTATTTTGAGACCCGTCACGTTTTTGCTCGCCGGCAGATAAGCCGTCGAATGGGCGATCGGAGAAAACGGCAGTTGTGCGGCAAATATCTGTTGCGCCTCGGTATAGATTTTGACCCGCGCCGCTTGGTCGGTGGTGTTGCGGCCCTTGATAATCAACGCGTCGAACGACTTGTCGCACCATTTACTGAAGTTGTTGCCGTCGACAGCGCTGCAGCCGAGCAAGGTGCCCAGCCAGTTATCGGGGTCGCCATTGTCGCCGTTCCAGCCGATCAACATGGTGTCGTCCTCACCCGCATGGGCCCGCTTGATGTATTCACCCCATTCATAAGTGACGATTTTCGCGTGCACGCCGATTTTGGCCCAATCGGACTGAATCATTTCCGCCATCAAACGGGCGTTGGGGTTGTAGGGCCGTTGCACCGGCATCGCCCACAGGCTGATGTCGAAGCCATTGGGATAACCGGCTTTCGCCAATAAAGCCTTGGCTTTGGCCGGATCGAACGGGGCTCCGCTCAGACTGGTGTCGTAGGACCATTGAGTCGGCGGCATCGGATGCGTCGCCAACTGGCCCGCACCCTGGTAAATCGACGCGATGATGGCTTTTTTGTCGATCGCCATATCCAAGGCCCGGCGCACCTCAGCCTGATCCAGCGGCTTATGGCTCACGTTATACGACATATAACCGAGATTAAAACCCGCTTGCGCCAGCATGGCGATTGCCGGATCGGCTTTCAGGTCGGCCAGATCGGCGGGACGGGGATAAGCCGCGACCTGGCATTCATCGCGCTTGAGTTTTTGCATACGCACCGCCGGGTCGACGGTAATCGAGAAAATCAAACGGCTTAATTGCACCGCACCGGGTTTCCAATAGTGCGGATTGCCGTCGAAGCGCAGCGTCGCGTCTTTGGTATAGCTGCGGAAAATAAACGGCCCGGTACCGATCGGCTGCAAATTGATCTCGGCGGCCCGGCCCGCTTTCAACAGTTGATCGGCATATTCGGCGGACAGGATGGAGGCAAACTCCATCGCCATATTTTGCAGGAAAGGCGCATTCACTTGCCGTAGCGTAAAGCGCACCGTGTAGGGATCGATTTTTTCGACTTTGGCGACCAGTTTGTCCAGACCCAAATCGACCAAATAGGGAAACTGTACTGGATAAGCACGATTGAACGGCAGCGTCGGGTCCAGCATACGCTCGAAGGTAAACACCACGTCGTCCGCGTCGAAATCGCGGCTGGGCTTGAAATAGGGGGTGGTATGGAATTCAACCCCGTGGCGCAGATGGAAGGTATATTGCAGCCCGTCAGGCGACACCTCCCAGCTTTGCGCCAGCCCGGCTTCGATCTGCGTGCCGCCGCGCTCGAATTCGACCAGACGGTTATAGAGGGTAAAAGTATCGGCGGTGAAATCGGTGCCCGTCGTATATTGCGCGGGGTCGAAACCGGCCGGGCTGCCCTCGGAGCAATAAACCAAGGTTTTGTCGGGTAAGGCAGTGGCAGCGTGGGCGGCGCGAACCACACCCAGCGGTAGGCAAATCAGTCCCGCGCTGAGCAGGGCCCTGGCGGCCATCGCCCGCAGGCCGGCGTTAATCAACGATTTCATGCGTGTTCCTCTTACTGTGACCACTTCGATAGCGTGGCCTTGAGCGAGAGTAATACCACATCGATTATTCACCGTGCAGCGGAATACTTTCAAAATCGCTGCAAAAACGCCGGCACCGCAGCCGCAACGCGGGATCGACCAGGTCAGCGCGCTGCCGCCAGCCGGTCGCAAATGGCTCGCGCCGCCAGAGCATTATTGAGCGTGTAAAAATGCAGGCCGGGGGCCCCGCCATCGATCAAGCGCTGACACAGAGCGGTTACGACATCGAGACCAAAAGCGCGGATCGACGCACGATCGTCGCCGTAACTTTCGAGGCGGCGCGCAATCCAGCGCGGTACTTCGGCGCCGCACATTTCCGAAAAGCGCATCAGTTGCGAGAAATTGGTGATGGGCATAATGCCCGGCGTGATCGGCACATCAATGCCCAGCTTGGCCGAATCATCCAGCAGGCGAAAGTAGGCGTCGCCGTTATAGAAATATTGGGTGATGGCGGAATTGGCGCCGGCTTTCACTTTACGCGCGAAGTTATCCAGATCGTGGCGCGGCGATTTGGACTGTGGATGGTATTCGGGGTAAGCCGCCACTTCGACGGTGAACCAGTCGCCGGTTTCTGCACGAATAAATTCCACCAGTTCCGAGGCATAACGAAACGCGCCGATCTCGCCCATGCCGGAAGGTAAATCGCCGCGCAAGGCGACGATATGATGAATCTGGTGCGAACGATAACGTTGCAAAATCTCCCGAATGTTCTCCCGCGACGAACCCACACAGGACAAGTGCGGTGCGGCGTCGAGTCCGTCTTGCGCCAGTTCCAGCACGGTGTCCAGCGTGCCTTGCTGGGTCGAGCCGCCGGCGCCGAAGGTTACCGAGAAAAATTTCGGTTGCAGCGGTAATAACTGGTCGCGCGCGGCGCGCAGTTTATCCAGCCCTTCCGCTGTTTTCGGCGGGAAAAACTCGAAGGAAAGTTCGGTAGCTTGCATGGCGAAAGAATGTGAGGGATTCAAACAATATTCAAACAACAGGTTCAAGCCCCGGGTTTAACCCTTGCGGTCAAACCGCGGCTTTAAAACCAGTTCCGATTGCCTACGATCACGGCCGACAGCAGCCACGAGACGAAGCTATACAACAAAGAACCGAAAAAGGCCGACCAGAAACCTGAGACTTCAAAACCTTTTAGCAATACCGCGCACAACCAGAACATCAGCGCGTTGATCACCAGGGTAAACAAACCCAAGGTCAGAATATTGACCGGTAGCGTGAGGATGATCAGCACCCAGCGCAACGACGCATTCAACAAGCCCAGCACCACCGCGACAATCATCGCGGTACCGAAGCCATTGATATGAATCGACGGCACCAAATGCGTAATGATGACAAGCGCTAAAGCGTTAATCAGCCAGATAAGCAAGAGTTGCAGCACAGGGCCTCCGAGCATAAGAAAAAATGCGATTCAGCGACCCGAATGAGCGGCATGAATCGGTTACATCGGCCGCCGTCCAGGCCGGCCGATGCTTACAGGCTTTTAATAACGATAATGATCCGGCTTGTACGGGCCGTTTTTATCGACGGTGATGTACTTGGCTTGCGCATCGGTCAATACCGACAAATCGGCACCGATCCGTTCCAGATGCAGACGCGCGACCTTTTCATCAAGGTGCTTGGGCAAAATATAAACCTTGTTCTGGTACTTGCTGCCGTCCGCGAACAATTCGATTTGCGCCAGCGTCTGGTTGGTGAACGAGTTAGACATCACAAACGACGGGTGGCCCGTGCCGCAACCGAGGTTCACCAGGCGTCCCTGAGCCAGCAAGATGATGCGCTTGCCGTCCGGGAACACGATGTGATCGACTTGCGGCTTGATGTTGTCCCAGGTGTATTGCTGCAACGAAGCGACGTCGATTTCCGAATCGAAGTGGCCGATATTGCAGACAATCGCGTTGTTGCGCATGGCTTTCATATGATCGTGCGAAATCACATGATAGTTGCCGGTGGCCGAGACGAAAATATCGCCCTTGTCGGCGGCATATTCCATGGTCACCACGCGATAACCTTCCATCGCCGCCTGCAAGGCGCAGATCGGGTCGATTTCGGTAATCCAGACGGTCGCGCCCAAACCGCGCAGCGATTGCGCGCAGCCCTTGCCCACGTCGCCGTAACCGGCCACGATCGCCACCTTGCCGGCAATCATCACGTCGGTCGCGCGTTTGATACTGTCGACCAGCGATTCACGGCAACCGTACAGATTGTCGAACTTGCTTTTGGTCACGGAATCGTTGACGTTGATCGCGGGGAACGGCAGCTTGCCGTCCTTTTCGATCTGGTACAGGCGGTGCACGCCGGTGGTGGTTTCTTCGGTTACGCCGCGAATTTCTTTCAGGCGCACCGAATACCAATGCGGATCGGCGTCGAGATAGCGGGCAATCGCCTTGTACAGCGCGACTTCCTCTTCGTTGGTCGGGTTACCGATGACCGAGCGGTCGCTTTCGGCGCGCGTGCCGAGCATCAACAACAGCGTGGCATCGCCACCGTCGTCGAGAATCATGTTGGCGTGCTGGCCGTCGTTCCATTGGAAAATACGATGGGTGAATTCCCAGTATTCGTCCAGCGTCTCGCCCTTGAAAGCGAACACCGGTACGCCGGTTTGCGCAATCGCGGCCGCGGCATGATCCTGGGTCGAGAAAATATTGCAGGATGCCCAACGTACTTCGGCGCCCAATGCGGTCAGGGTCTCGATCAGCACGGCGGTCTGGATCGTCATGTGCAACGAACCGGCGATACGTGCGCCTTTCAGCGGCTGGGTCTTTTTGAATTCCGAGCGGACCGCAACCAGGCCCGGCATTTCGGTTTCAGCGATGGCAATTTCCTTGCGGCCCCAGGCGGCAAGGGACATATCGGCTACGAGGTGGTCACGGCTGGAATTTTCTTGGACTGCGGCGTTCATCACGCCCTCCTTTCTAACAATAGATTTAGAAGATAGACGTGAGCGCCGTTCGGTGCGGCAGCGGGCGGACCCGGCAACCGTAGCAAAGATCCGAGCCTGGCGGGTGGGCTAGCCCCTGCGGGTAAGCTCATTTTCCGTCGCAACGCTCCTCGGATCCGGCTATTGTAACAAACCTTGGGGGTGCGGCTATTGAATTTACGCTCGGTAGCAGTCCAAAGCGCTACGCAGCTCGACTCGGCGCTACAATCACCCCTGAAACATAGCGGAGTAGGAAATTATGCAAATCGGCTCCATCGTGCAGTCCCGCCATATCGCGGTCCCGTCCGGTGCACTCGGTATCGTGACCAAAATGCTCGGAGATATGGCCATGGTCACTTGGTATGCAGGGCAGCCCGGTGCCTCGCGCGAGCTCAATACCGAGCCCTTTTTTATCTCGGACCTGATCGACACCGGCGATTTATTACCGTCCAAACGTATCGCCACCCCCTCTTCCTCGCTGCACTGACACGCTGAGGGGCACGCACAGCACCCCTGAGCCGCATGCCGCATGAAACAACCGCCGCGAACCTCGGGTTTGCGGCGGGTTACCCGCTGGCGTTGCCGACTTGGCGCGGCCGGCCATGAGCCTCTTTGAGCGGCGCCTGCGTTCACCTTCCAGGGCAGCCCCCGCAGAAAAATATCTTGGCGCTCGGCCCCGTTTGACATCCGCGGGCCGCACAATAACGTCATGAACTCAGATCTCCAGCCTGACCCGCAGCACTTTTCGACCGAATCGCCGGTGCATGACGGCAATCAGGCCTTGCCTGAGGTAACCGTCAGCCACGCGGACGTTCCGTTTGCCGGCCTGACGCCCGAATGCGTGCTCGACGCGCTCGATGCGGTAGGTTTGCGTCCCGACGGGCGCCTGCTGACCTTGAATAGCTACGAAAACCGCGTCTATCAGGTCGGCGTCGAAGAAACCCAGGTCGACGGCATGCCGGGCCAGGGCGGCAGCGCCGCCGCCTCGCTGATCGTCGCCAAATTCTATCGCCCCCACCGTTGGAGCGATGCGGCCATCCTCGAAGAACACGCTTTTGTCGCCCAACTCGCCGAACACGAAATTCCTGCCGTGCCGGCACTGGTGATTGACGGCCGAACCCTGCATGAGTTTGCCGGTTTTCGTTTCTCGGTGTTTGCCCGGCACGGCGGCCGCGCGCCCGAACTCGAAGATCGCGACACGCTGGAGCGTATCGGCCGTTTTATCGGGCGCCTGCATGCGGTGGGCGCGACCCACACCTACCGCGAAAGGCCGGCGCTGGATATCGCCTCATTCGGCATTGAACCGCGCGCTTTTTTGCTGTCGCACGAATTTATTCCGGCCGATTTGTTGGAACCCTATCGTACCGTCACCACCCTGGCGCTCGAAGCCGTGCAACATGCGTTCGACCGCGCCGGCGAGGTGAAAGTGTTGCGCCTGCATGGCGATTGCCACCCGGGCAATGTCTTGTGGACCGACGCCGGTCCGCATTTCGTCGATTTCGACGATAGCCGCACCGGCCCGGCGGTGCAGGATTTGTGGATGCTGCTGTCAGGCAACCGCGCAGAACAAAGCCTCGCCTTGAGCGACCTGCTTGCAGGTTATGAAGACTTTTGCGAATTCGACACGCGTGAGCTGTATTTGATCGAAGCGCTGCGCACCCTGCGCTTGATCCATTACGCCGCGTGGCTGGCGCGCCGCTGGCACGATCCGGCATTCCCGGCGGCCTTCCCCTGGTTCAATACGCCGCGTTATTGGGAGGATAGGATTCTCGAATTGCGGGAGCAGATCGCGATGATGAGCGAGCCGCCCCTGTGGCCGGTTTGAGCCGGCCAGATCCAGCCAGATTCGGTTGACCAAACAAAAACAACCCGGGCGCGTGCCCGGGTTGTTTTTGTTATTGCATGACCGCATTACCTTGCGCTGGCGGCCTATAGACCCAAGCCCGGCGGCCGAAGCAACGCGGCCGCTCAAGTAACATCAACGCAGTAACATCAACGCATCAGGCTACCGCGAGAACAATCCCCGCGGCGTCCGCCAATTCGGCCGCCTTGTCGGTTGCTTCCCAGGTAAATTCCGGTTCTTCACGGCCAAAGTGACCGTAAGCAGCGGTTTTTTCGTAGATCGGGCGCAACAGGTCGAGCATCTTGATAATGCCCTTGGGCCGCAAGTCGAAATGGCGCAGGACCAACTCGGTGATGAGCTCATCCGATACCCGGCCGGTGCCGAAGGTATTGATCATGACCGAGGTCGGACGTGCCACACCGATGGCGTACGACACCTGGATCAGGCAGCGCGAAGCCAGCCCGGCCGCGACGATATTTTTCGCCACATAACGGCCGGCGTAGGCGGCCGACCGGTCGACCTTGGACGGGTCCTTACCGGAAAAAGCACCGCCGCCGTGGGGTGCCGCACCGCCATAGGTATCGACGATGATCTTGCGTCCGGTCAAGCCGCAATCGCCTTGCGGGCCGCCAATCACAAAACGCCCGGTCGGATTCACCAGGAACTTGATTTCGCCTTTGATCAGTTCTTTGGGCAACACCGGCTTGATGATTTCCTCGGTCACCGCTTCACGCAGTTGCGCCAGATCGATGTCCGGGGAGTGCTGTGTCGACAGGACCACCGTGTCGATGCTGTCCGGACGGCCGTCGACATAACGCACCGTGACTTGCGATTTTGCATCGGGGCGCAACCACGGCAGACGGCCGTCGCGGCGCAGGTCGGCTTGACGCTCGACCAGGCGATGCGACAGATAAATCGGCAATGGCATCAATTCCGGCGTTTCGTCGCAGGCATAACCGAACATCAAACCCTGGTCGCCGGCACCTTGGTCGAGATTGTCGTCATGCGCGCGATCGACGCCTTGGGCGATGTCGGGCGATTGTTTGTCGTACGCAACCAGCACCGCGCAGCCGCGGTAATCGATACCGTAGTCGGTGTTGTCGTAACCGATACGTTTGATGGTGTCGCGCGCAACCTGGATGTAATCGACGTTGGCGGTGGTGGTGATTTCGCCGGCAAGCACGACCAAACCGGTATTGCACAGCGTTTCCGCAGCAACCCGCGAGTAGGGATCTTGCTTGAAAATGGCGTCCAGGACGGCGTCTGAGATTTGATCGGCAACCTTGTCCGGATGCCCTTCAGACACTGATTCCGAGGTAAAGAAGTAATTATTTGCCACTGAAAAACCCTCCTAATAAACGGTCCAAACGGATCTAATTTCACTTCCGCGTGCCGGCTTATCAGGTTGATCAAAGCGGCGACGCTTTAGCGGATTTCTTTAGTGCCAGCTCGCTGAACGCTAATTAAATAGAGTTTAGCCGCCAGCGCCTATCGCCCCGCAAGTTGTCTGTTAACTCGGCGATGCTTGTATTATACGCGCTTCGTTTGTTTCTGTTTTGGATCCGCTGTGCGATATCAGATTAGTCTTAGCGCCAACCCTGCGGAGCTTCTATGTTGAGTCGATTGATCAGTCAACTGGGCTTGTTGCTGTTGCGTGTTCTGGCCCTCTTGCCTTATGGCGCGATCGCCCGTTTTGGCGATGCGCTGGGTTATCTGTTGTTTTTTATTCCCAGTAGCCGCAAACAAGTGGTGCTGATCAACCTCAAATTATGCTTCCCGGAATGGAGCGACAGCCGGCGTTATCAGGTCGCCCACCGCGCCTTTCGGCATGCCTTGCGCAGCTATATCGAACGCAGCGTGCAGTGGTTCGGCTCAAGCGAAAAACTCCTGTCGCTGATCGAGGTCGAAAGCGAAATCGACCTGAGCACAACGCCCGGACTCCCCGGCGGCCAACCGGCGATTTTTCTCGGCTACCACTTTGTCGGCATCGAAGCCGGTTCTCTCTGGTATAGCCGGCTGGGGCCCAGCGCGTCGTTATATACGCCGATGAGCAATCCTTATGTCGACCAGGCGGCCAAAGTCGCGCGCGCACGTTTCGGTGCCGAAATGGTGTCGCGCGCCGATAGCGCACGAGCCGTATTGCGGATGTTTCGCGAAAATAAAACGGTGATGCTCGCGGCCGATATGGATTACGGCGTGCGCAATTCAGTCTTTGTGCCCTTTTTCGGGATACCCACCTGCACCCTGAACGCCGTATCGCGCCTGGCACACACCGGCCATGCGGTAGTGATTCCATTTGTGGTTGAAGTGCTGCCCCATTATCGCGGCTACCGGCTGAAGATTTTCAAGCCGTGGCAAGACTATCCCAGCGGCGACGATATGGCCGATGCGCGCCGCATGAACGCGGTACTGGAAGAGCATATCCGTCAGATGCCGGAACAATATTATTGGGTCCATCGCCGCTTCAAGACGCGGCCGGAAGGCGAGAAGTCGGTGTATTGAGGCTGGCCGGGCTGTAGCGGCCAAAAACGGAGCCGCCGCAGCGGCCGAAAGCCGCGCAGCCGCGCGCCCATCGCGATAAAATAGCCCGCGACAGCGTAACGCCCGGGCTCCGGACGTTAAATCGGGGCATTACCTGCGACAAGGCAAGCCCATAAAACCCAAAACCCGCGTCCGAAAAGCCAATTGAAACTTAAATTCACCAAAATGCACGGCGCCGGCAACGATTTTGTCATGCTGGATGCGACCCGTGAACCGCTTGCGCTGTCGCCCGGCCAGATCCGCGCCCTGGCAGACCGGCATTTCGGGGTCGGCGCCGACCAGGTGCTGGTGGTCGAGACTCCCAGCGCAGGTAAGCCGGGCACCGCGAGCGAGCGCGCCGATTTCCGCTATCGCATCTTTAATGCCGACGGCGGTGAGGTGGAGCATTGCGGCAACGGGGCGCGCTGTTTTGTGAAGTTCGTGCGCGACCGCGGCCTGACCGACAAAACCACCATCCGGGTCGAAGTCCAGCGCGGCTTGATCACCCTGTCGATGAAGCCCGACGGCAGTGTCGAGGTGGAGATGGGCGTGCCCGATTGCACCCCGGCGCAGGTTCCTTTCGAAGCCGCCGGGCTGACCAGCCGCCGCGAAGGCGAGGACGATCTGTGGCCGCTGGAGATCGACGGCAAAACCGCCTGGCTCTCGGTGGTCACCATGGGCAACCCGCATGCGGTACAAGTCGTGGCCGATACAGAAGCGTGGCCGGTCGCGGTCGACGGGCCGCTGCTTGAGCGCCACCTGCGTTTTCCGCGCCGCGTCAACGCCGGTTTTATGCAAGTGCTCGACCGCCATTCGGTTAAGCTGCGAGTCTATGAACGCGGTGCCGGTGAAACCCTGGCGTGCGGCACGGGAGCCTGCGCCGCCGTGGTCGCGGGTATCCGGCGCGGCCTGCTCGATTCTCCCGTCACGGTGCATACTCATGGCGGCGATCTGAGCATAGCCTGGAGCGGCGCGCAAGTGCGCATGTCCGGTCCGGCCATTACGGTATTTGAAGGCGAGATTGAACTCGCCGAAGTCTGAGCCCGCATTCCGTGGTCCAACCTGTTTGATAACCTGCCCTCTGCCATGAACGAACGTGAAGTCGCCGATTACCTGCTGTCCGACCCGGATTTTTTTGCCCGTCATGCCGAGTTGCTCGCGGCCGTCAAACTGACCAGCCCCCACGGTAATCGCGCGATTTCTCTGCAGGAACGGCAGATGGAAATGCTGCGCGAGAAAAACAAGCAACTCGACCGCAGGCTGGCCGAATTGATGCGGCATGGACACGAAAACGACAGCATCGTGACGCGGCTGACCCGCTGGACCGCCCTGATCGTGGCCGAACGCGACACGCATAACCTGCCGCAGACGGTGATACGCAGTCTGGCCGAAGTCTTCGAGATGCCGTCCGTGGCGCTGCGCGTCTGGGATCTGGCCGGCACGCATGCCGAAGCCGACTACGCCAGTGGTGTCGGCGAAGAAATTCGCCTGTTTGCCAACGGCCTGACGCTGCCTTATTGCGGACCGAATACCGGCTTCGAAGCGGCGCAATGGCTGACGCAAGCGCAAGCCGCGGTGCATCCGCAGCCGACCCCGATGGCGCTCGAGGCCAATCAGGCGGCCGAAGTTCAGACTGAAACCCAAGCCGCTTCCGTGGCACTCATCGCACTGCGCATTCCAGCCAAGCCGGCCGCAGCTTCCGCCGACCTGACCCAGACGCTGGTGTTGGCACCCGTGTTCGGACTGCTGGTCATGGGTTCGCCCGACCCGCGCCGCTTTCACGAAGGCATGGCGACCGACTTCCTGGAGCAAATCGGCGAACTGGCCGGTGCGGCCCTGAGCCGTCTTTTGCCGCATTGAGCGTGGCTCAATATATGTGTGGCCCAATAAGTTCGGCTTAATCAGGGTGCCTGATTAAGCCTGCATCACTAACCAGGACGCCCGAAGAACGTGGACCCAGCGAGTTCGGCCCCAGCAGCAGTTGAAGCGGAAAGCGAGCCCATCGCTCGCTTTCTCGACACCTTGACGCATGAGCGCAAGCTCTCCGAGCACACGCTGCGCGGGTATGCGCACGAGTTGTCCGAACTGCATAAACTGGCAGGTAAGCGCTCGCTTACGTCGCTCACCCCATCGGATATCCGTGGCAGCGTGGTGCGGGCTCATAGCCAGCAATTGTCGGCACGTTCGATCGCCCATCGGCTTTCGGTCTGGCGTTCGTTCTATCGCTGGCTGGGGCTGCATGGCGCGCTGGAGGCCAATCCGGTGGCCGGGATCCGTGCCCCCAAACAAGCCAAGACGCTGCCCAAGGCTCTTTCGGTCGACGACTCGCATACCTTGATGGAAGCGCCTCATGGCAATACGCCTGAAGCCCTGCGCGACCATGCCATGCTGGAGCTGTTTTACTCCTCGGGCCTGCGCCTGGCCGAACTGATCGGCCTCGATATCGCTTATACCGAGAGCGGCGACTACCGGTCCGCAGGCTGGCTGGACCTGAGCGCAGCCGAAGTCACCGTCACCGGTAAAGGGAAACGGCGTCGCAGCGTGCCGGTCGGCCGCAAAGCGATCGGCGCCTTGCAAGCCTGGCTGGCAGTGCGTGAACAACTGGTGCGCGGCGACCCGCATCCTTTGTTTGTCTCGGTCCGCGGCAAACGCATGGCACCAGGCGTGGTGCGTCAGCGCATCAAACAATTGGCGCTGACGGCGGGCATTCCGGCCAACGTGCATCCGCACGTGTTGCGTCATTCGTTTGCGACCCATGTGCTGCAATCGAGTAGCGACTTGCGCGCGGTCCAGGAAATGCTCGGTCATGCCAGCATTGCGGCGACCCAGGTGTATACCGCACTCGATTTCCAGCATTTGGCGAAGATCTACGATAATGCCCACCCACGGGCGAAAAAACGCAGCTAAAGCAATTGGAACGCTGGGGTAATTGGCCCCTGGGGTAATTAGCCCCTGAGGCAACGAATCCCACAAGATGGCAGCCCCTGAGGCGGTTGGCTCGCGGACCACCCTCTCCAGCAAAATGATCGACTGAGCGGCTTTCCTGCTGCGCCGCCGTCGCCGAATCCCAAGCTGGCCCGTCGCGGCACGATCGCGCGCGCCGCTATAACAAAAAGAACCGCATGCATACGCTGACCCTCAAGCCGACCAAAGAAAAATCACTGTTGCGCCGCCATCCGTGGATTTACGAAAGCGCCATCGAGCATATTGAAGGCCGGCCCGCCTCGGGCGCCACGGTGATCGTGCGAGCCCATGACGGCCGTTTTTTGGCACGGGCCGCATATAGTCCCGAATCGATGATCCGTGCCCGGGTGTGGAGCTTCGACGAGACCGAACCGGTCGACCACGCATTTTTCAAACGCCGCCTGCAGCGCGCGCTGGCGTACCGGCGCGCGGCCGTGACCAATACCGGCGCGGTGCGGCTGGTGTTTGGCGAGTCCGACGGCTTACCTGGCTTGATCGTCGACTTTTACCGCCCGGCCGCGGCCCCCGATACGCTGGAACAGGCCCAATTGGTCTGCCAATTTATGGCGGCCGGCGTCGAGGCGTGGAAAAGCGCGATTGTGCAGGCGCTGATCGGCGTCACCGGCTGCCCCAACGTCTATGAACGCTCCGATGTGGCGATCCGCAGCCGCGAAGGTCTGGAGCAAACCACCGGGGTGCTGGCCGGGGCCGAACCGCCCGAAACCCTGGTGATCGACGAATCCGGCGTGCTGTATCACGTCGATGTACGGCATGGTCACAAGACCGGTTTTTATGTCGATCAGCGCGATAGTCGCCTGCTGATCCAGCAGCATGCCGCGGGCCGCGAAGTGTTGAATTGTTTTTGTTACACCGGCGGTTTTTCCCTGGCGGCGTTGAAAGGCGGCGCCACGCGGGTGGTTTCGATCGATTCCTCGGGGGAAGCACTGGCCACCGCGCAGCGCAATGTCGCGAGCAATGGTTTTGACGCCGAACGGGCCACCTGGCTCGATGCCGATGCGTTCAAAGCCCTGCGTACCCTGCATGAAAACGGCGACCAATTTGACCTGATCGTGCTCGATCCGCCCAAATTCGCCGGCTCCAAAGCCCATGTCGAACGCGCCGCACGGGCCTACAAAGATATCAACCTGACGGGGCTCAAGCTGTTGCGCCCGGGCGGCCTGCTCGCCACTTATTCATGCTCAGGCGCAATTGATGCCGATTTATTCCAGAAAATCGTGGCGGGCGCCGCCGCCGACGCGGGGGTCGACATCCGCATCTTGCAACGGCTGGGTGCCGGGGTCGACCATCCGATGCTGATGGCTTTTCCGGAAGGGGAATATTTAAAAGGGCTGTGGTTGCAAAAGATCTGAGCGTCCCCATCTGAGCAGCAGCAAGCACGCGCGACTTGGATGCGGCGCCGCGAAAAGCCTGCTGCGCCCGCCTTGATCCGGCGCAGCGGCCGGCCTCTCGGGACCGAGGCGGGAGCGCCCCCGTGCGGGAGCGACCCAAGGCTGATCCCAGCCAAGTTATGATAACGGACCGGGGTGTTCCCACCCACTTTTTACCCGCTGCAATTGATCGATTGCGATCGGTTTGCGGCACCTGACAGGCGAGCGATTCCATGATTCCCGTAACCATTCTGACCGGCTTTCTCGGCAGCGGCAAAACCACCCTGCTCAAGCGTATTCTCAATGAACAGCACGGCATGAAGATCGCCGTCATCGAAAACGAGTTCGGCGAAGAAAATATCGACAACGAAATTCTGGTGCAGGACAGCAACGAGCAAATCGTCCAGATGAGCAACGGCTGCATTTGCTGCACCATCCGCGGCGATCTGGTGAACGCCCTGTCCGATCTGGTGACCCGCCGTCAGGCAGGCAGCCTGAAGTTCGATCGCGTGGTGATCGAGACCACCGGCCTGGCCAACCCCGGCCCGGTGGCGCAAACCTTCTTCATGGACGACGAGATCGCCGACCAATACCTGCTCGACGCGGTGATTACCTTGGTCGATGCCAAACATGCGAACCAGCAGCTCGACCAGCACGAAGTGGTGCAACGCCAGGTCGGCTTTGCCGACCGTCTGTTCATCACCAAAAGCGATCTGGTCAGTGCCGATGAGTTGGCCGCGCTGAAACACCGCTTATTGCACATGAACCCGCGCGCGCCCATGGCGGTGGTGAATTTCGGCGAAGCGCCGCTCAAGGAGATTTTCGACCTGCGCGGCTTCAACCTGAACGCCAAGCTTGAAATCGATCCGGACTTCCTGGCCGAGGACGATCACGCTCATGCCCACGCGGATGAACATGCCCATGAGCATGCCAACTGCGACCATGATCACGACCACTGTGAACATGAAGGCCACGACCATGCGCACGAGCACAAGCACGCGCACCACCACCATGCGCATCACGACGACAAGATCAAATCCTTCGTGTTTCGCAGCGACCGCCCTTTCGATTCGCAAAAACTCGAAGATTTCCTCGGCGGCGTGTTGCAGATCTACGGCGAACGCCTGTTGCGCTACAAAGGCGTGCTGTTTATGAAGGGCATCGATCGCCGCGTGGTATTTCAAGGCGTGCATCAAATGATGGGGAGCGATCTCGCCTCAAAATGGCAACCGGCGGATAAAAAAACCAGCAAAATGGTCTTTATTGGCATAGATTTGCCGCAAGACCTGATTATCGACGGCCTGGAACGCAGTCTGGCCTGATTGCCTACGCCTCCGGCGGGCGCCGCTAACGCGGCTTCCGGCCCGGCCATTGGCACTTTCGCCACGGTCCGCGTGGTCCGCTGGACCAAACGAATTCTGGGCGAGTATGATCGACGGTTAAGGAAATTGCCGTAGCCCGGATTGACGCTCAAGGCACCAAGTCAACTCGGTAAAACACGGTAGTTTTCGCTTAAAAACGCCAGTTGCGGAACATGCGCGCGATTCAGTTACAATACGTCGCCGCTAGAGAACGATTTCGATCCGCCGCCGGCCTGTGCAAACAGGCTAACGGCCGTCCTGAATAGATCGAACAGATCAAGGGCGAGCCGGCAAGGCCGGGCGCGCATGGCACTGGTTTCACGCTATGTTCGCCCGGCCTTGCCGGTAACGTATCGGTCAAAGTAGGAGTTCGCCCCCGCAGCGGCGGACTAAAGATACGGGCATGAGCCGTATCCCGACGGGCAGAACGCCTGTGCAGCCGCCGATTGCGGGCAACGCATTAGCGTGGGCCTCATACCCGACATGGAAGACAGCAAGCCAGATGACGACAAAACGACTCTTGACCGAAGCAGAACTCCTGAAAATGAGCGAGAAGGAGTATATGAACGAGGATCAGCTTGCGTTCTTTAGAAGCAAGCTGGAAACGTTGCAAGCTGAAATCCTTCATAACGCAGGCCAGACCACCGAAAACCTGCGCGAGACGGTCGTGGTGCCAGACCCGGCTGACCGTGCGACGATCGAGGAAGAGCATGCCCTTGAGTTACGTACTCGCGACCGCGAACGCAAACTGCTGAAAAAAGTGCAACAGTCTTTGGCACGCATCGAATCCGGCGATTACGGCTGGTGCGAAGAAACCGGCGAACCCATCGGCGTCCCGCGCCTGCTGGCCCGACCGACTGCCACCCTGTCGCTTGAAGCGCAGGAACGGCGTGAACTACGCCAAAAGCTGTTTGGCGACTGATTTGCGCGATTTCGGGCAGGCTGGTATAGCTTGGGTGCCGCCCAAGATATACCTCACCCCTGCCTGAACCCGCTTTGGCTGGCGGCCTCCGGCCGCTTCGGCCCCAAACCCCTGTCGATCTGACGATCGCAGGGGTTTTGTCATTCCGGCCAACCGTTCCGCCGCGGCGAAAGGTAACGCTTCGCATAATGAATTGGACTTATCCCTTGATAATCGACCGGATGCCCTAAACTTCAGTGGGGTACGCGCGGTCAGATCGAGACCCGCGGCAGACTTATTCGAGCAAGCCGGTTCCGGGCCGGCCGCGCCGCATGATCGCGATCTCGGACCTCAGGGCTATCATTAAGGAATATCCATGGAGCAGTATCACGGCACTACCATCGTCTCGGTCCGCCGCGGCAATCAGGTCGCATTAGGCGGGGACGGCCAGGTCACCCTGGGCAATATCGTGATGAAAGGCAGCGCGCGCAAAGTGCGTCGCATCTATAACGGTAAAGTGCTGGTCGGCTTTGCCGGCGGTACGGCGGATGCCTTTGCCTTGCTCGACCGTTTTGAAGCCAAATTGGAAAAACACCAGGGCAACCTGACCCGCGCCGCGGTCGAGCTGGCCAAAGACTGGCGCACCGACCGCATGTTGCGCAAGCTTGAAGCCATGCTGATTGCCGCCGACGCGGACAGCACGCTGGTGCTGACCGGCAACGGCGACGTGCTGGAACCGGAAAATGGGGTGTGCGCCATCGGTTCCGGCGGAGCCTACGCGCAAGCCGCAGCCGCGGCCTTGCTGGCCAATACCGAACTCAGCGCGCGCGAAATTGTCGAAAAATCGCTCGAGATCGCCGGTGACATGTGTATCTACACCAATCACAACCGCGTGATCGAAACCATAGAATAAGCGCCTCACCGGACCTCCGCTTCAGCCCGCGAATGCCGCACGTCCGGCAAGCCGCCTCCAAGGACACCCCATGAGCACCATGATCCCCGCCGAGATCGTCTCGGAACTCGACAAACATATTATTGGCCAGAACAAAGCCAAACGCGCGGTCGCCGTCGCGCTGCGCAATCGCTGGCGCAGGCAGCAAGTCGCGGAGCCGTTGCGGCATGAAATCACACCGAAGAACATCCTGATGATAGGACCGACCGGTGTCGGCAAAACCGAAATTGCGCGCCGCCTGGCCAAACTGGCCGATGCGCCGTTTATCAAGATCGAAGCCACCAAATTTACCGAAGTCGGTTACGTCGGCCGCGACGTCGACAGCATCATCCGCGACTTGGCGGAAATCGCGGTCAAGCAGACCCGCGAAACCGAAATGCGCAAAGTGCGCTCCAAAGCCTCGGATCTCGCCGAAGACCGCATTCTCGACGTCCTGCTGCCGTCGGCACGCAGCCTTGAAGGCGGTGCCGCGACCGAAGACGGTCAAAATACCACTCGCCAGACCTTCCGCAAACGCCTGCGCGAAGGCCAACTGGACGAGCGCGAAATCGAGCTGGACATGGATGCGCCGGCCTCGCCGATGGAAATCATGGGGCCGCCGGGCATGGAAGACATGACCGACCAGATTCGCAGTGTGTTTGCCAATCTCAGTCAGAATAAAAAGGTTCATCGCAAGCTGCGGATCAAAGAAGCGATGAAGCTGCTGGTCGATGAAGAAGCCGGCAAATTGCTCAACGACGAGGAAGTCAAAACCCTGGCGATTCAAAACGTCGAGCAAAATGGCATCGTTTTCCTCGACGAGATCGACAAAATTGCCTCGCGCAACAACGAAGGCGGCGGCGGTGGCGAAGTCTCGCGTCAGGGGGTGCAACGCGATTTACTGCCTCTTGTCGAAGGAACCACGGTCAACACCAAATTCGGCATGATCCGTACCGACCATATCCTGTTTATCGCCAGCGGCGCGTTTCATCTGGCCAAACCCAGCGACCTGATCCCTGAGCTGCAAGGGCGTTTCCCGATCCGGGTGGAACTCGATTCTCTCTCGGTGGAGGATTTCGAAGCGATTCTGGTCAGCACCGATGCGAGCCTGGTGAAGCAATACCAGGCCCTGCTGGAAACCGAAGGGGTCAAGCTCGACTTCACCCCGGAAGGGATACGCCGGATGGCCGAGATTGCTTTCTCGGTCAATGAAAAAACCGAGAACATCGGCGCACGTCGTTTGTACACGGTGATCGAAAAGTTGCTGGAAGAAGTCTCGTTTGCCGCCGGCAATCATACCGGCAAGCCGCTCGAAATCGACGCGGCCTATGTCAACCAGGCCTTGGGCGAAGTGGCGCAGAATGAGGATTTGTCGCGCTACGTTTTGTAGCGCTCAAGGTGCGCCGTGAGGCTCATGCGGGCTCTCACGGCGACACCGGCGCAAGATGCCTGAGCTTGGCCTGGCGCGGCAAAACCCGCTGCTTGCCGAGGCGAATCCACCGATGCGGTCTACTCATGTAGCCGCTCATGTAGCAGCTCAGGCAAACCAGCTCAAGCGAACCGGACCCTGCCTGCCTGCCAAGGCGAAACTTACTGCTTCACCGGCCGCTTGGCCAGTTTCCGTTGCAAAGTCCGGCGGTGCATGTTCAGTGCCCGGGCGGTGGCGGACACATTACCGTCGTGCTCGGCCAGCACCCGCTGGATATGTTCCCATTCAAGCCGCGCCACCGACAAGGTAGCCGGATTTTCCAGCGCATCCTCGGCACTCGCCGAGCTGGCGTCCTGCGACAAAGCCGCCAGTATGGTCTCGACATTGGCCGGCTTGGCCAAATAATTGTCGGCCCCTTCCTTGACCGCTTGCACCGCGGTGGCAATGCTCGCATAGCCCGTCAATACCAGGATGCGCGCCTCCGGGTGCAAGTCGCGCAACGGTGCAATCAGGGTCAAGCCCGAATCGTTGCCCAGGTGCAAGTCAACCGTGATTTCATTGAAAGGCAAGGCATCGGCCAATTTCAGCGCGGCTTCCGCGGTGTGCGCCTGATGCACGGCATAACCGCGCCGCACCAGGCCACGCGCCAGGATGCCGGCAAAAACTTCGTCATCATCGATTACCAGAAAATTCATATCGCTCTTTTTCTTAGGGTTCAGTGCTTGCTTTAATCCGGCTATCCGGCTCCGAGGCGCGCTGAAGTGATTGCGGCTGCGTCAGGCTTCGGTGCGTCAAGCTTCGGTGCCTCATGTGCCACCTCATATGTCACCTCAAGCAGCCTCAGGCAGCCTTAACACGGCCAGCGTGCCACGTTCCGGCGCATCCCGCAATGCAATCGAACCGGACAGCTGCGCGGCCGTGGCATAAGCCAGATACAGGCCGACGCCCTGGCCGCCCTGCGTGCTCTCCACCGGCACCGAGCCCAGCGTATCGCGCAATTCGGCCGGCACTCCGGGCCCACGGTCGCACACCAGGAATTCAATCTCGCGACCGGCTACCGCTTGCCCGTCGACGGCGGCATGGGGCCTGGCCTCAGAGCCCGCCGGGCTCACCACTCGGGCTTCGAGGGTGACGAAGTCGCGACTGGCCCGTGCCGCATTATCCAGCAGGATGGTCAGGATCTGGCCCACCGCGACGGTATCGCTCAATTGCACATGGTTGACCATCGGCCCGATGATTTCAAAATCCACATGGGGATGGCGCAAGCGCCATTGTTCAACAAACCCGGGCAGCCAGGCGCTCAAACTCTGCCGCGCACCGGACTCGGCCCGCACCCGCAAACGCGCCAGCGCCGACTGGCACAACGCCACTTGCTGCTCCAGCAATTTGAGATCCGCAGCATACGGCGCGAGCTGCACATCTTCACGCACCGCGTGTTGCAGTTCTTCGCTGAGCAACATGATGGACGACAGCGGCGTGCCGATCTCATGGGCCACCCTGGCCGCCTGAGCGCCCAGCGCCACCACCCGCTCATCGCGCAGCAGGCGTTGCTGGGCTTCCGCCAATGCCGCGTCGCGCATGCGCAACGCTTGCGACATGCGCGAGACAAACCATGCGATCAAACCGACGCTGACCATAAAGTCGACCCACAGACCCATTTGGAAATCGTCAAATAAGCGGCGCGGATTGTCCATCAGCAGCGGCATGGAGTATACGCCCAGCGACAAATAACACATCACGGCAAAGATCGCCAGCCATAACGCCAAGCGCAGCGGCAAGACAGCCGCGGCAATCGCCAGCGAGGGCAGATACAGCGAAACGAAGGGGTTGGTGGTGCCGCCCGATAAAAACAACAGGGCCGACAACACCACCAGATCGACGAATAATTGACCGAACAATTCGGCATGGGTTTCGGCCCGGCCGCGTTCGGCGGCGCGAACCCAGGTCAGCGCGTTAAACGCGATTTCCAGGCTGATGACGGTAAGCATTGCCGCCAGCGGCAAATGCACTTGGAGAAAGATCTCGACCACGCCGATGGTGACGAATTGACCGATGATGGCCAGACAACGCAGCCAGAAAAGCTGGGCGAGATGGACGCGGCCGGTTTGTGTGTTGGAACTCATGGGCAAATTTTATCGCGTTCTATCCCAATAAAGCGAAGAGTCTGTAGATCAGATTGATTGAGATTTTTCTTGTTTACGTTTACTGCTGCAGGAAATCTAAAAAATTCATAGTACGCTAAGTCAGCTCTATGCATAATCAGCGCCTGCGTTTCCCGGTGGGTGACCATGCGGGAGCGCATCAGGCCGGAATTTCAAAGATCTATTTCAAAATGAATTAAGTAGACCTAAATTTCTTTATTGAAGCAGAGTTTTTTCATTGTGCATCAGGCTTATTTTCGGATGCACATGAAAAGTGCAATCTGATTTGCACTCGCAAGAAAACCCTATCTATCAGGAGACGCAGTTGAAAAAAACTCTATTGGCGATTGCATTGGCAGGCCTGGGCATCAGTGCCTACGCGCAAAGTAGCGTCACCTTGTATGGTCGCATTGATACCGGAATCGAATACCAATCCGGCGTGCCCAACAGCGCAAACTCAAGTTCCTCGCGCTTCCGGGTTGAGAGCGGCGACCTCGGTACCAGTTTGTGGGGGATCAAAGGCGTTGAAGATTTGGGTGGAGGTAACAAAGCCGTATTCCAGCTTGAAGATGGATTAAACACCGCCAATGGAGAAAGTTCGGATGGCAAGGCATTCAGCCGCTATGCCGATGTCGGCCTGAGCAATGATAGCTACGGCACGTTGCTGCTGGGCAATCAACTCTGGCTGTCGAACAGCCAGCTATGGCCTTTCGACCCCTTGGGTCAATCGAATTGGTCATCGGCTTCGTTATCGCGCGGCCGTAACTGGCCGATTACGTCGAATACCATTACCTGGGAATCGCCGAACTGGAATGGCCTCAATATCACCACCATGTATGCCTTGGGCAATCAGCCCAGCTTTAACGCCGGCACGCTCAACCCGGACGGCAGCACCGCCACGCCGGGCCGTAGCGACGGTGTGGCGGTCACCTACACCAACGACCGGTATGAGCTGATCGGCATGTTCGACGAAATCCGTGACGGCAACGGCAATTTCTCGGACGTATTCGCCTATTCGCAGGAATATACCGCGGGTGTCAATCTGTATCTGGGCAACTTCAAAGTCCAGGCGGTGTATGAAGCATCGCATGCCAATGCCGTCATGGCCGGGGCTCCCACCATGGCGCAGCAAGAATGGGGCGGCGTCACCTACACCCTCAATCCGGCCCTGACGCTGATCGGAGCGGCTTACCACGTCGACACCAACGGCTCCATCGGCGGCGCCGGGCACGCCACGCTATACACGCTGGGCGCCAACTACAATTTATCCAAACGCACCGTGCTCGGATTTCAAGTTGCGTCGATACACAACAGCTCGGGCGCCGATTTCGGCTTGAACGCAAATTATCCGACCGCGGGTTCCGATGATCCGTTGGCCGGGCACTCGCAGTCAGGGATGTACCTGGACTTGCAACACGCGTTCTGATCAAGTAAAAAGGTCAAAAAAAAACGCTACCGGGTCGATTCGGTAGCGCAACTGGGTATGACTTGACGAGTGCCCTGCTCGTGCACTCAAGAAAACGTTCTGAAGAAGCCCGCGCGGTAAATCATCCGCATCGAATACGGATCGACGTCGTACGGTGGCCCAGCCGCTCAAACCGATCCGCTGTCGCGTTTGATCTCGTCTTCTTGACCCAGCCGTCGCATCGCACCGCGCAATAGTTTCATTTGTGCGGTCAGCGTGGTGCAGGCGTCGCAGGCGAGCAAGTGCGCGCGCAAGCGTGCCTGCTCGAACCATGAGAGGCGGCGGTCCATTCTTTCGATCGAAAGACGGTGTGCTTCGCGACATTCCAGTCTGAATTTCATGTTGGCCCGCGTCACAATGCGGCGCCATCGGCGGCGCCAAACCAGTTAAGTTGCAAACATTCGCGCAAACGCATGCGCGCCCGGTACAACATGACCCAAGCATTAGTCGTGGTCACACCCAGTTCCTGACAAATTTCTTCAGTTTCCAGGTCCAGCCATTCCCGCATCATGAAAATTTGCGCTACTTTGGCGGGCAAACGTTCGACACAGACTTCCAGCACCTCGAAAAACTGTTTTTGCTGAAAAGCGGCATCCGGATCGCCCCAGTTACTGGGACGTTCACGAAAATGGCCGGTTTCGTCGAAAAGTGCGTCAAATGCCGCCATATCGGTGGCCGGCGCGTCATCGTCGCTGTCGTGCAGCGCCACTTCGCGCTTGCCGCGCCGCAGGACATCGACGATTTTGTGCTTCAGAATGCCGATGGCGTAGGTTTTCAGCGACGACTGCCCGGCAAACCGCTCCGGATGTTCCAGCAAGGCGATCAGCGTTTCCTGCACCACATCCTCTACCGCGGCGTCCTGGCGTAGCTGAATCCGGGCGAATTTGACCAGTTGCACGCGCAACGCTTCGTATTGTATGGGGTCCGTCATGATACTGCTGCCTCCGGCTGCCGCGCCGCGTATAGGCGGCGGAATTACCCGCACTTTACTGGGCTGTGCCGCCCCCGGCAACCTCCCCATAAATTGCCCAAGAAATCGATAGGCACATCCCCTGAGTCCTGTACAATTTCGGCAAATCGCAGCCTCTTGTCCTTGTGTACTTTTAGCCCGTGCCCGCCGCCATGTCCGACTTCCCTGACATCTCGCAGATCGCCCCCGCCCTGAAAGCCGAAATCCTGGCCGAGGCACTGCCCTATATCCGCCAATATCACGGCAAAACCGTGGTGATCAAATACGGCGGCAACGCCATGACCGACGAACGCCTGAAGCAAGGCTTCGCGCGCGACGTGGTACTGCTCAAGCTGGTCGGCATCAACCCCGTGATCGTCCACGGCGGCGGTCCGCAAATCGACCACGCACTGAAGAAAATCGGCAAGCAAGGCACCTTTATTCAAGGCATGCGCGTCACCGACGACGAGACCATGGAAGTAGTCGAATGGGTGCTCGGCGGCGAAGTGCAACAAGATATCGTGATGCTGATCAACCATTTCGGCGGCCAGGCCGTCGGCCTGACCGGCAAGGATGGCGGCCTGATCCGTGCGCGCAAGTTATTGCTGCCCGATCGCGACAATCCCGGTGAATTTCTCGATATCGGGCAGGTCGGCGAAGTCGAGACGATCAACCCCGCTGTGGTGAAAGCACTGCAGGACGACGCGTTTATCCCGGTGATCTCCCCCATCGGCTTCGACGAAAGCGGCCTTTCGTTCAATATCAACGCCGACCTGGTCGCGGGCAAATTGGCCGTGGTCCTGAATGCCGAGAAACTGGTGATGATGACCAACATTCCCGGCGTACTCGACAAACAAGGCAATTTGCTGACCGACTTGTCGGCCCGTGAAATCGATGCCCTGTTTGCCGACGGCACGATTTCCGGCGGCATGCTGCCCAAGATTTCCTCGGCGCTGGACGCCGCCAAGAGCGGCGTGCGCTCGGTCCATATTGTCGACGGCCGAATCGAACACTCGGTGTTGCTGGAAATCCTGACCGAACAGCCGTTCGGCACCATGATTCGCTCGCATTGACGGGTCCGGCTTGATTCGTCCGGCTTAAGCTGTGCCAAGGTTACGCCTGGCGGGTGACCTTGGCGGCAGCAACGGCAGCGCCACCGGTCGCTCGGCCGACCCCGGCCGGTTGCGCATGCTATATGGCGGGCCGGCGGTTTATGGTGCACCATGCAGCTCCGCCGCTGTCCCGGCCAGTTCCAGCCAGTCTTTCAAATGCCCACCTCCCGCACTGACCGCAGATTGACGCTGCACGCTCGCCGCCACGCCGGTGAACCGATCTGGCTGTTCGATCTGGACAACACCTTGCATGCGGCATCGTTTGCCATCTTCCCCGCCATCAATCGGCTGATGACCGATTATGTCGAGCGCATCGCCAACACCGACCGGGCCAGCGCCGACGCCTTGCGGGCCGACTACACCCGGCGTTACGGCGCGACGCTGGTCGGACTGGTGCGGCATCATGCGGTCGATCCGCGTCATTTTCTGCAGGAAGTCCATACGCTCGGCGACTTGGGGCCTTTGGTACGTGCAGAACGAAGCTTGGCGGCCATCGTGCGCACCCTGCCCGGGCGAAAAATCATTCTGACCAACGGCCCGCAAGCGTATGCTCGAGGGGTACTGCGCACGCTCGGCATCGAGCGCCTGTTTGAACAGGTGATCGCCATCGAGCAGATGCAAGGCGGCCATACCTGGCGTGCCAAACCCGACCTGAACATGTTGCGCCAAGTGTTACGCCGGGCGCGCATCAACCCGGCTCAGGCGATTCTGGTGGAGGATACGCGCGGCCATCTGAAAAGCTACAAACGCCTGGGGCTGCGCACGGTCTGGATGGTCGGCCATTTGCCCGAAGCGCGCCGCGACGGCACCCGCCTGGCGGTCAAAGGCACGGGACGCCCGCACTATGTCGATTACCGGATACATTCGCTAAAATCTCTACATCGCATCAGCCCGAGGCGAAATCCATGCGCCCCAGCAGTCCAGACCACAAGCCCGCCTTAGCCGCCTCGTCCAGCGCCGGGGCCAAAGCCGGCGGGCGTACCCGGCCGCGCCCGGGCGAACGGCGGGCGATGATTTTGCAAGCGCTCGCCGCCATGCTGGAACAACCGAAAACCGAAAAAGTCACCACAGCGGCGCTGGCGGCCAAGCTCGGCGTTTCCGAGGCCGCGTTATACCGTCATTTCGCCAGCAAGGCGCAAATGTACGAAGGTTTGATCGAATTTATCGAGCAAACCATCTTCAGCCTGATCAACCAAATTACCGCGCAGGAGCCCAACGGGGTGCGCCAAGTACGCTCCATCGCCTTGATGTTATTGGCTTTTGCCGAAAAAAACCCAGGCATGACCCGGGTCCTGACCGGTGAAGCACTGACCGGCGAGGACCCGCGCCTGGAACAACGCATTACCCAATTACTCGACCGCATCGAAGCCTCGTTGCGACAAGCGCTGAAACTGGCCGCCACCGAAGCCGCCCAAAGTCACGGGAGCGCCGGGAACAAAAACGGCGCCGTGGCCGACTACGATCCTGCGCTGCGTGCCAACCTGGTGCTCAGCTACCTGCTCGGACGCTGGCATCGTTATGCCAAAAGCGGCTTCACCCGCAAACCGGGCGAACAGGCCGACGCGCAACTGCGCCTGATATTGCAATAACGATGGGCGGACGGCACCACGCCAGATGGGTGGGACCGCGGTTTGCGTTATACTTTGGTTAACTTGAGCGGACGCCGCGCTTGCTGCTGAAACACGCTGCGCTGCTTAAACGGCACCCTGATCGATTCAGCGTGCCGACCCAATTGCTTAACGCGCCGATTTGCTGACTCGATTGCGGGCGCGAGAACCCTGCTCCCATGATACCGGGCGCAGGTTCGAATAAATGCGGCTAAAGAGGTCGTCAGCTGCGCCCCCTCTGTTGGACCCGCGCGATTCGCCGACCCCTTGGCCATTTTCCGGTGGGAATATGGATTCGTCGATCGCTGAGCCTCATACCAACCCCGCTGTACTGCATGCCGGAACCGATGCCGGCGCCCCCGCGCCTTCGCTGCCGCCGGCATCCGCGCGCGCGCCTGATGCCCCGCCCCGCGCCCCTCATTTTGTCACGCCGCAAAAAATGCATTTTGCCGAGCCGCTGCCCTTGCAAAACGGCAGCAGTCTGGCGGGCTACGATCTGATGGTGGAAACCTACGGCACGCTGAATGCCGCGCACTCCAACGCCGTGCTGGTGTGTCATGCGCTGAACGCGTCGCACCATGTGGCAGGCGCATATGAGAGCGATCCGGCCGACCTCGGTTGGTGGGACAACATGGTCGGCCCCGGCAAACCGCTCGATACCGAGCGTTTTTTCGTGATCGGGGTGAATAATCTGGGCTCCTGTTTCGGCTCAACCGGCCCCATGAGTCTCGACCCGGCTACCGGGCGGCCTTATGGCGCGAGTTTTCCGGTGATCACCGTCGAAGATTGGGTCAACGCGCAAGCGCGGGTGGCCGATGCCTTCGGCATCGAGCGCTTTGCCGCGGTCATGGGCGGCAGCCTGGGCGGAATGCAGGCCGTCGCCTGGAGCACCATGCACCCGGAGCGGCTGGGTCATTGCGTGGTGATCGCCTCCACGCCCAAACTGTCGGCACAAAATATTGCCTTCAACGAAGTCGCCCGCTCGGCGATTTTGTCGGACCCCGACTTTTACGGCGGCGACTATTACGCGCATAACGTGATACCGCGCCGCGGCCTGCGCGTGGCCCGGATGATCGGCCATATCACCTATCTGTCCGATGACGATATGGCGACCAAGTTCGGCCGTGCCTTGCAGCGCGACAGCCACGAAGCCGGCGGCGATGCCTACCAGTTCAGTTTCGATGTCGAATTCGAGGTTGAATCGTATCTGCGTTACCAGGGCGATAAATTCGCCAATTATTTCGACGCCAATACCTATTTGCTGATCACCCGCGCACTCGACTACTTCGACCCGGCCAAAGCCTATGACGGCGACCTGACGGCGGCCTTGGCCAGCACCACGGCACAGTACCTGGTGGTGTCGTTCTCCACCGACTGGCGTTTTGCCCCGGCCCGCTCGCGCGAACTGGTCAAGGCCTTGCTCGACCATAAGCGCGTCGTCACCTACGCGGAAATCGACGCGCCCCACGGTCATGACGCCTTCTTGCTCGACGATCCGCGTTATCACAATTTAGTCCGCGCTTATTACGAGCGGATCGCCACGGAGATCGGCGCATGACCGATGCATTGAGTGACGCACGCGCTCAGATAAGCGCTCAGGGAAGGACCGAGGCAAACCCGCCCAGCACCCGGCAAAGCATCTTCGACAGCCTGACCACCCGGGCCGACTTCCGTACCATTGCCCGTTGGGTCGAACCCAATTCCAGTGTACTGGACCTCGGTTGCGGCGACGGCTCGCTGCTGTCGCTGCTGACCGAGGAACTCGATATCACCGGCTATGGCATCGAGATCAATGATGCCGGCGTACTGGCCTGCGCCCAAAAGGGCGTGAACGTAATCCAGCAAAATCTGGAGGACGGCTTGCGCCTGTTCGAAGATCATAGTTTCGATCTGGCGGTGCTGTCGCAGACCTTGCAAACCATCCACCAGACGGCGGCCATTTTGCGTGAAACGGTAAGAGTCGCGCGTCATGCGATTGTCTCGTTCCCGAATTTCGGCTACTGGCCGCATCGGCTTGAAGTGCTGCGCGGCCGGATGCCGGTATCCAAGGCGCTCCCCTATCAGTGGCACAATACGCCTAATGTGCGGGTCCTGACGATTGAGGATTTTGAAGCGCTGGCCCCCGAGGTCGGCATCGAAATTATCGAGCGCAGTGTGCTGCACGGAGGCAAGACGATACGCTGGGGGCACAACTGGCGTGGTAGCCTTGCGGTTTACCGGGTGCGCGGCACACGTCGCTAGTGTCCTGTTGCGTAAATTGTTTGATGAACGAATTTGCGAAACCAGGCACCAGGAGAGCGGCGCGGGCAAAACAGGCCGCTTCGTTCCTTCCATATCGCTGGCGGGCGCGGCCCTCGCGCCCTTAGAATTAGTCGACATGAATCGAAGCTGTCTCTTGGCCCTAACCTTGACCCCGAACCCGACCCTGAACTGGCCCCGGCCTTTGACCTTCACCTTGACCTTTTTTCATCGGAATTTTGCTTCGCAGCCGCGGCGCAGTCACCAGGCCGCCGGCCGATGAGCCGTCTCGATCTGCCGCCGAGCGACATTTCGCCGCCGGCCCACCACCTCGGACCGGGTTCGCTGGACCTGCCGGCCCACCCGCACACCGGCTGGCGCGCGTATTTCAACTCGCGCATGCTGACCTGCGTGTTCCTCGGCTTCAGCTCGGGGCTGCCGCTGTATATCTTGATTTCCCTGGTGACCGCCTGGCTGCGTACCGCCGGGGTCGACATCAAGGCGATCGGCTTATTTGCGCTGGTGCAGTTCCCCTATAGCTGGAAATTTCTCTGGTCGCCGCTGATGGACCGCTTTGTGCCGGGCTGGGCCGGCTGGAAGCTGGGGCGCCGGCGCGGCTGGATGCTGCTGACACAATTGCTGTCGATGGCGACCATCGCCAGCTTGGGGGTTTTCTCGCCCAAACACGACCTCTGGGTAATCGCCGCTTTGGCCGCCGCGCTGGCATTTTTCAGCGCCAGCCAGGATATCGTGATCGACGCTTATCGGCGCGAATTGCTGGACGACGCTGAACAGGGCCTGGGCACCGCCGTTTATGTCAATGCCTACCGGACGGCAAGTTTGGTGCCGGGGTCTTTGTCCTTGATTCTTTCGGCTTATATGAGCTGGCCGATGGTGTTTATGGTGACCGCGGCTTTTATGCTGCCGGGCATCATTTGCTCGCTGGTGATCAGCGAGCCGACCACCGTGGGCGCCCCCCCCAAAACCCTGAAACAAGCGGTGATCCTGCCGTTCCGCGAATTTCTGGCGCGCGACGGCTGGTGGGGGACGCTGCTGGTGCTGGCCTTTATCTTCCTGTACCCGCTCGGCGACAGCATGGCCACCTCATTGGCCACCGTGTTTTACCTGGATCTCGGTTTTACCTTGCCGCAAATCGGCGCGATCGCGAAAACCAGCGGCTTTTGGGCCAGTATCGCGGGCGGCCTGATCGGCGGCATTTGGTTGCTGAAAATCGGCATCGCACGAGGTCTGTGGCTTTTCGGCCTGGGCAAATGGCTCTCCATCCTCGGTTTTATGTGGCTGGCTTATCATGGCCGTTCGACCTGGGGCCTGGGCGGCGTGATCGCGCTGGAAGCTTTTGCCGTCGGCTTGGGCACCGTGGCGTTTACCGCCTATATTGCCAGCGCCACCGACCCGCGTTATACCGCCACGCAATTTGCGCTGTTTACCAGCCTGGCCGCGGTGCCGCGCACCTTTGCCAATGCCGGTGCCGGTTACCTGCAAAAAATGGTAGGCTGGCCGGAATTTTTCCTGATTTGCAGCATGCTGGCACTACCCGGCATCCTGATCCTGATCCGCGTCGCGCCCTGGAGCCGCCACCGTTGATGAATTCCACTCATGCGCTGCGTGTCGCCGGCGTAACCTTGCTGCTCGCGCTGGCCGCACTCGCCATCAGCCCTGCCACCGTACGCGCAGCCGTGGCCGCGCCGCCGACCGCCTCAGCACCTGCGGCCAGGGTTGCAGCCCCAGTTGCGGCGTCGGCGTCAGACCCCCCCCCGAATGCAAACGCCGGAAGCGGCGGCAATGCCGCGATGTTCCGCAACCGGGTGCCCGCGGCCGTATTGGAACAACAGGCCGCCGAACAGTACAGCTACCTGATCGATGCCGCGAGCAAAGAAAAACGCCTGCTGGGCGACAAGCAAAAGCCGGTGGTACGGGTGAGCTTGATCGTCAACAAGATGCTGCCCTATTCGCTCAAGTGGAATGAACATTCGCGGCAGTGGCACTGGGAAATCAACGTGATCAACACGCGCCAGATCAATGCGATCTGCCTGCCGGGCGGTAAATTGCTGATCACCACCGGGATGCTGGAGCGCTTGCATCTAAGCGACAGCGAACTGGCGATGCTGCTCGGCCATGAAATCGCCCATGCCTTGCGCGAGCATGCCCGAGATAGCGTGACGCCTGATGGGGCAACGCTTGCCGCACGCAATATACCGCGCTTATTCGGCCTATCCAGCTTCGGCAGCCAACCCTTAAGCAGCGGCACGCCCTTGCTGGCACTGTCTTATCCGCGCGACGACGAAACCGAAGCCGATGTGATCGGCACCGAAATCGCGGCCCGGGCGGGTTACGACCCGCGCGCCGCGGTCTCTTTGTGGATCAAGCTGGACGGCATCAATCGCCTGGCCAGGCAGCCTTTTGTGCAGGCCCATCCGTTCGACCAAAGACGCATTGTCGATTTGCAAAAACATATGCGCGACATGCTGGCGCTTTATGCCAAGGCACTGAGCAGACCCGTCAGCCAGTTGCCGCACTACCAAGGCGTCGGGTATGCGGCCAGCGCGCGCCGGATTGAACACGACGACGATACGGACTAGCATCGCGAGCCGATTCTCCGGCAACACAAGCGACGATGCTGTCCGGCGACAGACTTGCCGCTGCCAGCGATAACTAGGGCCTGTTCACGCTAATAATGTGCTTGCGAACACCCCTTTCCGGTCGGCTGGCAAGGAGTGTGTCGCGCCGCTTGGCCGCTCCAAGCAAGCGACGCGCGACGCGGCCAGACGGCCGGAAAGG
>Ga0302234_10000084_pt1 | contig 76731 bp, 66 predicted proteins | sample II_Palsa_N3_2_FD_193576 | JGI IMG/M metagenome (GOLD analysis project Ga0302234, IMG submission 193576) | Peat permafrost microbial communities from Stordalen Mire near Abisko, Sweden - II_Palsa_N3_2 | ecosystem: Environmental > Terrestrial > Soil > Palsa > Peat permafrost | place: Sweden... | reverse complement strand
AGCGAGCCAAGGCCGCCAGCATTCGATACGGCCGCCGCCAGCGCCGGTGTGGAAACACCCGCCATAGGCGCCTGAATGATCGGTTTTTCGATGCCCAACATGCGCAGCAGCGCGCGGTTGTCAGTCTGATGGGTCATGTTGCTTCCTTTTCAAATAGGGGTGCCCGATCGCCGTGCACAAGGCACAGCGACCGCAGCGCCGCGGCTTCAGCTTACTTCGCCGTCGGCATGGCAAACTCCGCGCCCTTTTCGGTGCTTTCGGGCCAGCGCTGCATGATCGACTTCTGCTTCGTGTAGAAACGTACGCCTTCCTCGCCATACGCGTGCGTGTCGCCGAACAGGCTGCGCTTCCAGCCGCCGAAGCCGTGCCACGCCATCGGCACCGGAATCGGCACATTGATGCCGACCATGCCCACTTCGATGCGGCGGCCGAATTCGCGGGCCACGTGTCCATCGCGCGTGTAGCACGCCACACCGTTGCCGAACTCGTTGGCGTTGATCAGTTCCACCGCTTCCGTGAAATCCTTCACACGCACACAGGCGAGCACCGGACCGAAAATCTCGTCCTTGTAGATGCGCATCTCCGGCGTAACGTTGTCGAACAGCGTACCGCCGGTGAAGAAACCGTCTTCGTGGCCCGGCACCTTCAAACCGCGACCGTCGACCACCAGCGTTGCCCCTTCCTCGACGCCGTGCGCAATATATCCCTCGATACGCTCGAGCGCTTGCCGCGTGACGATCGGTCCCATTTCGGCATCGGGCTCCATGCCGTTCTTCACCACCAGATTGCGGGCGCGCTCAGCAAGGCGCGGCATGATCTTGTCGGCCACGTCGCCGACCAGCACGGCCACTGAAATCGCCATGCAGCGCTCGCCGGCAGAGCCGTAGCCCGCACCGACCAGCGCGTCAATGGCCTGATCGAGGTCGGCATCCGGCATCACGACCATATGATTCTTCGCACCGCCGAGCGCCTGCACGCGTTTGCCCTGCTTCGCGCCGGTCTCGTAGATATAGTTGGCGATCGGCGTCGAACCGACGAAGCTCACGGCCTTCACGTCCGGATGCGCCAGCAACGCGTCGACCACGACTTTGTCGCCCTGCACTACATTGAAGATGCCGTCGGGCAAGCCGGCTTGCTTGAGCAGGTCCGCCATGAACAGCGATGCCGACGGATCACGCTCGCTCGGCTTGAGAATGAACGCGTTGCCGGCGGCGATGGCCACCGGGAACATCCAGCACGGCACCATGCAAGGGAAGTTGAACGGCGTGATGCCCGCGACAACGCCCAGCGCCTGACGCGTCGTCCAGTTGTCGATGCCCGTAGAAACCTGCTCGGTGTAGTCGCCCTTCAGCAGTTGCGGGATGCCGCAGGCAAATTCGATGACGTCGATGCCGCGCGACACTTCCCCTTGCGCATCGGAAAACACCTTGCCGTGTTCGGCCGTGATGATGGCCGCGAGCTCGTCGCGGTGTTTGTTCATCAATTCGAGGAACCGCAGCATGACCCGCGCGCGGCGGATCGGCGGCGTATCGCTCCACTTCGGAAATGCCGCCTTCGCGCTTGCGACAGCTGCATCGACGTCCGCCGCGTCGCCCAGCAGCAGCGTACGCGGTCGCGCGCCGGTAGCCGGATTGAAGATAGGCTGAGTGCGCGTGCCGGCACCGCTGACGCGTTGACCGTGAATGAAATGTCCGACGTCCGCGTTGTCGTTGAAGGCTTGCATTGTGGCTTCCTGGTCGTTGATGGGGGATCACCTGAGTCTAGGACCCGGCGACGCATCTGCAAAGGCGCTATCATTGAATTCATTGTTTCCTATCGTGAACAATTAATGTATGGATAACGAAAAAATTGAGGGCCTGTGGGTCCATCTGCACTGGCTCGCCATACTCGCAGAGCAAGGCAGCTATACCGCGGCGGCTTCGCGACTGGGTGTCAGCAAGGCAGCAATGAGCCAGCGTATTTCCGAGCTGGAGCGCGCCGCCGGCATCTCGTTGGTGCAGCGCACCACGCGCAGCGTGCGCTTGACGGAAGCCGGTCAGCGGCTTGTGGAGGACACGCGAAGCCACTACGAACAGATCGCCAGCAGCTTTTCCAGCGTTCGCGAGCTGGCTGGCGTGGCGCGCGGCCTGATCCGAGTCACGGCGCCGGTTGCGTTTGCGCGGCAACGGTTGGTGCCCGAACTCCCCGCGTTTTTGCGGGCCAATCCGGAGGTCAGGGTTCAGTTGGAGGTATCCGACAGGCTTGCCTCGCTCGCGACGGAGGGCTTCGATCTGGCGATTCGCCATAGCGCAGAAGCGCCCGACACCCATGTTGCATGGAAACTCTGCCCGACCCACTCGGTGATCGTGGCGACGCGCGCCTATCTGCGCAAGCGCGGCACGCCTGCTACGCCTGAAGATCTTGCTGCCCACGACTGCCTGTTCTATCCGCGCGCGACGGGCGGCGGGATGTGGTCGTTCGAACGCAAAGCGGCACGCAAGACGGCCGGCGCCCCGGTCACGTTGCCTGTCAACGGGCCGTTCTGTGCCAACAACAGCGAGACGCTACGCGATGCGGCGCTGGATGACCTCGGCATCGCGCTGTTGCCGGATTTCACGGCGCAGGCCGCCGTGCGGGCCGGCAAGCTGGTCGAGGTGTTGCCGGAATGGCGCGTCACGGGGGCGTTCGCCGAGCAGCTTTACGTGCTGCGGCCCTACGCCTCGCACGTGCCGCGTGCCGTGAGCTTGTTCGTCAGCTATCTGCGCGACAGCTTTGCCGGTGGATTCCCGCTGGAATGAGCCCTCGTCGCGCCTGACTTGTTCCCCCGCGTCACAAGTGTTTGTCCACGCCGGGTATTCGAACTTGACGCCAATGCGCCTAGATTAGGCACCCATCGGAGCCACAGCGGCCCGAGCGGTGAAAAAGCCGAATCAACCTATTCTGAGGTCTAGCATGAGCACGTCAAATAAAGTCGTCGTCGTTACGGGTGCATCACAAGGCATTGGTGCTGAAGTCGTCAAGGCGTTCCGCCAGCGCGGTTACAGCGTGGTGGCCACAGCACGTAGCATCAAACCGTCGGAAGATCCGAACGTTCTGGCCATCGCAGGCGACATCGCCGATCCGGCGACCGCGCGTCGCGTCATCAGCGAAGGTGTGGCGCGTTTCGGCCGCATCGACACGCTGATCAACAACGCAGGGGTCTTCATCGCCAAACCGTTCCCCTCGTACACGTCCGAAGATTACGCCACGATCACCGGTGTGAACCTGAATGGCTTCTTCTACATCACGCAACTCGCCATCACGGAAATGGAGAAGAACTCGAGCGGTCACGTAGTCACTGTGACCACCACGCTTGCCGAGTCCGCGATCGACGGTGTGCCTTCGGTACTCGCTTCGCTGACCAAGGGTGGCCTGAACGCGGCGACCCGCTCGCTCGCGATCGAATACGCGAAGCGCGGCATCCGCGCTAACGCCGTCGCGCCCGGCATCATCAAGTCGCCGATGCACGCGGAAGAAACCCATGCGGCACTCGGTGCGCTGCACCCGATGGGCCACATGGGCGAAATGCACGACATCGTGAACGCCATCCTGTATCTGGATTCCGCGCCGTTCGTCACAGGCGAAATCCTGCACGTCGATGGCGGCCAGAGCGCCGGTCACTAAGTAAGCGCTAGTCAGTACGGGGCGCCGTCGGCAGGTGCCCCGTTCATCAACAGGCTCAAGGAGAGCACGATGCCTATCGTTACGATTCAGGTGACCCGCGAGGGGACCCAACCCGGCGCCGACTCGGTCACGGCGGAAGAAAAGGCCCAACTGATCAAGGGCGTAAGCCACCTGCTGCTCGACGTGCTGAACAAGCCGCTCGAAGCCACCTTTGTGGTCATCGAAGAAGTCGAGACGGAGAACTGGGGCTGGGGCGGACTGCCAGTTGACGAATATCGCCGGCAGCGCGCTTCAAAATAGGCGCGTCCGCGATCACGCGGCGGCCATCAACGCCCCGTTTCCAGAGCGGGCAACTTCGACAAAAGCCTGCATGGCGCTCGACACATAGGCGTCCTGCCGGCGAATGAACAGCGTCTCGACATGTGCCCTATCAGGCGCGATTGTGTGTATCGCGACGAGATCCTGCTCCACGGCATTCGCCACCACGCCGCGCGGCAGCAGTGTGATGCCGATGCCGGCCGCCACGCAGGCGACGATCGCATCCAGCGAGCCAAATTCGAGGGGCGTGGCGGTTACGATCCCCATGTCGGCCAGCAGCGACTCGAGTCGCACGCGGTATGAGCATCCTAACCGGTACACAATCGTCTTGAGGTCCTGAACCGAGCGCAGCGCCTCGAGCGAGCGCATCGTGCGTGGCGTGACCAGAACCAGTTCCTCGTGGAAAATCGTCTCGCAGTAAAGATCCGGATGGTCCACGGGTCCGGCGACGAACGCGCCGTCGAGCCGGCACTCCGCCACATCCGCCGTCAGGCTGCAACTGGTGCCGGTTGTCAACGACAGACGAACCTGCGGATAGCGTCTCGCAAATTGGCTGAGGAAAGGCGACAGCCGCAACGCCGCAGTTGTCTCGAGCGTTCCCAATGCAAGCGTGCCGTTGGGCGATCCTTCGTCCATCGCGGCGAGCTTCGCCTCGGCGACCAGCTTGGCGAGACGTGCGGCGTACGGCAGCATCCGATGCCCGGCCGGCGTCAAGCTCACGCCGCGCACGTTCCGGTTGAACAGCGCAACCCCGACTTCCCGCTCTAACGACCGGATACGCGCGGTCACATTTGACTGCACCGTATGCAACTCGGTCGCCGCCTTGTTCATGCTGCCATGACGGGCAACGGCTTCGAATACCTTGAGGTCGGCAACGTCCATGCTTTGTACCTTTGCGAAACGACCCGCACGCGGGCAGGCTGTCCAGCGTCTAAACACCCGATGAATTCACAGCGCGGCACGAGGAACTGGTCTTGCGTCCGAGGATCCGTGCCATACGAAACGTAAGCGATTCATCGTACACCAGAGCGCCGCCCAGCAGCGGGCCAAACGCCGTGATGATTGCGACCCGCTCGGGCTTCATGACGCGCTCATGACATGCCATTGAGAAGGTCCTGCTAGCCGCCCGTAACAAAGACAGCCAGCAGAACCTCGCGCGCAATAGCCGCTTAGGCCAGCGTCAGCGTGACGTCGATGTTGTTCCTTGTCGCATTCGAATACGGACACACGATGTGAGCCTTTTCAACCAACGCCTGGGCGGCTTCGCGTGCCATGCCCGGAAGCGTGATCTTCAGTTCGACCTGAATGCCGAAGCCATTGGGAATCGGGCCGATACCCACGCTCCCGGCCACCGAAGCATCCGCCGGGACCGCTATCTTGTCGCGCGCGCCAACGAACTTCATGGCACCGATAAAGCACGCGCTATATCCGGCTGCGAACAGCTGCTCCGGGTTGGCGCCGTCCCCTCCGCCGCCCCCGAGTTCCTTCGGGGTTGTCAGCTTAAGATCCAGTCCAGAGTCCGGCACCACCGCACGGCCGTCGCGGCCTCCGGTAGCAGTTGCATGGGCGGTGTAGAGAACCTGTTCAAGTGACATTTCCAGCTCCTAGAGTGTTGGGCGAGGCAGCGAGGTATCGTGTATTGACACATACAACGGGCAGGCACACAGGCTGTGTATCCTGCCAGGGCGGCATTCACCGCTTTAGCTATTCAACACCAAATACCCGAAGAGGCCAAACGAAAGGCGCTGGTGCGCTCGACGAAGCGTGAAAGACCGCTTGCTGGGAGGGAGAAGAAGAGGAATTCGCAAAGCGGTGTTCCTTGTGGAAGATCACCGCTTGCCAAAAGCAGGAGCCGCAGCAAGGCGGCTCCGCACTTCAATGAAACGAGTCGCGCTCGTCAGACAGACTGTGAGAGTCCATCCAGTCATACGACTCGGTGTTGTGCGCCCAAGCCCAGTTCCGCGCAGGCTTTTCCGCCTTGTGCACCGCGGGCGAGATCTGCACCGAGGGCTGAATTTCAGCGTGCGTGTCTTGCACACTGCTATCGTGGCCGTTGTTTCGTGAGTTCGATGAGTCGTAGTTCATGATCTTCATGATCTTTCCTGTTCTATTTGCGCTAAACGCGCATTAATCCTGCTCGACCAGCTCTTCACGCAGCGACGCAGCAACCAGTTCGGAAAAGCGCTCTAGCGCTGCCACCGAGCCATGCACAGTGCGGTATTCTTCGCGGCCAATCCTGGCGTCAAGCGTTACCGTCATTCCGGATTTTCGAGCGAGTTCGAGGATGTCCATCTGATGCTCCACGTCACAGAATCATGCAATTGGTCAGAATGTTGATGCGCGTGAATGGTGAGTCCACGTGACCCATTCTATGGTTTACCCGCTGAACATCAACGGAGCAGCGGCGAATTCACTGTTTTCAATTCCAGCACAATCGCTCGGACCGCTTGGGCGTGGGTTCGCAGCGTATCTGACCCCTTGGCGGATACAAAACATGCCGCGAACGGTAGACTTCGGCATGGGCTGCGGCCGCCAACTCTCTGAGCGACATGGACCGAATCGATGCGATGAAGGTGTTCGTCGCCACGCTGGACGAAGGCAGTCTGGCCGGTGCGGCACGCCGGCTCGGCCGCTCGCCGGCGGCCGTGAGCCGGGCCATCGCCTTCCTCGAAGAGCACACGGGCGCCGCGCTGCTGCACCGGACCACCCGGACTATCAAGCTGAGCGAAGCCGGCGAGCGCTATGCATCCGCCTGCCGGCGCATCCTGACTGAACTCGAGGAAGCCGACCTGCTGGTGGCCGACGAACGCTCGGCGCCCCGCGGACTGCTCACGGTCACCGCGCCGGTCGCCGCCGGTGAGGATGTGCTGCGCGCCATCCTCGACGACTTCATCGAACGCTATCCGGACATCTCCGTGCGTCTGCAGTTGCTCGATCGTCCGGTGGGCCTGATCGACGAAGGCATCGACGTCGCGCTGCGCATCGCGCATCTGCCCGACTCGACGCTCATCGCGATCCCGGTTGGCGAAGTCCGGCGGGTCGTCGCCGCGTCCCCACGGTACCTCGCCAAGCATCCCCGCATCGACGAACCGGCCGATCTCGTTCACCATCAAATCATCTCGATGACGCACTTCGGGCTGGACTCCTGGAGCTTTCCGCCGGTGGGACACTCCACGGTTCCCCTCGTCGTGCAATTCACGCCGCGCTTCATCGTCAACACCATCCGGGCGGCGGTCGCCTCGGCGGTGGCGGGTCACGGCGTCACGCGAATGTTCTCCTACCACGTGGCTCAGGAGGTCAAGCAAGGCACGCTCAAGATCGTCCTGCGCGACAGCGAGCATGCGCCACTGCCCGTCCATCTCATCACGCCTCAAGGGCGCCTCTCGGTGCCGAAAGTCCGTGCTTTTGTCGATTTCGCGACCCCGCGACTGCGTCGGCATTTCAAGCAACTGCAACCGGCCAACGGCGCCGATTGAATCGCGCAGCGGAAGAATGTCTTCCGGTACGAGCGGATTCTCTCCCGAAGCGGTTCAATCTAGACTGGGTGCACTAAAACAGGTATGCGGCTGGTACCTGGGTCCGAGGCGTCCGCAGCGGCGTATCTCGACGCGGTCAAACTATTCGCTGCGCTGAGGACGAAATGAATCAACCTGCTCAATCCCTGTTGGGTCCGGTCCATCGGCCGGCATCGCCCACCTCGACCACTTCTCTCAGTTACGCCGAACGCAATCAGAGCCACTGGAAACGCAATCTCGCCGTCTGCGTATTCGGCTCGTTCACCACGCTCGTCAGCCTGAGCATGCTGTTGCCGTTCTTGCCCATCTACGTGCGCCAGCTCGGCGTCGAATCGCAGTCGTCTGTCATCCAGTGGTCAGGCATCGCGTTTGGTGCGACTTTCCTTGGGACGGCGGTGACGGCCCCGCTTTGGGGGCGTCTCGCCGACCGCTACGGCCGCAAGCCGATGCTGGTGCGCGCCGCGATAGGCATGGCCGTGGTGATGTCGCTGATCGGTGTCGTGCATTCGGTCCATGAGTTAGTCGCCCTGCGTCTGATTGCCGGACTGGTGGGCGGCTACTCGTCGGCCTCCACGGTCATGGTCGGCTCGCAGGCACCGCGCGAACGTGCCGGTTGGGCGTTGGGGATACTCTCGACCGGGGCGCTTGCGGGCAACCTGGTGGGACCGTTGATTGGCGGCTTGTTGCCGGAATGGATCGGGATTCGCGGCACCTTTTTCGCCGGTGGGGCAATGATCGCAGTGGCGGCCCTGTTCACCATCTTCCTCGTGAAAGAGGACTTCAATCCCGCCGACCACGCGAAGAACCGCGCCCGCGCAACTAGCGAGGCCGCCGTTGCCGTCAAGCGGACGAACTACGTGGTCGTGGCTGCATTACTGGTGACCGCGATGATGGTTCTGCTCGCCAACATGTCGATCGAGCCGATCATCACCGTTTATATCGGCGCGCTGGGCGTGCCTGCGGGACATCTCGCCCGCATCGCAGGCGTGGTCATGGCCTGCTCAGCGCTGGGCAGCATGTTGACGGCGGCGCGGCTCGGCGCGCTGGCTGATCGGATCGGTAGCTGGAATGTGATCATGGGCTGCCTCGTGCTCACCGGCCTCGTGATGATTCCGCAGGCCTTCGTCACCCACTGGTGGCAACTGGCGGGCTTGCGCATGGTGATGGGCATGACCCTCGCCGGCCTGCTGCCTGCTATCGCCAAGCTGGCCAGAAGTTCGGTCGACGAAAGCCGGACAGGCCAGATGCTCGGCTATCTGCAGTCGGCTCAATTCAGCGGCCAGGTGGTCGGTCCGTTGATTGGTGGACAGATCGGTGTAGCGCTCGGCTTGCACTCGGTGTTTTTTGTCACGGGGTCCTTGCTCGTGGCCTGCGCGGGACTCGCGCAATGGGCTCGGAAGTCGTGAAAGAGGCGGGTGTGTGTACACCCGCCCAGCCACTAGTGTCTTGCGGCTAACGCTCGTGCGCGGACCGCCTATTGGGAGCCGGCCTTGCTCGGCTTGGTTGCCTTCTCCAGCTTGTTGTACTGGAACTCCGGCACCTGTTTCAACGCATCCTTGGTGGCGCCTGCCAGAAAGAGATTGCCGTTGCGGATATCGAAGTGGTCAATCGGAATCGCCACGTAGTGGATGCCCATCCCCAGGAAGCCGCCTATCGAGAGCACCGCGTAGGTGGCCTTGCGGTCCGGCGCAATGATCAGGTCATAGATGCTGCCGATCTTGTCGTTGTTGTCGTTGTAAACCGGTTCATTAATCAGCGCCTTGCGCACGCTCCACCCGTGCAGCAGGCCGTTGGTTTCTTCCACCGTGCCGCCCAGCGGCTGAATGCCGGCAATCTGCGCGCGGGCAGCCGGCAATGCGCAGGTGAACAGGAGAGCGCCGGCGCATACGAGTGTCTTCGCTTTCATTTTCAGCATCATGATCCTTACCGTTGATGAGAGTCCCAGGTAGACACCGGGTAGCACGTGTCATGCCCAAGGGCTGGCATATCGAGCCGCAAACACAAATCTGACGCGCCGGTTAAGATGGTCTACGGGCGTTCGATGTCCGGCTTACGCCGCGCCGTAACGCTGCCGTTCGACTCATCACCTCACCCTGGATCGACCACCACTCATGCGCGTTGGCGATGAATGCCCTGCTCCGGCGCTCGAATGCCGAAAACTGAGTAAAGCCTATGGAAGCGCTCGCGTCGTCCTCGCGCAACTCGATTTCATGCTCGATCCGGGCGAGTTCGTCGCGATCATGGGCGATTCGGGCGTGGGCAAATCGACGCTTCTCAACCTGATTGCAGGGCTCGACGCTCCCGATAGCGGCGCCGTGCTGATCGACGGCACGCTGGTGTCCGGCCTCGACGACGATGCCGCCACCCGCCTGCGCCGCCAGAAGCTCGGTTTCGTCTTTCAGGCGTTTCACGTGCTGCCGCATCTGACGCTCGCGCAGAACGTCGCACTGCCGTTGTTGCTCAACAATCTGCCACCGGCGCACGCGCTCGACATGCTCGCGGCGGTCGGCCTCGCGGGACGCGGTGACGACTTTCCGCGCCAGTTGTCCGGAGGCGAGTTGCAGCGGGTGGCGATTGCCCGTGCGTTGGTGCACCGTCCCCGGCTGATTCTGGCGGACGAGCCGACCGGCAATCTCGATCCGGATACCGCCCACGAAGTGCTGGCGCTGTTTCGCTCGGAAGCCAAGGCGAACGGCGCGGCGACCATGATGGTGACGCACTCCGAAGCGGCTGCCGCTGTCGCCGACCGTGTGCTGATCCTGAGCGAAGGCGGTCTGCATGCCGCGGACCACGGCAGTGTGCAGCGGATCGGTTCGCCCCATGAGTGAGGTTGCGCCGGCACCGTCTGCACATAAGACAGGTAGTGCGCGGCTCGCGCGCTGGCTGCTCGAAGCGGAATGGCGCAGCCAGCGCGGACGCGCCATCGTAGCCGTGGCGACCATCGCGCTCGGCGTGGCGCTCGGTTACGCGGTGCAGTTGATCAACAGCGCGGCGTTCAACGAATTCTCCGCAGCCGCGCGAAGTCTCTCGGGCCAGGCGGACCTGCAGGTGCGCGGCGCGCAGCCGACCTTCGACGAAGCGTGGTATCCGCGGCTTGCCAACGAACCCGGCGTCGCCGTGGCAAACCCGGTCCTCGAACTGGATGCCACCGTGCCGGGAAAAAATACGCCGCTCAAGGTGCTCGGAATCGACGTCTTCAAAGCCGGCCAGATCGCCCCGGATCTCGTCGGCGTGCCCGCTTCGCAAAGCCCCATGGATACGCTTGCCGACGATACCGTGTTTCTGTCGCCCGCGGCCCAGCAGTGGTTGAACACGGGGATCGGCCAGCGCATCTCGTTACTAAGCGGGACGGCAAGCGTGCCGTTCAGGGTGGCCGGCGGTATTGTCAGGACGCGGCCGGGTCAACGCATCGCGGTGATGGATATCGCCGCCGCGCAGTGGCGTTTCGCGCGGCTAGGCAAGCTCTCGCGGGTTGACCTCGAACTGGAGCGCGGCGTCGATCGGGAAAGCTTCAGGCGCGATCTGCAAGCACGCCTTGGCCAGCAACTGGTGGTCTCCGAACCGCGCGACGTCGAAAGCCGGACCGACCGGCTATCCCGCGCGTATCGCATCAACATGAATGTGCTCGCACTGGTGGCGCTGTTTACCGGTGCGTTTCTGGTGTTTTCGACCCAGGCGCTGAGCGTCGTGCGGCGCCGCTCGCAGCTTGCCATGCTGCGCGTGCTCGGCTTCACGCGCGGCCAGTTGCTGCGCCAGATCCTGATGGAGGGCGCGTTGCTCGGCGTGCTCGGTTCGCTGGCCGGTCTCGCACTCGGTTACGCGCTGGCCAGTGCGGCGTTGCGCTTCTTCGGCAGTGACCTGGGCGGCGGCTATTTCCCTGGCGTGCGTCCACATGTCGGCTTTGAACCGCTGCCGAGCGCGATCTTTCTCGTCCTCGGCATAGGCGTGTCGATACTCGGCAGTCTTGCGCCCGCGCTGGAGGCGGCCCGCGCCCGCCCAGCGGTCGCGCTGAAAGCCGGCAGTGAAGAGGGCGCGCTGGCAAAGCTCGCGACACCATGGCCCGCGATTGGCAGCCTCGTGCTCGCCGGCGTGCTGACGCAAATGCCGCCGGTTTTCGATGCGCCGATTCTCGGCTACATCGCCGTCGCGCTTCTGCTGGTGGGAGGCATTGCGTTGATGCCGCGCTGTACCGCCCTGCTGTTTACGGCAATTGGCCGTTCGCGTGCGGGACGCGGCGCGGGAACTACCAGCGCGTTGTCGCTCGCACGGCTTGCCAATGCACCGGGACAAGCTTCGGTGGCGATGAGCGGCGTGCTGTCGGGCTTCGCTCTGATCGTTGCGATGGCGATCATGGTGGCCAGCTTCCGCGTCTCCGTCGATGAGTGGCTCGAGCATCTGCTATCCGCCAACCTTTATGTACGCGTGGCGCCCAGCGGCGACACCGGCGTGTTGAGCCTCGACGATCAGGCAAAGATTGCGGCAGTGGCCGGTGTCAAAACCGCCGCGTTCACGCGCACTTCGCAAGTGACGCTGGATCCCGCGCGTCCCGCGGTGACGTTGCTGGCTCGCGAAATCGACACCGCCGACCCCGGTGCCAGCCTGCAAATGTCAGGACCGGTCCTGCCCGAAGCGGCCTTGCAGGGCGCAACGCCGGCGTGGGTCTCCGAGGCGATGGTCGACCTGTACGGTTACCGGTTGGGACAGCATGTCGAACTGCCGCTCGGCGAACGCAACCGCTCGTTTGTCGTGGCCGGCGTATGGCGCGATTACGTGCGTCAGACCGGGGCGATCGAACTGCGGCTCGCCGACTATCGGCGCCTGACTCACGACACCGGCGCGACCGATGTCGCGATCACCGTCGCACCCGGCGCGAGCGTCGAGCAGGTAATGACCGCACTGCGCGCACTGCCCTTCGGCAACGCGCTGCAGTTCTCGCAACCCGGCGAGATTCGCGCCCGCTCATTGAGCATTTTCGACCGCAGCTTTGCGGTCACCTATCTGCTCGAAGCGGTGGCCATTGTCATCGGTTTGTTTGGTGTGGCGGCCACCTTCTCGGCACAGACGCTCGCCCGCTCACGCGAGTTCGGCATGCTGCGCCACGTGGGCGTCACGCGTGTTCAGATACTCGCCATTCTCGCCAAAGAGGGTGGCATGCTGACTGCGCTCGGTATCGCCATGGGCTTCGTATTGGGTTTTGCCATCAGCCTGGTACTGGTGTTCGTAGTCAACCCGCAGTCGTTCCACTGGAGCATGTCACTGCATATGCCGTGGCTCGTGTTGAGTCTCGTGGCCATCGTGATGCTCGTCGCCTCGTGCGCGACTGCCGTAGTCGCGGGACGTCGCGCGGTCTCGGTGGATGCAGTACGCGCGGTGAAGGAGGACTGGTGATGCGGACGGCGAACTTGATCGCGTCATCCGGTACCTTCATCCGGATCCTTGATGGAGGGTTAAGTATCGTACTCCGAAGCGTATTGCGGGCACTTGCTCCGCTCTGCGTCTGCGCCCTGCTCGGGATTGGTATTCCCGCAATGGCAACGCCCCCGCAGTTTGCCGCCGTCACGCCCGGACACGCGCTGGCTTTTCCGGTGGATACGGGCGCACATCCCGCATTTCGGACCGAATGGTGGTACGCCACGGGCTGGCTCTACACGCCCGACGGCAAGCCCCTAGGCTTTCAGATCACGTTCTTCCGCTCGGCCACGGGGCACGACGCAGCGGACCCGAGCGCCTTCGCGCCGACCCAACTGATCATCGCGCATGCTGCGCTCAGCGATCCGGATTTCGGCAAGCTGGTGCACGACCAGAAGGTCTCGCGGCAAGCCTTCGGCCTCACCTACGCGAAGGCCGACAATACCGACGTTAAGCTCGATTCATGGCGAATGCAGCGTGCCGCCGACGGCCACTACACCGTCCTCGCTCAGGCCGGCGAGTTCGCGCTAAACCTTTCACTCACGCCCACGCAAGCGCCGCTTCTGCAAGGTCAGCAGGGTTACTCGCAGAAAGGCCCGCTCTCCAGCGAGGCGAGCTACTACTACAGCGAGCCGCAACTGCGCGTGAGCGGCAGCGTCACGCGGCCGTCGCGTTCGACGGGCGGTTCTGCCATGCCAAACGCACCCACAACGGTAAGCGGGGTGGCGTGGCTCGACCACGAATGGTCGAGCACGCTTCTGAGTCCCGATGCAGCGGGTTGGGACTGGCTCGGCGCCAACCTTCCGGACGGCTCGGCGCTGATGGCCTTCAAGGTACGCGGCCGCAATGGCAGAGCCGTTTGGGCTCACGCGGCACTGCGCGATGCGAACGGCAAGGTCACCACCTTCGATCCGCGCGAGGTTGACTTCATCCCGCAGCGGACGTGGCGCTCGCCGCGCACGAACACGGTCTATCCGGTGGCCGAGACCGTCACGACTGGCCCGCTCAGGTGGCAACTTGAGCCGCTGCTCGACGATCAGGAAATGGATACCCGCGATTCGACCGGCTCGGCCTACTGGGAAGGAGCGGTGACGGTGAAGGGCGCAGGTCAAGGCGTCGGACGTGGTTATCTGGAACTGACGGGGTATCCGACGCCACTCAGCCTGCAGAACACGATGAAAGCGGCAAGGTAGCCGCGCCGGGTGTGCCCACAGCGCGTTAAAAACTCGCGAGCGTTGCCCATAACTGAGCTTTCAGCGTGCGGGTGGCGTCGTCAGTCTGCTCGTAGGGCGGGGCTTGCACGACCACGAGACGCCAGAAAGACGGGCCGATATGACGCAACTCCGCGTGGGTCTTCATGGAAGGCGCCGAGCTGAGATGACCGTCGGTGGACCAGCTTTCGTGACCGTCGATCGTCTCGCGGATGCCGGGAGCGCCGAGCGGCATGGTAGCGGCGTTGTTGCGGATGTACGCCGGAATATATTTGTTAAAGCCGACGCCGGGCAGGTCTTCGTGTGCGAACACGATCGCCGCGCTGCCGTTTGCTTCGGTGAAGGTGTAGACCGGTTGCCCGGTTTCGGCTCCCGTCACCGAGAGCTTCCAGATGCCATCTATGCTGACGCTTGCGTGGGTGACCGGATTGGTCCACGTGACCGAGGAAGCCGCACTCCGCGCTGTGTTCGCCGCGTGCCCGCCGCTCGAAAAACGTTGGTAGGTGTGCCATGCCCACGGCGCGTAGAACAGGATGACGAGGACTAAAGCAACGATGGCCTTCCGCGAGAGGCCACGCTTTTTCGTCCCGGTGGTAGCAGCGGCCGCCGTATCGGTTGCCTTCTGACGGCCCGGCGCGAACGGCGCTGATGACGCGGATGGCGACGGTTTCACGCTTGCGTTGGCATCGCGCGCCGCCGCGGTGCTCTGCTGTGGCGCACTGGCCGACGGACCCTGCACCTTCGGCGCCTGCCGTTCGCGCTCGTTGAGCTCCCGGTCGTAGGCCGCTCTGCGGTCCGGGTCGCCTAACACCCTATAAGCCTCGTTGATGATGCGCATGATCCGCTGCGCATCCGGGCTGGGATTTTTGTCGGGGTGGTAACGCTGACTGAGCGCCTTGTAAGCGGCACGGATCACCTCCGCCGGCGCGCCGCGGGTGACCTTGAGATTGTCGTAATGAGTATGCATAGGCTTTCCAGAGGGACTCTTCTCCTTATCGACAGCATATCGGCTCAAAAACAAAAAGCTTTAAGCACGGCAGATTGTGAAGCAAGCGTAAGCTTAGCCAGTTCATTTGCCACCCTCTCCCCCATGGGCATGCGGGTTGCTGACGCCTCTCATGGTGATTCGCTCACCCCTACCGCTTGCCGGCCCCTCGCGCTTAACCGAGCGCGTTGTTCCGCCAGGCCCGCAACCGCGACGGAGCGCGAAGCGATGGACATTCCCGAACCCACTCAAAGGCGTCATATCCGTCACGCGCGCCGGCGTGCACGCTCGCGGGCGATGTCGCGCTACGCCGGCAAGCCACTGCGCCTACTCTGGCGCTACATCGCAAGGCGCAAAGTTTCGCACCTGATCGTCCTGATGAGCGTGGTCGCCGCAGTCGGCTGCGCGCTGGCCTCGCAGTACGGGATCAAGAATCTCATCGACGCCCTGCCGTCGGGGCGCGCACATCCCGCCGTCGTGATGCGCGCATTCGTCATACTCGTCGGGCTGATTCTCGCGGACAACCTGTTCTGGCGCGTCGGCGGCTGGATCGCCGCGCGCGTCTTCGTGACCGTGACCGGCGACATCCGGCGCGAGATGTTCGCCTATCTGACCGCGCATCCGCCGGTGTTCTTTGCAGACAAACCGCCGGGCGTCCTATCGAGTCGCATCTCGGCAACCGCTAACGCCGTGTACGTGCTCGAAAATACCGTCTCGTGGACCGCGCTGCCACCCTGCCTGACGGTGATCGGCGCCATTGCGATGGTCGCGACCGTCAGCGTGCCGATGAGCATTGCGCTGGTGGCGATCTCCGGCACCCTGGCCTTCGCCGTCTTCGTACTAGCAAAGAAAGGCACCGGGCGTCATCAGGCGTTCGCTGCGCGGGCGGCGTCGGTGGACGGCGAACTGGTCGACATCATCGGCAATATGGGGCTGGTACGCGCGTTCTGTGCCGTCCGCTCCGAAGGGCGCCGCTTCGACGAGCGCCTCGCCACCGAAACCCAGGCACGTACCCGCAGTCTGCTTTACCTGGAAAAATTGCGCCTGCTGCACGCGCTCGCCACCGCGCTGCTCTCCGCCGCCATGCTCGGCTGGACGCTATGGCTTTGGAGCGTGGATCGCGCCACCACCGGCGACGTGGTGCTGATCAGCTCGCTCGGCTTTGCCATCCTGCACGGCACGCGCGATCTGGCCGTGGCTTTCGTGGACCTCACCCAGCACGTGGCCCGCCTCGGCGAGGCCTCGGCGATCCTGCTGACACCGCATGAGATGCCGGAGCAGCACGACGCGCCGGCGCTGCAGGTGAGCGAAGCCACGATCGAGTTCAGGGACGTGACCTTCGCTTACCCAGGCCGACGGCCGGTGCTCAACGGCCTGAACCTGCAGATCCGGGCCGGCGAGCGTGTCGGACTGATCGGCCCATCCGGCGCCGGTAAATCGACCATCCTCGCCTTGATCCAGCACTTCTACGAACCGGCGGGAGGCAGTGTCAACATCTCCGGTCAGGACATCTCCAAGGTGAGCCTCGACAGCCTGCAGGCCGCGATTTCAGTGGTGCCGCAGGACGCCTCGCTGTTTCACCGCTCGCTGCTCGAGAACATTCGCTATGGTGTGCCGAAAGCTAACGAGACCGACGTGCGGCGGGCCTGCGAGGACGCCAACTGCCTCGACTTCATCGCCGCGATGCCCGACGGGCTCAACACCATCGCCGGCGATCGCGGCACGCGGCTTTCAGGCGGCCAACGGCAGAGAATCGCCATTGCCCGCGCCATCCTCAGGGATTCGCCGATTCTCCTGCTCGACGAAGCGACTTCGTCGCTCGATTCGGCGTCCGAAGCGGCGATTCAGTTGGCGCTCGAGCGGCTCATGCAAAACCGCACGGTGGTTGCGATCGCCCACCGTCTCTCGACGCTGCAAACCTTCGACCGGATCCTGGTGATCAACCGGGGGCGCGTCACCCAGGACGGCTCGCCCGCGGAGCTCGCCAAGCAACCGGGCATCTACCGCGACACACTAATGCGTCAGCGCAAGCGGACCACACCGGCTGAGCTTGCTTGAACCGCCCAGCGGAGGTAACAAGGTTTCCGAACCAGCACGACAACGTTTGCGTGACCGCCCTTTCACATCATTCCTCAGCTATTTGCGCCCCTGGGCGAAATAAGGCTGAAGATAATCAGACGAATGCCGATATAAGGTGTTACATGTCAATCCAAGTTAGGGGCACTGATGGATTCGGTAGCTCGAATAAAGGGGGCGTTCAAGGTCGACGGCAGCGATCCTGAGTTGGTGCGCTCGCAGATGGAGGAGTTCGGCCGCCAAATCCCGCTGCTCTACTTCATGCTGGTGGTGAATACCATCGCCGTGGCCGTTACGCACATCGCGTGCGCGCCCGCCTGGATCGCCATCTATATCCCCGCTGCCCTGTGCGCCGTCTGCCTTATTCGTTGCGTGCGGTGGTGGTTCTTCCGGCACCAGACGCTGACTCATGAGAAAGCCGTGCCGGAATTGCGCAAGACCTTGTGGCTCGCCGGCGGAATCGGCGTGGCCTTCACCACGTGGGCATTGCTGCTATTCCATTACGGCCCCGCCTACGAACAGGCCCAGGTGGCGTTTTACATGGCGACCACCGTGGTGGGGTGCGTGTTTTGTCTGATGCATCTGCGCGCCGCCGCGCTTCTGCTGCTGACCATCGTGATCAGCTCGTTCACGATCGTTCTGCTGGCTGCGAGCCGTCCGGTCTTTATCGCCATGGCGGTCGACATGTTTTTCGTCGGCGTCGCGCTCGCCTTTATCGTTCACCTGTACTACCGGAACTTTGCCAGCCTGGTGGCTTCGAAGCGCGAACTGCTGGCAAGCCAGGCCGTCACACAGAAACTCAGCGACGACAACTTCCGCCTCGCCAATATCGACAGCCTCACGAGCCTGCCGAACCGGCGCAGTTTCTTTTCGTCGCTGAACGCGCTGGCCGAGCAAGGCTCCGGCGAGACGGCCACCTTTCACATGGGCCTGATCGACCTCGACGGCTTCAAGCAGGTCAACGACATCTACGGCCACTTGAGCGGCGACCTCGTGCTCAAGGAAGTCGGTGCACGGCTTCTGGAACTGGCCGATCCCGCGATTTTCTTTGCGCGGCTGGGCGGCGACGAATTCGGTATCATCATTCAACGGCGCCTCACGGAAGACGAACTCGACCGTCTCGGCCAGACGCTTTGCGAGCGGCTGAGCCGTCCCTACACGATAGGCGGCAATACGGCCGAGTTGTCGGGCACGATCGGCTGGGCCGGCTTGCCGCCCGCGAGCGTCAGCGTGGCGGAGGTGTTCGAGCGCGCCGATGCCGCGCTCTACGTCGGCAAGGAGAGCCGGCGTGGTACCGCGGTAGTGTTTTCCGCCGAGCACGAACACCGCGTACGGCGCGCCAGTCTGGTCGCACAGGAGCTCAAAGCCGCGAACCTCGACGCCGAGTTGTATCTGGAGTTTCAGCCTATTTTCGATGTCGCCACGCACCGTGCAGTCGGCTTCGAAGCGCTTGGCCGCTGGCGCAGTCCGAAGCTCGGCCAGGTCAGGCCGGACGAGTTTATCCGCGTCGCCGAGCGGACCGATCTGATCCGCGTGGTCACCGAGGTGCTGTTGCGCAAGGCGCTGGCCGAAGCCGCCAACTGGCCGGCCCACATGTATCTGTCGTTCAATCTCTCGGCGCTCGACATCTCGTCGGTGCCGCGCGCCCGCCGCCTGCTGGATATCGTGCAGGAAAGCCCAACCGATGCCGAGCGGGTGCATTTCGAAATCACGGAGACCGCCGTGACGCGCGACTTCAGGCAGGCGCGCGCGTCGCTGTTATTAATCAAGCAGGTGGGCTGCCATGTGTCGCTCGACGACTTCGGAACCGGCTACTCGAGCCTGAGCTACGTCCACCGGCTGCCCTTCGATACCATCAAGATCGATCGCAGTTTCGTGGCCGAGGTCGATACGGACATCGCGTCGGCCAAGATCATCAGGTCGGTGATGGATCTCTGCAGGAACCTCGGCCTCGAGTGCGTGGTGGAAGGCGTCGAGACCGAATCGCAGTGCAAGATTCTGACCGCCCTGGGCGGACGGGTGATGCAAGGTTATCTGTTCGGCAGGCCGATGCCGGCCGACGCGATGTTCGCCTTCCAGCTCAACGCCGTTTAAGCGCGAGCTGCCCGGCTGCCTACCCCGCCAATTTTCTTCCCAAGGTGTGCACGCCTGGCGAACCGCTTTTCTCCGCCTGCTTGCGCGATGACTCTTGCTGACGCGCTTCGAGTGCGCACAGCGCTTCATTGAGTCTTTTAACCCGATTGACCTGGGATGGCACCCGCGCCGCGCCGGACAAGCCGTCTACCCGGTCCCGCCAGTAACTCAGCGGCAACGGGCGGTCCGCCGTCGCAATCCGCGGCAACAGGTGTTCAAGGTGTTCAATGTCTTTTTCGAGTTGCTGGTGGTTCATTATTGTTCCCCGGAAATACCAAGCAAAGGCCTCCCAAGTTAACGTTCGCGTTAAGGGCCATCTGTTTCTCTCTTTTTTGCCAGTGTGATCGCTTCAGATGACAAGACTTGACCGTACGTCTCAGTTTTCGGGAAAGATGGATTTCACCAAATCGGGAAACAGCATATTTAACCGTTCTTTTAAAACGATTGCATATAATCGGCGCAACAGTGCCGCGACAAACGCGGCTTTATTTCTGTACGATATAGAATGCGTTTGAAACAATTCCAATCACGCAAAGATCCGCCAACGCCTTTCGACAACCGATGACATTATCTGTGGAAAGGGAAAATCCGGCGGCTTCCGGCCAGCAAGCGGAAGGCGCGCCCCCTGCCATGCCGGACGGCGGGCCTCATCCGCTCGCGCCGGGCATTGTCCACAGTCACTTCGACACACGCCGGGCGGCGCCGATACCGCCGTTGCTGGCGTGGCGCGAGCGGGTCGGCCATGTCATCGACGTGCTGCCGTCGTCGGCGGAGATCGAGAATCCGTTCAGCGCGTCCATTGACCGCTATGCGGTCGGCGATCTGGCGTTCACCGACTGTCGCTCCGACCGGCTCCTGCTCGATCGCTCGATCGCCCGCATCTCCACCGACCGTGTCCGCGACTACGCTTTCCAAGTGTTTGTTGAAGGCGGCATGGAATCGATCAGCGGACACTATCCGCACGATCAAAACAGTTCGGCCATGGCGAGCCTTGTGGCGTTGGACATGAATCAGCCGGCACGCATGCAGCGCAGCACGTGCCGGGTTCTCACCGTTTTCGCGCCCACAGCGCTGGTTGAAACGGTAGTTCCCGACGCGGATGCGATACATGGGCGCGTGATGGAAAACCGGACACCGCTGACGCACCTGCTTGTCCAGCATGTCGCCTCGCTCGCGGACAGCCTCCCTCACATGAGCGCGGATGAAGCGCACACCGCCTTGCGCACGAGTGTTCAGTTGCTGGTCGTGGCTTTCGGCAAAGAGGCGCGTCTAACCGGCAACGCGCGCGCGGCGGCCCGTGCCGCGATGGTCAGTCAGGTGAAGCGTTATATCCGGGCCAATCTTCACCAGGCCGAACTCTCACCCGAAAGCCTGATTCAGGCGCTGCAGTTGCCGCGCCCTACCCTGTACCGCATGTTTCAGCATGAAGGCGGTCTCCGCACGTATATTCGCAACCTCAGGCTGCGCGAGGCGGCAGACGAACTGGTGAGTTTTCCGAATCTGCCAGTTACGGACATTGCTTACGGCCTGGGTTTCAAAAGCCCTTCAGACTTTACGCGCGCATTTCGCCGCGCCTATGAGATTTCACCGCAGGATTTTCGGGCGCGGGCGCTTGAAGCGCTTCGGCGCTAAAGCCGCTAACGGCACTAAGCGTTGAACGTCCGCGCGCTGATTGGCACTGCTGTTTATCTGCCTGCAATTCAACACTTCCTTATCTGACCATTTTGTCATCTGCGCGTCAGCATAGCGACCCGGGCACCCTCGTAGACTGGTACGGCGTTGTGGAGACCTGAATTCGGCACTTCAGATATAAGCCGAAATCCTAACGCCCTTCCTCCAGGAGTAAATAATGTTCCGAATCGCTTATATTGCAGTCGCAGTTTCCGCCATTGCCTGCGCAGTACCCGTCTTTGCGCAGGATGCCCCCAGCGTCACTCAACCGGCAGCGACCGTCGGAAACAGCACCGACAGCACAAACGCCACTTCCAGCAGCGGCGTAGGCATGGACATGAGCGGCCAGACCGCCGCCGGCGCCCCGGCTGGCCTCACCCGCCAGGAGGTGAAGCGCGAGTTGTACCAGGCCGAAACCGACGGCGAGCTCAAGACCCTCAATCGGACCGTCTACAACGGCAATTGAATTGGCGCACTTCGCTCGCAACGGGCTGGGCTAAGCGCCCGGCGCGTTGCAGTATGACGCCGACAAAACATAGATGTATTGACATACCCCCCAAGCGCGCCGCCCGTAAAGACCGATTCGAATCGGGCTGCGTAGCACTATGCCATGCCGCGCCTAGTTGGCAGAGTTTGTGCGCAGCATCGGCCACACCATCGTAAACCTGACGCCGCCGTGCGCCGGCACGTACAGTTCGCGGCTGCGCTGCGCGCCATCCAGACTGGCCGTCAGACGATAGCGTCCCTCCGGAAGCCGCGCGAACAGATACGGCCCATCCGAGGTGGCGTTGAACACGACCGTTCCGTCCGATCTCGACACCTGCACCGCCACACCCGACAGATATTCGCCGGATCCCGTCGTGAAGGTCGCGCGCATGTTGTACCCGGACGCGAGTCCGCGAAACGCCTCGACCTCATCCTGGCCCACGCCACCCGTCACATAAGCAATACCGTGGTTGTCGTGTGCGACCGGTATGCCGTTGGGCGCCGGGTTGCGCGCCGAACCGTCTTCGGCCGGCTGTGGTGGCGGAGCGGGCATCCTCTGAGCAGGCGGTTCATTCACGTATACAGGATGCGTGGGCGGCTCGTGGCTGGCGAGCGGCGGATGCGGAGGCGGCTCACGCGTGACCACCTCGTGCGGCGGCGGCTTGCGTTCGGGCACGTCCCGAACCGGCGCCGGCGCAGGGATCGGAGCGGGTACGGCAGTGGGCGCCGCCCGCGGCCGCGCAGTGCCGGGTTGGCAGCTCAAACCGGGGATGTCAGCGCCTTCGTTAGCAGGCCGCCCCTCGGTGACCCAGGACGGTAACGCCACACCTTGTCCCTTGGCGCGCGGCGTCAGGGTGTCGCGCATCCGCGCTGTCACCGCGCTGCGCTCCTGCGGCGTCGACGCGTGGTGCATTTCTGTGCAGAATTCGACCCGCTCGTCGTCGCTGAGCAGTTGTGACGGCACGGCCTGAGGCGAGGCTCCACGCGCGTTCAAGGCGACCGCGGCTACGCCACACACGAGCGTCCACCGGAGCGTTTTCGACAAACCGGAACAAAGAGTGGACATGTGTAACCTCCGGGGCACGCTCGCGCGCTCAGCGTTGGGTCAATTCGGGGCATCTTCGAGCGCTTCGCTTAACTAACGACGAGCAACAGCGGCAGGCGTGGTCTTGCGGGGATAAGTTGCGGGCAGAGCCAGAGCGAAACCCAATCGCAGTGTAGCAAACCCGCCTATGTCCGCCGCAGCCAGCGGACCACCCGGAGTAGTCGATCTCCGCCATGTTCCAGCGCGATTGATCCGGACCCGCACATTGACGCTGTAACTTCGCAACATGCGCCGGGTAACGTTGCGCCCCCTATTCCCGAGCGACGCCGAGACGACCGTCGTAGGACGTTTGCTGGTGGACGATTGACCTGCGGGGAATTTCAATGCCGCTAGGAAACGAACGGCAGCTTCTGATCACGCGCCTCGGCGAGCATCGACACCGTAATCTTGCGCACCTCGAGTTTGCTCTGGGTGATATGTGCACGCAGCAGAATAGTGGCTTCCGGCAAGCGGTTGCGCTCGATCAGATGCAACATGGTCGAGTGCTCGTCGTAAGTCGCGCTGGTCCGATGCGGCTTGAGGAAATCCAGCCGTCGCACAATGCGGATGCGCTCGGTTACTTCGTTGTGCACCCGAAGCATTTCGCCATTGCCGGTCGCGGCGACCAGCTGACGGTGGAAATTCTCGTCCATGCCGAACATGGTGACCGGATCGCTTTCGCGCAGCTCGGGCTCGACGCACCAGACCGCCGTGAGTGGTTCGATTGCCTCGTGCGGCGCGTTGCCCGAGGTCAGCCGTTCGAGCGCGGCCAGTTCGAGCACGATGCGCAGATCGTAGAGCTGGTCCAGTTGCTCGAAGTTGATCTGCGAGACTTTCCAACCGCGCCGGAAGCCGACCTCCAGATAGCCCTCGCGTTGCAGGCGAAACAGGCCATCGCGCATCGGCGTGCGCGATACGCCATAGTGTTGAGCGATATCGCTTTCGGAGAAGCGGTCGCCGGGGAACAGCCGAAAACTGAAAATGTCGGTCTTCAGTTGCTGATACACCTGCTCGGCCAGCGGGTTGGGGCCGTTGACCGCAAACGGCGCGCTCGCCAGCTTCACGTCGCTCGTGTCGTTCTCACTCATATCGCTACATCTCCTTGCTTATGTTCTTATTATGAAGTGCCTATGATGTCGCGATGAGACTCACATGGGCTGCGACGATTTTCCAACCCTGGTGCGCCTCTCCCGCTTCCCCCACGCGTGCCCACGTCTGCATCTGCCGGCCGAGCAACGAGGTTGCGTCGCTGGTGAATTCGGTGCTCACAGTGGCGTAATCGGTGCCGAAGGTGGTCACCACAGTGCGATACAGCCGCCGCGACGCGGGCACGGCTTCGGCAGATACCCGCCACGCGCGAATCGCTTCGCCGCCGTGCTGGACTTCGGCGATCCCATAACGCACGGTTTCGGGCGTATGCCAGAACAGCGCATTCATCGTGTCGATGTCGTTGTCGACCAGCGCGCGTTCATATTCGACAAACGCAGCCGTCACTTCGGCGACGATTTCCGGCTTGTTGACTTCCATCGTCACAGTCCCTCTTTCAATGCTGCAAGCGGCGCGGTCCAACCCACGATACCGCCTTGTGAGCGAATCATTTCCAGACTCGCCTGTTTGAACGCCGGAAAATAGCTGGCGGTCGCATCCTCGATCAGCAGGCATTCGTAACCGCGGTCATTGGCCTCGCGCATCGAGGTCTGCACGCAGACCTCGGTCGTCACACCGGCGAACAGCAGATGCGTGATGCCCCGTACGCTCAACGCTTCGCTTAACCGCGTCGCATAAAACGCGCCTTTGCCGGGCTTGTCGATCACCAGTTCGCCATCCACGGGTGCCAACGCGTCGACGATCGCATTGCCGGGTTCGCCTCGCACCAGAATCCGGCCCATCGGTCCGGGGTCGCCAATGCGCATCTGCGGTGCGCCGCGCAGCCGCTTCGCAGGCGGGCAATCGGACAGATCCGGCGCATGCGACTCGCGCGTATGGACCACCAGCATGCCGGCTTGACGGGCGAGCGCGAGCAGTTCGGCAACAGTCGGCACAATGCCCGCAAGCAGCGAGACATCGTTGCCGAGCGACTCACCGAAGCCGCCCGGCTCGATGAAATCGCGCTGCATGTCGATGATCACAAGCGCAGTGTGCTGCGGTTCGAATACGAATGACGAAGGTAACGCCTGAACTTCGATGCTCATGGTTTCAGCCTTGTTATACGGTGCGGCGGCTGATGCCGCACGCTGCGAGCGGTGTCTGCGATTGGGCAGGCACCTGCCAATACCCCGTGTTGTGTGGTGCGAATCATACTTATCGTCGAGGCAAGTGCTTAGTGGACCGTCTCGTCCATATGCCCCGCCATATGCCGCCCCAGCACGGCGCGTTCCGCATCCGCTGCCGGGGTTTCATAGACCAGCTGTCCCTCCGCCATCACTACGATGCGGTCGGCCAGTTCCAGCAATTCATCCAGATCCTCGCTGACGAGCAGCACGGCCGCGCCCGCATCGCGCGCCGCAATCAGACGCGCGTGAATATCCGCCACCGACGCGAAATCGAGGCCAAACACCGGGTTCGCGACGATCAGCACATCCACGGGCTGGCCCAGCTCGCGGGCCAGCACCGCACGCTGCACATTGCCGCCGGAGAGCGTGCCGATCATCCGGTCCGGCACGGGGGGACGCACGTTGAAGTCGTGGATCAGCTGCGTGGCACGCTCGCGCATCGCCTTGCGATCGAGCCGCCAGCCGCCGCGGCAAACCGGCGCGCGGTCGAAATCGCGCAAGGCCAGGTTTTCCGCCACGCTCATGCCCGCGACGCAGGCGTTCTTGAGCGGCTCTTCAGGAATGGCGAATACCCGCCGAGTGGTCATCTCCTCGCGCGTCGCGTGATACGGCGCGCCTGCGATCTGCATTTCGCCTTCCATGGGGCGCCGCTGGCCCACCAGCGCCTCGACCAGTTCCTTCTGTCCGTTGCCCGACACGCCCGCGAGGCCAAGAATCTCACCCGCGCGCACCGCCAGCGTCGCGCGCCGCACCGCCGTGTGGCCGCGGTCGTCCTGCACCGAGACGTCACGTAGTTCGAGCCGGACCGCAGCCTTTGGATCAAGCGGCTTGCGCGCAGCGCGCTCGACGCGGATTTCAGCCAGAACCGGTGCCACGGACGCCGCCTCGCGCGAGGCCTCGGCCTGCGTGGTCGAGGTCGTGCCCATCATCCAGTTCGCGAGTTGCTCGCGGTCCGTCTGCGAGACCGCCGTCGTGCCGACCTGGCGTCCTTTGCGCAAGACCGTGACGTCGTCGGCATAGGCCATCACCTCGCGGAACTTGTGCGTGATCATCAGCACGGTCAGTTCGCCGCGCGTGGTCAGATCGCGCATCAGGCCGAGTACCTCGTCCGCTTCCTGCGGCGTTAGCACCGAGGTCGGTTCGTCGAGAATCAGAAAGCGCTGGCGCAGATAGAGCTGCTTGAGAATTTCCAGCTTCTGCTTTTCTCCGGCCGCGAGTCCGGCGACCGGTGCATCGAGCGGCAGCCTGAACGGCATGCGCGTCATAAACTCCGTCAACGCGGCGCGCTCGCGCTTCCAGTCGATTCGCCACGACAGGCGCCCGCGGGCCAGCAGCAGGTTTTCTTCGACGGAGAGGCCCGCTGCCAGCGTGAAATGCTGATACACCATGCCGATGCCGAGCGCCTGCGCATCACGCGGCGAGGTGATCTTCACTTCACGTCCGTCCGCGGTGATCTGTCCATCGTCGAGCAGACCATAGCCGACGAGGCCCTTCACCAGCGTGCTCTTGCCCGCGCCGTTCTCGCCGAGCAGCGCGTGGATGGTACCGGGCGCGACCTTGATCGAAACCTTGTCGAGCGCGCGAAACGAACCGAACGATTTCGTCGCGCCGAGGACTTCGACGCCCAGTGCGTGCGTGAGCGCGTCGTGCGGCTGGTTGTAGGGGGCGGGAGTCGACATGATCGGTCAGCGCCCGAGGGTAGCGAGTAGCGCGCGCGAATCGGACACGGTGCCGAACACGCCGCCCTGCATCGTAATCATATGCAGCGCCGCGTCGTGATTGCTCTTGTCGGTCGCGCCGCAGCAATCCGCCAGCACCGTGCATTCGAAGCCGCGATCGTTCGCTTCGCGCATGGTCGTGTGGACGCAGACATCCGTCGTGATGCCGGTCAGCACCAGGTTGACGATGCCGCGCGTGCGCAGGATCAACTCCAGATCCGTCGCGCAGAAGGAGCCCTTGCCCGGCTTGTCGATGATGATTTCGCCGGGGAACGGCGCGAGTTCGTCGATGATCTCCCAGCCCACTTCGCCACGCACGAGGATCCTGCCGCACGGACCGTCGTCGCCGATGCCCACGCCATCCGTTCCCGCGCGGCGGCTGCGCCAGCGCTTGTTGGCCGGCAGATCGGACAGATCAGGGCGGTGTCCTTCACGCGTGTGAATGATCGTGAAGCCCTGTTCGCGCATCAGCGCGAGCACGTTGCTGATCGGCTCGATCGGCGCACGCGTCAACGACAGGTCGTAGCCCATCTTGTCGACGTAGCCGCCATAGCCGCAAAAATCCGTCTGCATGTCGATGATGACAAGCGCAGTGTTGTCCGGCCGCAGATCGCCGTTGTAGGGCCACGGATAAGGCTTTGCTTCGATGAATCGGTTCATCGTTCTTCGCTCTTCATTCAGGTTGGCATCGACATCCGCGTCAGCGCGTAAGGCTCAGTTCGCCCGGCGCACCGGCCAGGGTCCGGTCGGGACGGCAATTGATGATCATGATCACAAGCGTCAGCACGTAAGGCGCCGCGTTGTACAGGTAGTAGCCGCTCGTCACGCCGATGCCCTGCAGCGCCGGTCCGAGCGCACCCGCTGCACCGAACAGCAGCGCGGCATACAGGCAGCGCAACGGCTGCCAGCGCGCGAAAATCACCAGTGCGACGGCCATCAAACCCTGGCCGCTAGAGAGCCCTTCGTTCCAGCTACCCGGATAGACCAGCGACAGATACGCCCCACCTACGCCCGCGAAAAAACCGCCAATAGCAGTCGCGGCAATGCGGATGCGCGTGAGCGGATAGCCCATCGCCCGCGCGGTTTCCGCGTGGTCGCCGACAAGGCGCAGCGTCATCCCCCAGCGCGTGCTGCGCAGTCCCCACTGCAGCAAAAACGCCAGCACGATCCCGATCACGAACAGCGGGTTGATATGCAATGCGTTGTGCAATTGCGGCGACACGGCCCAGCTGCCGAGGTCGATCGAGGGCAACATCGGCGCTTGCGGCTGGATAAACGGCTTGCCGAGGTAGAACGCGAGTCCGGTACCGAGCAGCATCAAGGCGATGCCGAAGGCGATGTCCGAGACGCGCGGCAGCGAGCACACGAGCCCATGCAGACAGCCGAACATCAGGCCCACGATGCCGGCCGCCAGCACCCCGAGCCACGGTGAGCCAGTCAGATACGAGGCCGCATAACCGCTCATCGCGCCGGAGACGAGAATGCCTTCGAGGCCGAGATTCACTCGACCGCCCTTCTCCGTCAGGCATTCACCGAGACTCACGAACAGATACGGCGTGCTGACGCGAATGGCTCCGGCCAACAACGAGAGCAACAGGATCACGACAGGCGAGTGCATATCAGGCATGAGTCTTCTGCAGTTGCACCGGCACTTCGGTGACGGCGAGCGCCTGCAGTTTCACGCGCCAGGCCACGATGCGGCCGCCCAAAGCCTCCCAGGCGAGCAGGTTGGCGAACAGCAGCCCCTGCAACACGAGCGTGGTCGCGTCGGGCAGGTCGAGCCGCCGTTGCAGCAGACTGCCACTCGCTTCAATGCCACCAATCAGAACTGCGCACAATACGACGGCCAGCGGGTTTTGCCGCGCAGCGAAGGCCACCAGAATGCCGCTATACCCATAGCCCGCCAGCAGGGACGCGTTTGCGCTGCCCTGCACCGCGGCCACTTCGAACATCCCCGCGAGACCCGCTGCGGCGCCGCCCATCGAACATGCTGCCAGCGCCAGCATCCCGACCGGCAGACCGACCAGGCGCGCCGCCCGATTGCTGCCGCCTACCACCCGCATGGCAAAACCCTTGGTGCTGTGCCTGACGAACACCCACGCGGCGATACACGCCAGCACGCCCCATAGCAGACCCCAGTGCACCTCCAGCCCCGGCAGCGAGCCGATTGTCATGGCGTCGGGCACCGGCAGCGTCGAAGGCTTGTTCAGGCTCGCCGGATCACGCAGCGGTCCCTCCACCAGATGCTTGAACAACGCAATCGCGATATACGACATCAGCAGGCTGCTGATCGTCTCGTTGACGCCGCGCCATTGGCGCAACGCGCCGATTGCACCGATCCAGATGCCGCCCGCGAGCATGCCCGCCACGGCCATCAGCGGCGTGGCGATGAGCCACGGCGTCCCCGCCGGCAAACACTGTGGCACCACCGCGGCAGCCAGGCCACCGAGCGCCAGCGCACCCTCGCCGCCAATCACAATCAAGCCGACCTGGGCTGGCAGCGCCACGCACAGCGCCGTCAGCATCAGCGGCGACGCGCGCAACAGTGTGCTTTGCCACGCGAACGACGAGCCGAACGCGCCCTGAAAAATCAACCCGATCGCCTCGAGCGCCGGCGCGCCCTGCAGCAGCAGGAACAGCCAGAACAGCAACAGCGTGCCCACCAGCGCACAAACGGTAGGCAACGCTGGCAGCGCGCCGAGCATCAGCCGGGCAGAACTCGCATTAGGACGCATGGCCGCTCCTTAAAAAATCTTCGGACTGCAAATGCATCAGATCTGGCCCACCACACCCGAGACCAGGTAGTTCATGCTTTCGAGCGTGTAGTCGGTCTGGATGTGCGTGGTGCCGTCTGCGACGACCACACCGCCCTTGTTGTCCTTGATCGGACCTTTGAAGATCACGAATTCGCCGGACATCATTTTTGCTTTCACGCCGTCCGCGTTCTGGCGCGCGTCAGGCGTCACCTTCGCGCCATACGCCGACATCTTCACGAAGCCTTCCTTCAGGCCGCCGCGCAGCACGTTTGGTTGCGGCTTGCCGGTTTGCGCACCCGCGACCAGTTCCTTGTAAGGCGTGGCCCAGTCCCATTCCGCGCCGGTCAGATAGCCTTTGGGTGCGAGCGCTGCCTGGCTCGCGTGGTAACCGCAACTCATCGCCCCGCGCTTCTCGGCGGTTTCGATCACGACCTTGGGCCCGTCGACGTGACAGGTCAGCACATCGCAGCCCTGATCGACGAGACTATTGGCCGATTCCGCTTCCTTGACCGGCATCGACCAGTCGCCCGTGAAAATCACATGCGTGGTGATCGAAGGATCGACCGACTGCGCGCCGAGCGTGAACGCATTGATGTTGCGCAGCACTTGCGGAATAGGCTTGGCCGCGACGAAGCCGAGCTTCTTGCTCTTGCTCATATGGCCGGCCACGACGCCGTTCAGATACTGGCATTCGTCGATATAGCCGAAATAGCTGGTGATATTCGACGGGTTGCCCTGCTTCCACAGGCCGCCGCAATGCGCGAAGCGCACATTCGGATATTTGGCGGCCATTTTCAGCACATGCGGATCGAAATAGCCGAACGAAGTCGCAAAGATCAGGGTCGCGCCGTCCTGCTCGATCATCGCTTCCATCGATTTCTGCACCGCGATCGTCTCCGGCACGTTCTCTTCTTCGACCACCTTAACGTTGGGCAGCGTCTTGATCACGTTGGCGGCCTGGGCTTGGGCCTGGTTATAGCCATAATCGCCGCGCGCACCGACGTAGATCACCCCGACGGTCAATTTGCTGGCGGCGAATACCGATTCGAACGGCAGCACGGCACCGAGCGTCAGCAGGCTGGCATTCTTAAGAAAGTGGCGACGATTGCTCATGGCGTATCCGGTCTCGTGTGGTTGGCGGTTAGGAAGAAACAGCAGCGGAGTGGGGTGTGGCGAGGCTCGCGAGGTAGGCCAGCCAGCCGCCGAAATGCGTGATGTCGAGTGCGCCTGCTGACGCCGCGACGGCTGCGGGTTCGCAGATAAAGCCCTTGACGCTGAGGCCATTGGCAAGGCGCACCGTGCCGATTCCGAGCGGTGCCGGCACTTGCGCGACGAGTGCGCCGAACAGGCGCAGCGGCACTTGCCAAAGCTCGACGGCGATCGGTCTGGTGGGGTCTGCGGCGTCTTTTTGATGATCCGGCATCCTAACCAGTGCGGGTTTGGGCGGCGTCGTCCCGGCGAGTGCAAACAACCGGTAGTCGGGCGTGGTCTCAGTGGCTTCGATGAAACGCGCCCCCGCTTCGAGCAGTTGCCCATTCAACGGCTGGCCGCGCAGATGCGCGCCGACCACGGCGAGCGTGACCGACGGTTCGTCCGTCGGCAACGGGCGCTGCGGCAGGTCGGGCGCGTGCACGTCATCGAAGAAAAGCGCCTGGATCTGCGCGCCCAGCACGGCCAGCCGATGGTCCGCGCCCGCTGGCGCGATCAGCGTGACGCCGGCCGGCAGGCCGTCGCCGCGGCGCACGCCTGGCACCGCGAGTGCGCACAGGTCAAGCAGGTTGACGAAGTTCGTGTAGTAGCCGAGCTGGCTGTTGAGTTCGACCGGATTGGCCTTGACGGCCGCGATGGTCGGATGCGTCGGCGTGGTGGGTACAATCAGCACGTCGATGTCTTCGAACACCGCCTCGGCCTCACGCTTGAGCTCGGCGAGCCGGTATTGCGCAGCGAAGGCGTCGACGGCGCTGTATTGATCGGCCTTTTCGATTACGCCGCCAACGACCGGATCGATCGCGTCGCGGTGCGTGTCGAAGAACTCGCCGACTGCCGCGCGGCGTTCAGCGACCCACGGGCCGTCGTAGAGCAGCGCGGAGACCTGGGTGAACAGGGTGAGGTCGATCGGCGCCAGTTTGGGTGCCAGATGCTCGCGCAGTGTGACGAGCGTCGTGTGGAAAGCGTCGGCGGCGAGCGCGTCGCCGTAAAACTCGGCGCGCACCGGCACGCCGATACGCAACGGACCCGCGTTCAAGCCAAGCGCCGGGACGCGGCGCGAGAAGCTATCCAGCGGGTCGAAGGCGGCTAACTGACTCAGCACGGCCCAGGCGTCCGCGACGTCGTGCGCGAAGATCGACACGCAATCGAGGCTCTGGCAAGCGGGCACCACGCCACGCTTACTGACCAGCCCGACTGAGGGCTTCAGGCCCACGAGTTCATTAAAGCCCGCTGGAACGCGGCCGGAACCGGCGGTGTCCGTGCCCAGCGAAAACGCCACGCAACCTGCCGCAACCGCGACCGCCGAGCCGGAACTGGAGCCCCCCGAGACCCGGTCGGGAAACTCGACCTGGCGCACGGCGCCATGCGGTGAGCGCACGCCGACGAGGCCGGTCGCGAACTGATCCAGGTTGGTCTTGCCGATCAGGATGGCGCCCGCGTCGAGCAGGCGCTGCACCACGAACGACGACTCTGCCGGCGTGTAGGCGAACGCGGGACAGGCGGCTGTCGTGGGCATGCCCGCTACGTCGATGTTGTCCTTCACGGCGAACGGCACGCCGAACAGCGGCGCCCGCTCGAACAGCGCTGCGCCGGCTTCGGCCTGCAGGGCTTCGAGTTGCGCGGCACGGGCGTGGAGATCTTCCGCGCTGACGCGATGGATCCAGACTTCGGGGCGATCGATGGCGTTGATGCGCCGCAGCGTTTCTTCGACACATTGGGTCGGCGTGAGCATGCCCGACGCATAGCGCGCGGCGAGCTCGCCAATCGTAGAGACGGTGGGGGTGGTACCAGTCTTAATCATGAGTTCAATCTTGAATACAAGTTTGAACTCACATAGCAGGTCTTATGCCAATTGAACGCTTGAGCGCGTGTTCGAAGGCGCGAACGCTTATGCAGCGGGCATCTGCGGCTGGCTGCGCTGCGCACCGGCCAGCGCGCGGGGGCGGTTCTCGTCGCCCAGGCGAAGGCCTATGTTTGTGCGTAATTCCCCACAACAGGGCGCGCGTGAACCGCGACGGAACGTCCGGCGGCTATCGTATGAGGATTCGTTTTGGCTTCCGGCACCAGGACGGGTCACCGCCGACCAAACCGCGCCCCCCTACTCCGCGCTCGCCGCCACACGCGCCGCGAGCTTGACGTCGTAGCTCGAATGCACGTGCACGCGTTTCTGCTCCGGATACGCATACGTGTAGGCCTTGCGCAACGCCAGCGACGCCTCATGGAAGCCGGACAGAATCAGCTTCTGTTTGTTCGGATAGTTGGCGATATCGCCCACCGCAAAGATGCCCGGCCGTGAGCTTTCATAATTCGACGTATCGACGTCGATGCGCCCGGCATGCAGGCTCAAGCCCCAGTTCGCGATGGGCCCAAGGTCGGCGACAAGTCCATACAGTGCGACGACATGCTCCGCCTCGATCTGTGTGGCGCCGCCCACCTGGCGGATCTCGAGCGATTCGAGCTTGCCTTCGGGCGCGTGCAGCCCGGCTATCGCGCCGACCATGAACGTCATCTCCCCTGCTTCGACTGCGCGTCGCATTTTCTCGACGCTCGAATCGACCGCACTGAAGCCATTGCGCCGATGCACCAGCGTCAGCTTGCCCGCCACCGAACGCAGGGCTAGCGCCCAGTCGAGCGCGGAATCTCCGCCGCCTGCGACCACCACGGTCTTGCCGGCGAAATCATCGAGATTGCGCACGCTGTAATGCACATGACGCCCTTCCAGCGGTACGGCCTCTTCCAGCGCAAGCCGCTGCGGAGCAAACGCGCCATTGCCGGCGGCGAGCAGAATGGCCGCCGCATCGAACTCGAGGCCCTCCCGGGTTGTCACGGTCCAGCGGCCGTCGGCGCGCTGCTCGACCGTGTCGACCCGCTGGCCGAGGTGAATCGGCACATCGAAGGGCCGGCATTGCTCCAGCAGTCGCTCGACCAGTTCGCGTGCCGTGCACGATGGAATGGCGGGGATATCGTAGATCGGCTTGTCCGGATACAGCTCGATGCATTGACCGCCCACCTCCTCGAGCGCGTCGACGATCTGGCACGACAGGCCAATTACGCCAGCCTCGAACGCGGCGAACAGTCCAACGGGACCGGCGCCGACGATCAGGACATCAGTGCGGATCGGTTGCGTCGAGGTATGCGGTGCCTGCGGTGCATCTGACGACGGAGCAGCTTCGGAAGTCATTCGGTGTCCCTAGTGTTGAGCATGCCTAAGTGCACGTGAGAGTACATGTGCGCTTATCAGCCCACCCACCATACAGACTCAACCGCATCCCGGCAACGAAGACACCACGAGCGGTGTGGACAGCGCCGCCCGCACCGCCTGCTGCACTTAGAATAGATGCATGATGCCGACGTAAGCACCCGTCTGCGATTCGCCTTGCAGCGGACTCGTGCTGCCCGTGCCTTCGCGCGGATTGGCGAGTAGCGAGAAGTTGGCCGTCTTGCTGTTGTCCACGTAGGCCACCGTGCCGTACAGGAAGGTCCGTTTGGTGAAGTTGTACGTCGTGCTGAGCGTGTACATCGCCGCGTGACCGGATGGATCGTGCTGAGCATCGCCGCCGCCATCGCCGACGTCCACGTAGAAGCCCGCTGCCGTCATCGCCCACGCCGTATTCAGGTTATATGTCGCTCCCAGCCAGTAGTAATTGGCACTGTCGGCGAGACCGACCGGCGTATCCGGCGCCGCGAAGTGGGTGTAGCCACCCTGGATCTTGATCGAATCGAAGTGCACATTCGCGCCGACGAAGAACTCGCGCGAGCTCGTGAAAATATTCGTCATCTGCCCGTTGTTGTCGCGCAGTTCGTCATAGATGCCGCGCAAGTCGAGCAGCGTCGAGTGATACGAGAGCATCACGCCATCCGAGCGGCCGAACTCGCCCGGCGCGCCGTTGTTGAAGCCGTTCGCCTGGTTGCCGAATGCGTACTGGGTCTGCACATCGAAACCTGCGAACACCGGGCTGTGATATTCGATGTTGTTGCTGGTCTGCTGCCAGTTGCGGCCCCGCACGAGCGAGGCGGTCGAAAAAGCCTGCTGGACCATCGGGTCGAATTCCCAGACGCCGTCGCTGTCGATGAACAGGTTGCGGCCCGCCTGCAGCGTGCCCCACTCATCGCTCTTCAAGCCGGCAAAGGCACGGCGCGAAAACAGCCGGCCACCGCTCGTCGTGCCGTTCTGAATCTGCAAACCTGTTTCTAACGTGAAGATGGCGTTGAGCCCGCCACCCAGATCCTCATTGCCCTTGAAACCCAGCATGCTGGTGCCCCAGTCGCCCCCTTCCGCGCTCCAGCTACTGGCGGTGACGCCGTTGCCAGTGGTGACGTGATTCACATACTGAACGCCACCATCGATCCGGCCATACAGGATGACGCTGCTTTGCGCATGCGCCAGAGGGCTTGCCACCAGCAAGGAGGCCATCAATTGATTCCGTAGTCTCATTTGTTTTTGCCCTATGCCGCCCGATCAAGGCTTGAATTATTCGGATTGCTTGAATGATGTGAAGCAGCGACCTCAGACCGCTTTCTTTATAGCAGCGGAAAACGGCTCGAACTATAGGTGAATGAGCTATGACAGTATATTTCGTTTGGCGCAAATGTCATTTGCCTCTCACCATCTCGACGCAAGTGCCGCGATGATGCGTGGCGGATGCGCCAACTTGCCTGCGCCGCGTGACGGGTCCGCGATAAGATAGACGTCTGCTCCCAGCCGGCATGGCTGAACCTGATGGCACGCTCCGATGAACGCCCCTGAATTGACCGAACTCGAACACCTTGGCCTGTACCTGCGTGACACCGATACCGGCACCGAATGGTGGCGCGTCACCGTGGCGGATAGACCACAAACCTATCGCCTCGAACACGGTATCGAACAGGCACAAGGCAACGCGTCCGTCGATATCGACCTGGTCGTGGACGCCGAGAACCTGCGCGCCAAGCTTAAGAAATGGCATCGTGAAGGTTTTGTGTTCGAGGCGCGCGGCGCGTCGCCGGAAGCCGATGCACAGCAGCGCGCTGCGTTCATGCCTGCGCTGCAACGCGCCGCGGCGGCGCGGCGCAACGCGGGGCGTGCGGGGTTCGAGGCTCATGCGAGCGCCGTGGGCACATCAGGTAGCGCGGGCGCAACGCATGCTGCAACTGCAACAGGCCACTCCGTCCGTATCGGCGAAATCGAGGTGCCCTGCGGCGCGCCCGGCCCATTGGTGCCGCGCGTCAATCCGGCTTACCTGTTCTCGGAGCGCTTTAACGACATCGTCGAAGATATCGTCGAGAACAAGCGCGTCATGCTGATCGGGCATACGGGTGCGGGCAAGACCAGTCTGATCGAACAGGTTGCCGCGCGTGCGCAGCATGGCGTGGTGCGTTCGAACATGAATGGCCAGACGACGGTAGGCGACTTCGTCGGCTTCTGGACCGTCAAGGGCGGCGAAACGCTCTGGGTAGACGGCGTGCTGCCCACCGCGATGCGTGAGGGGCTCTGGTTGATCGTCGACGAAATCGACTTCGCCGAGCCATCGATTCTCGCTGCCCTCACCGCCGTGCTAGAACCGCACGGGCGCCTTACCTTGAAGGAAAAAGGCAACGAGGTCGTCGAACCGCATCCGGCGTTCCGCCTGTTCGCCACCGCGAATGCAGTCGGTGCGATGAGCCAGTTTCGCCATCTCTACCAGGGCGCGAATCTGATGAACGAAGCGTTTCTCGACCGCTGGCGTGTCTACCTGCTCGACTATCTGTCGCCTGCTGAAGAAACCGACGTGCTGGTGCGCACGCTCGCCCCATACATGACGCATCCACTCGCCACCACACTCGCGGCGATCGCCGCCGATTGCCGTGCCGCGTTCGCGCGCGAGGATCTGTCGAGCGCGTTCTCCACTCGCCGGCTACTCGACTGGGCCGAGTTGATGCTGCGCACCGGCGACCCCGAGCGCGCGGCCGGCCCCGCCATCTACGCCAAGGTCAGCCCTGAAGACGCCACGCTGATTCGCGGCATCATTCGCCACCACATCGCCCCCGCCGGGTGAGCGCGATGCACACGGCGCGCGACGCCCGGGGGTTCGAGTTCGAGTCCGCGCTCAGCAAGATCGCGCGCGTCCTCACCGGGCAATACGGCGTGACGGTCGTTTTTAGTCCTGATGGACCACGGGTCGAGCGCGGACGCATCGTGATTCCGGACTACGAAGTGGGCGATAGCCTCTCGACCGATGTGCTGGTCGGCTATCTCGACCTGCTGGTCGCGCGCGCCAAACATTCCACGTTTGCCGAACTCGAAGCCCTGCCGCAAGGTGTGGCGACGAATCTCGCCCAGGTCATCGAAGACCGGCGCGTGTGTGCGCAGTTGCTCGAAGAATATCCAGGCGCTCGCTGGTTTATCGGCAAGCTCAGAGCGCATGCTGCGGCGCGCATGCTGCAAGGCTGGAACCGTCTGCGCTGGCGCGACCGTTTCATCTGGCGTGTAGAGCGTGCGCTATGGGATGAGCCCGGCACCGGCGCAGAAGCGAGTCAGTCGCTCGCCGCCGCGTTGGTGGCAACGCAGGATCTGATCGTACGCGCGAGCCGCAGCCGTTCCACCGCGGACAGCATCGCAGCGGCGCAGGAGATTCTCGCGCGGGTCCGGGCGCTGTCTGCGGGCGAGGTCAACAACATGATGTTCTCCGTGGGCACCGCCGAGGACATCGATACCGAGCCGCTGCGCTCGTCATTCGATCCGTTCGAAAGCGACGGCACTCGCGCTAGCGAAGAGCGCGCGGCGCCCTCGCCCTCCGACCCGAGCGGCGCCGCTGAAGCGCTGAACGGAGCCGGCATGGGGCACGCGCTGGCCGATGCCCAACCGTCCGCGGGACGCGCCGACAGTACGGCACAAACGCTGCGCGCGTCAGAGCGGATGGTGATGTCGATTCCGCTTGCCAACGAGTTCGACGTCATCAATGATCAGACCGGTCTCGGCGACGCCGCCGCGTGGCGCGAACTGCGCAACGAAGCGCGTGCGGAAACCGCTCAGCTCAAGGAAAGACTCGAGCGTGCGCTGAGCGCGGACGAACGCACGCGCTGGCGGCGCGAACAGGAACGCGGCGAAATCGACCGGCCGTCGCTCGCCAAACTCGCCACCTCGCCGGGCTATCGCACGCCGTTCAAGGTCAAGCGCGCGACCAAAGGACGCGACGTCGCTGTCACCTTGCTGATCGACCGCAGCGGTTCGATGGCCGGCCGCAAAATCGAACTGGCGCGGCTGTGTGCCGCCGCGTTAGGCGATGCGCTGACGCAATTGGGCTTCGACTGCGAAGTGCTCGGCTACAGTTCGATCGAGTCGCCGCAGATGAAGCAACTCTACGAACGGCAACGCGCAGCCGGGGTGGATCTGCACCGCTACAACCGGCTCGTCGAACGGCTCGATCTGCAGATCTACAAACGCTTTGGCTCGGCCGAGTTGAGCGGCCTCACCGGCATCGATTGCGGGCATGAGAATCCGGACGGCGAGGCGCTCGCCTGGGCGGCGACACGGCTCGCAGATCACGCTGCCGAGCGGCGCATCCTGATGGTGTTCTCCGACGGCTATCCGGCCACCGGCGATGGCGACCCGCTCGTGTTACGCAGCGATCTGCGTCAACGCGTGGCGGCAATCCAGAAGACCGGCATCGAACTGGTGGGCGTGGGTGTGCTGACCGATGCCGTGGAGGCTTTCTATCCGCATAACGTCGTGGTGAGCCGGCTGGCCGAACTACCGACGACGGTGTTTTCCGTTTTGAGTTCGATGCTGTTGAAGCGCTAGCGCGGCGCGCGGCAGCGCAGCATTTCGGATACCTTACGCTTTCTCCACGCTGCCCGCGGCGACATGCCCATTGCGGCTTGCGTCTTGCGTCTTCAGTACCGAGGGTTTCACTCTAGCTATCCACAGCCTCAGGATGCCGATAAACAGCAGAGGGCCGCCCGCACATGGCCCCACGCAATGGACAAGCACCTCACGGAGTGTGGATGCGCAAGCTCGGATTCAAGCAAAAGCTCTGGCTGCCGCTGCTGGTCAGCCTGACCGCCCTGCTGCTGGTGACAGTATCGGCGGCTTACCTGTCCTACCAGACGCGGATCGAAGAGCGCAAGAACGATCTGGTCAACGTGGCGCATATTGGATTGTCGATTGTCGAGGAGTACGCCGCGCTCGCGCAGGCCGGCACCCTCACCGACCAACAGGCCCGCCAGCAGGCGCTCGCCCGGCTGCGCGATGTCCGTTACGGTGAGGATGGCTACTTTCTCGTCATCAACTCCCGGCCGCAGATGGTGATGCATCCCATCAAGCCCGCTATGGACGGCAAGGACCTGAGCGAGGCAGCCGATGCCGACGGCCGCCACCATTACGTCACCTTCGCGTCGACCGCTCAGGCGCCGCAAGGCGGCTTCGTCGACTATGTGTTCCCGCGTCCACATGTCACGCCGGCCAAGGCGGTCGACAAGCTCGGCTACGTGGTGCGCTATGCACCGTGGGACTGGATCATTGCAACCGGCGCGTATGTGGACGATATCGATGCCGCGTTCCACACCTCGCTCTATGCGGCCGCCGGCGTGTTCCTCGTGCTGGCGGCCCTGCTTGCGCTGCTCGTGGCGTTCACCAACCGCAGCATCGAGCGCACGATAGGTGGCGATCCTCACTATGCCGCCGAGGTCACCGAAGCGATTGCGTCCGGCAACCTCGCCGTTGCGATCCGCGCCCGAAGGAACGATACCGACAGCCTCATGCAGACAATCCGCCGCATGCGCGATGCGTTGCGGCGCACGATCAGCGAGATTCGCGCCGTCGCCGACAACGTCGCTGTCACCGCGCGTGAAATTGCCCACGGCAATGCCGATCTGTCGGCTCGCACTGAAAGCCAGGCCGCTGCGTTGCAGCAAACGGCGTCGAGCCTCGAGCAGATAACGTCGATGGTGCATCAGACCGCGGAAAACGCCCGCAACGCAAGCCAGCTCGCCACCGCCGCCGCGCAGATCACCGACCGCGGCGGCGCGATGGTCGTGGACGTGGTCGCGACGATGCGCGACATCTCCGGCGAGTCGCAGAAAATGGTGGACATCATTGCGGTGATCGAAGGCATCGCCTTCCAGACCAATATCCTCGCGCTAAACGCAGCCGTCGAAGCGGCCCGCGCCGGTGAAGAAGGCCGCGGCTTCGCGGTAGTGGCGAGCGAGGTGCGCAATCTGGCGCAGCGCAGCGCGGCTGCCGCGAAGGAGATTCGCGGCCTGATCCACAACGCGGTGGGCAAGGTCGGCGCGGGCGCCGAGCTGGTGGAGAAAACCGGTGCGACGATTCAGGAAGCGCAAAGCGCGATGGCGCGCGTGACCAGCATCGTGCAGGAGATCGCCTCGGCGGTGGTCGAGCAGAGCGCGGGCATCGAGCAGATCAATGTGGCCGTGACGCAGATGGACAACGTCACACAGCAGAATGCCGCTCTTGTCGAACAGGCGGCCGCGGCGGCGCAGTCGTTCGACGACCAGGCGCGTCAATTGCAAGCGGCGGTGGCGGCGTTCAACGTCGGTGAGCCCGAGCTCTCAGGTGGGCCGAACGAAGCCGCTCAACGGCGCAGCACGCGCCCGATCCGATTGCACACGGCCAGTTGAAGATCTCCACACCGGTCGCGGCTTTATCGCGCCGTATCCTCTGACCATACTGTCTGCACGACCTGCCGGGGCACACCACGATGTGGTGCCATGCCCCATCTCTCCAACGGCAGGCGCCTTTTTTCAAGGAGCCCACATGATTGCCTCAGAGACCCCGCTGCGCGCACGCGGCCTCGCATTGCTCGAACAATTGCACGGCGGTCACGCGGGTGCCGCAATGGTGGCCGAGATGCGCGACATCTGTCCCGCGTTTGCGGATATGACGATTGACTGGGCGATCGGCTCGATCATGGACCGCCCCGGCCTCGATCTGCTGACCCGTGAACTGGTGCTGGTCGCCTCGTGCGTGACGATGGGACATGCCATGCCGCAACTGCGCGCGCATGCCGAAGCCGCGCTGAAGGTGGGCGCAACCGAGGAACAACTGGTCGAGACCGTGTTGCAACTGACCTTCTACGCAGGCGGTCCGGCTGTGCGCAATGCACTGGTACTACTAAAGGGGGTGTTCGACGACGACGCGGCGCGCCGCCACGCCGTCAGCCCCGATGCGGATTGAACGGGTACTGTTCGATCTCGCCGCCGCGCGCGACCACGGCTGTGCTCTCCGGAATCTCCTTCCACCAGCCGGGCAGATCGACCAGCGGCTCGGACAGAACGAGGAAAGCATCGTCGCCAGCCGCGGTGATGCGGGGATCGTGCGGATACAACTCGTGCAACTGGTGGAACGACGAACTGTGGAATAGCGTGCGCGAATCGCGCTCGCTGGAGTAGCGCACGGCGACGATCTGCTCGCCATCCGTTGCACACACGGTCATGTTCAGCGGCTGTTCGATGCCATTTTTGCGGCCGGTGGCCTCGACGAAGGCGACCATCCGTTCCAGCGCCGTGACTGGCGCGAGTTCCAGACCGAACGTCAGCGCGAGAAAGAACAAGACCTCGGAATCGGTTGAGCCTTCGATGGACGGAAACAGTTCGGGTTTGATCGCCAGCATCAGCTCGCGTCGCACCAGCGGGTATTTGCGCACGAGGCCGTTATGGACGAACAGCCAGCGCCCAAAGCGAAACGGGTGGCAATTGGTTTCCTGGGCGGGGGTGTCGGTGGCCGCGCGAATGTGCGCGACAAAGAGTGGCGAGTGAATGGCGCGGGCCGCTTCGCGCAGGTTCCGGTCGCTCCACGCGGGCTGCATGCAGCGGTAGCGAAACGGGATGTCGGTGGGACGTCCGTACCAGCCGATACCGAAGCCATCCCCATTGGTGGTGGTCTGGCCGAGACGTGAATGCAGGCTTTGATCGATCAACGAGTGTTTGGCGCGAAACAGCACCGTCTCGAGCTGGACGGGATTTCCGGTGTAGGCCAACCAGCGGCACATGAGATACCTCCTGTTAGCGCAAGCGTGGCGAAGCGATTGGCCTTTGCGCGTCCTCTAGCCGATTTTTTCGCATCCTATCATTCGCAGTTGACGATGACATTGCACGCGGCCACCCCACCTACTTAGGCGGCAACTGCGCAATCGGAATCAGGAACTCGGAGAAACCGGTCAGTATGATCTGCACGCCGATGCACAGCAGCAGAAACGACGACACGCGCATTGCGACCTTGGTGCCCTCAACACCCAGGTAGCGGGCGAAAATCACAGCGCGGCTATAGGTGATATAGACCACCACCGCCACGATGAGCGAGATTGCCACCGAGGCGATGCTCGACAGCACGAACTCCGACAGCTTGTGGGTCCGGTTGGCATTCAGCGCGATGGCCGTGGCCACCGAGCCCGGGCCCGTGGTCAACGGAACGGTGAGCGGGAAAAACGCCCGGGACGTGGCATTCTCCGCATCGACGCGCTTGACGGGGGTGTCGGCGGGCGGCGTATCGGGCGCATTGAGCATGTTCCAGCCGCTCACCGCGACGGCGAGTCCGCCGCCAATGCGCAGCGCCTCCATGGAAATACCGAAAAAATGCAGCACGGGTGTGCCGAAAAAGAATGCGACGAGCAGCACGCACAGCACGTTGATGGCGACCTTGCGCGCGAGCGCCGTGCGTTCTTCAGTGGTGAGCGATGCAGTCCGGTCCAGAAAGACGAAGGCGATGCCGAATGGATTGATGATGCTGATCAACCCGATAAACCCAAACAGAATGTCCGCGATCAGACTTTCCACCATGTTTTGCGATCCGCGTCGAACGACGGCTGATGGGTTCCCGCTGGGACGCGATGAGCCGTCGGTTGTTGTCTGGCTGGACGAGGCTTGCGCCTCTCCCAGATCGATCCACGGGTGCCGCGCGGGCGGCACCCGTTGCTGCGGATACCCGTGGCCCCAGGATTCTCGCACGTCGAATCATATCGCGGCGCGGCATTTGTACGACACCCTTCGGGCAGCGAGTTCGTGGCGCAATGCAGCATGGCTACGCGGTTCAGCGAAGCGGGCGGGGATCGTGCTGCGCGGGCATACGGGCCCGAACGGTCAACCTGCCTACATCTTTTTGACGACCTTTACGGACCGGACCTATCTGGCATAAAGTCGGGACGGAAGACTAGGCTTCACCTGACGCACCCACCTGTTCGAGGAGTCGCTCCACATGTTCCTTCGCTTTCTCGCCGTGCTTCCGTTCATCGGGATTCTGCTCGGCATTCCGTTCGTCAACCGCGTCGAGCCGCTGGTGCTGGGCATGCCGTTCGTGCTCGCCTGGATCGTGCTGTGGGTGATTCTGATCTCGGTCATCATGGGGGTCATTTACCGGCTCGATCCCACCAACCGTCAGACCGCCGTCGATACCGAGGAGACCCGATCATGAGCAGTGCTCTCGTTATCATCGCCGCCGTCACGGTATTTGCGCTGTATCTCGGACTGTGCGCCAAACGCGGTCACGACATGAGTCTCGAACAATGGACCGTCGGCGGCCGCAGTTTCGGCACCGCGTTCGTGTTCCTGCTGATGGCGGGCGAGATTTACACCACCTTCACCTTTCTCGGCGGCAGCGGGTTCGCCTACGGCAAGGGTGCGCCGGTCTATTACATCCTCGCGTATGGGTCGCTCGCCTATATCCTGTCGTACTGGATGCTGCCGCCCATCTGGCGCTTTGCGAAAGCCCAGCGGCTGGTCTCGCAGCCGCACTTCTTCGCGCGCAAATACGATAGCCCGGCGCTCGGCGTGCTGGTCGCGCTGGTCGGCGTGGCCGCGCTGATTCCGTATCTGGTGCTGCAACTGAAGGGACTCGGCATTATCGTCGCGACCACCTCGTATGGCGCGATTTCGTCCACCTCTGCGGTGTGGATCGGCGCCGCGGTCGTGACCTGCTACGTCATCGTCTCGGGCGTGCGCGGCTCGGCATGGAACTCGGTCGTCAAGGACACCTTGATTCTCGCGGTGGTGCTGTTTCTCGGCATCTATCTGCCGATCCACTACTACGGTGGATTTAGCGACATGTTCCATGCTATCGACGCGGCAAAACCCGGCTTCCTCACTTTCCCCGCCAAGGGTTCGAGCGTGGCCTGGTTCCAGTCGACCGTGCTGCTCACCGCGCTCGGGTTTTTCATGTGGCCGCATACGTTCGGCTCGATCTTTACGGCGAAGGACGAGCGCATTTTCCGCCGTAATGCGATGGTGCTGCCGCTCTATCAGCTGATCCTGTTGTTCGTGTTCTTCGTCGGTTTTGCGGCGGTGCTGAAAGTGCCGGGCCTGAAAGGCGGCGATATCGATTTGTCGCTGTTCAGGTTGTCGCTGCAGACCTTCGATCCGTGGTTTGTCGGCGTGATCGGCGGCGCGGGCGTGCTGACCGCGCTGGTGCCCGGCTCGATGATCCTCAACTCGGCCTCCACCCTGCTGGCTAACGACGTCTACCGCGGCATGCTGAAGCGCGACGCAACCGACGCGGCCGTCACGAAACTGGCACGCATGCTGGTGCCGGTGGTGGCGCTGGTGGCCGTGGCCTTCACGCTGCATGGCGGCGAGACCATCGTTGCATTGCTGCTGATGGGCTACAGCTTTGTCACGCAGCTTTTCCCGGCCATGGTGTGCAGTCTCGCGCCGCGTAACCGGGCCACCAAACAAGGGGCGTTCTGCGGCATTCTGGCCGGCGCGGCGGTGGTGGCGGTGACGACGCTGATGCATCTCAGCATGGGCCAGTTGTTCCCGTTCCTGCCGGATGCCGCCAAGGACGTGAATATCGGTTTCATCGCGCTGGCCCTGAACATCATCGTGTTCGTGGTTGTGAGTGCGGTTACGCAGCCGCGCACCAGCGGGCAACCGCAAGCGCACACGCACGTACACTGAGGCGGTGGCGCAGGCCTTCGTTTGCGGGCGTCCGCAAGCGGAGGCTGCTTTCCTCGCATCGTTTAATTGCCGGCTTTCGCGTACAGCGTCGAATCCGCAAACCCTTCCGCCGCCAACACACGCCCGACCAGAATCAGTGCGGTTCTTTCGATCTGGGTCGTCTTCACCTTGCCGACGATATCGGCCAGCGTGCCCGTGACCTTCTCTTCATCCGGCCAGCTTGCCCGGTAGATCACTGCGATCGGACAATCGTCGCCATAGTGCGGCCGGAGTTCATCAACGATCCGCGCCAGATGCCGCACGCCGAGATGAATGGCCATCGTCGCACGATGGCGCGCCAGATCGCTTAATTGCTCGCCTTCCGGCATCGTCGTTTTGGTGGCGAAACGCGTGAGGATCAGCGTCTGTGAGACATCCGGCAACGTCAGCTCGCAACCGAGCGCCGCCGCGCATGCGGCGGTCGCGGTCACGCCCGGCACGATCTCATAGGGAATCTGCAATTCCCGCAGGCGGCGGATCTGTTCGCCGATGGCGCCGTATAACGACGGGTCCCCCGAATGCACCCGCGCCACGTCTTTACCGCCGTCATGCGCCTCTTTCAGGAGTGCGATGATTTCGTCCAGATCGAGCTCGGCCGTATTCACGACCTGTTCGGCGGCGTGACCGTCCAGCACGGCAGCCGGGACCAACGAGCCGGCGTACAGAATGACCGGACAACTGCGCACGAGACGCTGCCCCTTCACCGTGATGAGCTCCGGGTCGCCTGGACCCGCGCCGATAAAAAACACCGTCATGCCTACTCCGTGATTCGATGGTCTGATGTGCGTGCCTTGCCACTCTTCATGGCATGGCACGCTGGAAACCTTCAGGGTATTAACGCTCGCAGTGCGTCCAGCAGGTCGGCGGGACGCGTGAATTTGCGCTCGACTGACGGCAAGTCCGGGCGCCGCAGCATGATGACCGGCAGGCCGCGCTCGCGTGCGACTTCGAGTTTGGCTTCGGTGGCGTTGCCGCCGCTGTTCTTGCTGATCACGACGTCAATCCGGCTCGCGTTGAATAAGGCGCGTTCGCCGTCGACGGTGAAAGGTCCGCGTGCGTCGATGATGCGCGCCTGCGCGTTGCCCGGGTGGGCGTCAAGGCAGCGCACGGTCCAGTACTGATGCGCGGGGATTTCGTCGAGATGCGCGAGCGCTTCACGGCCGAGCGTGAAGAGCGGACGCGAGAACGGTCTTATTGCTCTGATCAATTCGGCCCAGGTGTCGACCATGCGCCAGTCGTCGCCCGTCTGCGGCTGCCAGGCCAGGCGGCGCAGCGCCCAGCACGGGACGTGCGCGGCACGACTTGCGGTGCAGGCGTTTGCGCTGATCTGTGCGGCGTACGGATGTGTGGCGTCCACCAGCAAATCAATGCGCTCGTCACTGAGGTAACGGGCAAGTCCGTCAGCACCGCCGAAGCCGCCGACGCGTACGGAGCAGGCGAGATCGGACGGCACCTTGCCGAGTCCGGCGAGGCTGTAGACGTGCTCAGGTCCGAGTTGACGCGCGATCTGCAAGGCGTCGCCGGTGCCGCCGAGTAGGAGGATGCGGGTCATGTTGCCCGCACGACGTTACCGGCGTGACCCGATGCTGAATCTGCCGCAAGACCGTCCCCCCGCTCGCCTTGCGGCTTGCCGACTTCAAGCAGCGTAATCGGCAACGCCTGCCGCCACGTATCGAAGCCGCCAAGCGGCTGCGCCTCAGCCAACGCAATGCGCGTGAGTATGCCGCCATGCTGCGCCCGCCACGCGATGAGCACTGCCTCACCTTGCAACGTGACCGCATTGGCGACCAGCCGGCCGCCCGGCCGCAACTGTGTCCAACAGGCATCGAGCACGCCCGGCACGGTTACGCCTCCGCCGATAAAAACCGCATCGGGGACAGCCAGCCCCTCAAGCGCCTCAGGCGCCCTGCCCGCGACGAGTTGCAAACCCGGTACGCCGAGCGCGTCGCGATTGTGTTCGATGAAGCGCTGGCGTTCCGGATGACCTTCAATGGCGATCGCCCGGCACGCAGGGTGCGAGCGCATCCATTCGATCCCGATCGAGCCACTGCCGGCGCCGACATCCCACAGCAGTTCACCAGGCGTCGGCGCAAGCCGCGCGAGCGTGATGGCACGGACATCGCGCTTGGTCAACTGGCCGTCGTGGCGAAACGCGTCGTCGGGCAGACCCGGCGTGAGCGGTAGCCGCGGCGCGCCATCAGCCGCGCGGCATTCCAGCGCGACCAGGTTTAACGCCGCCACCGCTTCGCCGGACCACGCGTCGGCGCAGCCATCGAGACGGCGTTCCCGCTCGCCGCCCAGGTGCTCCAGCACGATCATACGGGTCGCGCCGAAGCCGCGCGACGTAAGCAGTGCTGCCAGTGCAGCCGGCGTGGCGCCGTCGGCGCTCAAGACGAAAAGCCGCGCACCAGCGTGCAAATGGACGTTCAGCGTGGCAAGCGGCCGACCCACCAGCGAGACTGCCGTCACCTCCTGTAACGGCCAGCCGAGGCACGCCGCCGCCAGCGACAGCGACGACGGTGCAGGCAGCACGCGCAGTTCACCGGCCGGCACCCGGCGCGCGAGCGTCGCCCCCACGCCGAACAGCATCGGATCGCCGCTTGCGAGCACGCATACCGGCGTGTCGCGCTGGGCCAGCACCGGGGCGATATCGAAGGGACGCGGCCATGCTTCGCGCCGCGCCGCAAGACGCGCCGGCAGCATCGCCAGATGCCGCTCGCCGCCGAACACCACGGCCGCGTCGAGCAGCGCGCGCCGGGCCGGGCGCCCCAAACCGGCAAAGCCGTCATCGCCGATCCCCACCACGGTCAACCATGCCGGCATGAATCCATCCTCAAACTTCATCTTCAATTGACCGCTGCGGCGCGCCAATCAAGGCCGCAGCATCGTTGTGCTGTTCGAAAAAAGGCATAATACCGTGTCGCCGGTGCCCTTCGGGGCCTAAGAGGGAACACAGAACCACTGTGGCTGCCCCCGCAACTGTACGCAGCGAGTCCGCGCCCTGTTTCGCGCCACTGGTTAGCCGGCCTATGCCCACGGATGGCCGGCCCCGGGAAGGCCAGCGTGGACCACGACCTGCCAGCCAGGAGACCTGCCGGCCAGACTGTTCGTGCAAGCCTTCGTCGGGCGGGGTGTACCGATGCCGCAGCATGTCCTCTTCATTGGGATGCTCGGACCGTCGCGCGACGCTAACCCGGTGCTCTCTTGACTCACGCCTCATCCTCCTCCGTCACGCCTGTTGCCGCCCGCCCCTCGGCTTGCCCGGGCTTGCTGCGCATCGTCGCGGCGCTCGATGGCGGCATCTGCCGGATCAAACTGCCGGGCGGCTTGTTGCGAACGGCTCAGGCACGCGCGATTGCGGAGGTGGCCGAGCAGCATGCGACGGGTGTGATCGAGGTCACCAACCGGGGGAATCTCCAGATACGCGGCGTGCTCGCCGGGCATGAGGCGGTATTGAGCGAGACGTTGATCAACGCCGGGCTCGGGCCAGAAACGCGGCTGTCTGATGCATTGAGTGGCGAAGTTGCAGAGCCTGCGGCGTCTACTGCGTCTGCCGCGTCTTCTCCGTCTGCCACGTTTGCTACGCCCGCCACGCCTTCTACGCCAGCGGCGCTTGCAGCCTCGACCGCAGACGACGTACGCAACCTGATGATCAGCCCGAGCGCGGGCCGCGATCCGCAGGCACTGTTCGATACTCGCGCGCTCGCCGGGAAAATTCTCGCGCTTCTGCAAAGCGAGCCGCGGTTCGCGGCGCTGTCGCCAAAATTCGCGCTGCTGCTGGACGGCGGTGAGCGGCTGGCGATGGTCGAGCATCCGCATGATGTCTGGCTTGCGGCGATGGCTGCACACGATGATGTGCGCTTCGCGTTCGGGCTGGCGGGATGTCCGCCGGTAGCGCGCGCGGATTCCGGACGTGCCCGCCTAAACCCGGCGCTCGACACACCCGCACTTGCGGCAGTCTTGCCGTCGCAAGTGCCAACACTGGTGAACGCGCTCCTGCAGACGTTCCTCGACCTGGCCGACCCGGACCACACGCGGATGCGCCACCTGCTCGCGATTCAGCCTGCAGAAGCCATCTTGCAGCGCGCCCAGACATACCTCGACTTCCCGCTGCTTCGCGACGCCGCCCTCGCTGAATGGCGTCGCGCGCCGGCTGACGCCTCGCTGCGCTTCGGCGCCCATCCGCAACGTGTAGCGGGCACCTCGCAAGTGGGCGGCCAGCCTCCGCTCGGCCGCCTCAATCCCGAGATGCTGCGCGCACTCGCGACCATCGCTGAAGATTCAGGCGACGCCACGCTGCGTATGACCCCATGGCAAAGTATTCTGCTGACCGACGTCGCCGCCGACGCTACCGCATCTGTACTCGCCCGCCTCACCGCACTGGGTCTGACCTGTGAGCCCACCCAGCCGCTCGCCCGGTTGATCGCCTGCGCTGGCTCGACCGGTTGCGCGAAAAGCCAGGCCGACACCAAGGCCGCTGCCTTAAGCCTCGCCGCCCTCTTACCTGCAGCCGTCGAGCAAGTACATCTGAGCGGTTGCCCGCGTTCGTGCGCGGCCGCGCATCGCGCGCCGTACACGCTGCTGGCGGTAGCGGATGGCTACTATGACCTTTATCGACGCGACGACGACCAGGCCGGCTTCGGCCAGTGCGTCGCGCACCATCTGACGATTGAACAAGCCGCCGATACACTCGCACGGCTGGCCCGGAGTCCTTTTGATGCTTGATTACATCCGCGACGGTCAGGAGATCTACCGCCAATCCTTCGCGACGATTCGCGCGGAGGCCGACCTGTCGCGCATCCCGTCCGACCTGGAAAAGCTCGCCGTGCGCGTGATTCACGCCTGCGGCATGGTCGACGTGATCGACGACCTGCGCTTTTCCGCAGGCGCTGGCGCAGCAGGGCGTGCCGCGCTCGCGGACGGTGCGCCCATTCTGTGCGACGCACGCATGGTCGCCGAGGGCATCACGCGTGCGCGTCTTCCTGCGAACAACAAGGTGATCTGCACACTCGGTGATCCGTCGGTGCCCACCATGGCGCGCGAACTCGGCAATACCCGCTCGGCGGCAGCGCTCGAACTATGGCGGCCGCACCTGGCGGGCAGCGTGGTGGTGATCGGCAATGCGCCTACCGCGCTCTTCTATCTGCTTGAGATGCTCGACGCAGGCGCGCCCCGCCCTGCGCTAATTCTCGGCTTCCCGGTGGGCTTCGTTGGCGCAGCGGAATCGAAAGCGCTGTTGGCCGAAGATAGCCGCGGCGTGCCCCACGTGATCGTCCAGGGACGGCGCGGCGGCAGCGCAATGGCCGCCGCCGCAGTCAATGCACTCGCTTCGGAGACCGAATAAATGACTGCACAGGGACGTCTGTTCGGACTGGGCGTCGGCCCCGGCGACCCGGAGCTGATCACGCTGAAGGCGCTGCGCCTGCTGAAAGCGGCGCCCGTGGTCGCGTATTTCGTCGCGAAGGGCAAGAAAGGCAACGCGTTCAGCATCATCGAGGCGCATTTGAGCGATGCGCAGGAGCATCTGCCGCTGGTCTATCCAGTGACGACAGAGGCGCTGGAACCGCCGCTATGCTACGAAGCGATCATCGCTGACTTCTATGACACCGCGGCAGAAGTCGTCGCCGCACAGCTGGACGCAGGCCGCGACGTTGCGGTGATCTGCGAAGGCGATCCGTTCTTCTACGGGTCGTATATGTATCTGCACGACCGGCTCGCGGCACGCTTCGAAGCGCAAGTGGTGCCTGGCGTGTGCTCGATGCTCGGCGGTGCGGCCGTGCTCGGCGCGCCGCTGGTGTATCGCAATCAGAGTTTGTCGGTGCTGTCCGGCGTGTTGCCGGAAGATGAACTGCGGCGACGCCTCGCCGATGCGGATGCCGCGGTCATCATGAAGCTGGGCCGCAATTTCGACAAAGTGCGGCGCGTGCTGGGCGAACTTGGGCTCGCGGACCGCGCCTTGTACATCGAGCGGGCGACGATGGCGAACCAGCGCATCGTGCCGCTCGCCGAAGTCGATCCGATGGCTTCGCCGTACTTTTCGCTGCTCGTCGTGCCGGGGGAAAAATGGCAAGGATGACGCCACCGGCCATCGTCATTCTGGGCGCCGGAGCGCTAGCCATTGCCCGGCGTGTGCAGGCGTGCTATCCGGGTGCTCAGGTGCATGCGTTGCAGGGCCGGGTCGAAGCTGACGTGGCTTATGCCGAACTCAGTGCGCATCTGCGCGAGCTGTACGCGCGCGGCACGCCGATTGTCGCGCTTTGTGCGGCGGGCATTGTGATTCGCTGTGTGGCGCCGTTGCTGGCGAACAAGGGCGTCGAACCGCCCGTGTTGGCCATTGCCGAAGATGGCAGTGCCGTAGTGCCGTTGCTCGGCGGATTGGCGGGCGTGAATGTGATGGCGCGCGAGATTGCTGCTGCGCTCGAGGTCGCGCCGGCGATCACCACGAGCGGTGAATTGCGCTTCGGCACCTGCGTGCTTAATCCTCCTGAAGGCTATGCGCTGGCGAGTCTCACGCAAGGCAAGCGCTTTGTGTCGGACATGCTGGCTGGCGAGAGCACGCGCATCGAAGGCGATGCACCTTGGCTCGACGATGCGCAATTGCCGCGTGCGGGCGAAGCAAGGCTAGCGATTCGCGTGACGCCGAAGGCTTGGGATGGCAGCGCGGATGAGTTGGTGATTCATCCAAGAAGTGTGGTCGCGGCGGTGAGCGATTCTGGCGAGCGTATTGCTGAGCAGGTCCTCGCTTCGCTGCAGGCGCATGAACTGGCGCCGCTTTCGCTCGCGGCGCTGCTTGCGCCTTTGGAGCGGATAGGCGATGGCGCTCTTATCGAAGCCGCTAGCGCGTTGGGCGTGCCGCTAAGGTTTGTCGAGGCTAACGGAGGAGATGACGTACTCGCCACGGCGGATCCCGCGCAACCCATTACGCCGGCCTCATGGCGCCTGCTGGAGACCGCCATGCGCGTGCCCTACGCGACGCTGCAAGATGACGCCAACGCGAACATCGCACTGGCGTTGAGCCGGGCACCTATCGATCCGAACACGCTCGGACAAGCCCGCGGCAGTCTCACCGTGATCGGGCTCGGCCCCGGCAGCGCGGAACTGATGGTGCCCGCGGCACGCACCGCACTGACCGAGGCCACGGATATCCTCGGTTACGAAACCTACGTGAAGATGGCGGGCCCCTTCCGCGCCGATCAGCAGTTGCATTGCACGGACAACCGCGAAGAAATGCAACGTGCGCGACATGCGTTCGAGCTGGCGAGCGCGGGTCATGCGGTGGTGGTCGTGTCGTCCGGCGATCCGGGCGTGTTTGCGATGGCCGCTGCCGTACTTGAAGCACTCGACGCGTCCGACGATGCACGCTGGGGTGCAGTAGAACTGAACATCGTGCCTGGCGTTTCGGCCGCCATGGCGACTGCCGCGCAAGCGGGCGCGCCGCTTGGACACGATTTCTGCATGCTGTCGCTGTCGGATAACCTCAAGCCTTGGTCGATCATCGAAACGCGTTTGCGCCACGCGGCGCAAGCAGACCTGGTGATGGCGTTCTATAACCCGATCTCTCGCGCACGGCCTTGGCAACTGGATAAGGCACTCGATATCGTGCGCGAGTATCGTGCGCCGGCGACGAAGGTGGTGCTCGGGCGGGATATCGGCAGACCGGGCGCTTCGCTCAGGAGCACTGCGCTTGGTGAGTTGCGCTCAGGGGATGTCGATATGCGCACGATGGTCATTCTCGGCTCGTCTACGACACGTGGGTTTGCGCGTGGCGTGCAGGGTGAATGGGTATATACGCCGCGGTGGTATGAGTGATGTATCGACGATGCATGAACCCGTGTTTTGATTCGGAAAACTGATTTTATCAATTCATCTGTCTGTCCCTGACATTGCGTCAATTTCGCCCTGTCATTCGTCGTTGCGCCGCTGGCGGAGATACCCCCGCGTCAATCGACAAGGTGCTATGTTTTCGCCGCTATGTGCCCGTATCACGCTCGAGTCGCCTCATGGTAATACGGCGCAGGATGCCAAAGTTCTGCGCCGCGTTCTCGACCCACGTGGGACCGACCCTCGCCAATGGCCACATCTAGCATTCAATGCATGCTGTTCTCAATGCGCGAGTGTGACCGTATCGCATGAACGATGCGGCCCGCGTTCGCGGGCAGGCTCAAAACATTCCGCATCCATCTGTACGCTCATGCGATCGCCGATCGGTGCCCAACGCTGTTCACACTTTCAGACTTATCTCATATACGAAGTCAACGCAAAAAGGCAGCCTCTCGGGGAAAGGTTTTTCAACCCCGCAGGAGACTGGCGCATGACACAAGAAGCAACTAACGAAATCACGTATTTTCCCACCACAGCTGCTCTACTCACAAACCTTGCAATTGTGGGGGGCCTATGACTGATCGACTTGCGGCCAAAGGCGACGCTACAACGACCGGCGGTCGTATCCTCGGCGGTTCGTCGACGTTCTACAACGAGAAGACGTTACTGGCAGCGACTGGGAAAGCAAAGTCAAAGGACGAACGGGGATCATCGAGTTTTCGCGCTACTGGGCCCGGCACGGCGAAGATACGACGAGCGCGAGCGGCGGCCACATCGAGCTTTGGAACGGCTCACGCTTGACGGTCAGTAGTGCACCTGATGCCATAGCAACATTTTCACGCGTCGTAGGCCTTCAATCGTTTTTTCCTGGCACAGATTTCGGATGGGCAGACCTCCGAAATTCAAGGAAGATTTTATTTTGGGAGATTAAATGAAGCGGCGATTTTTCACCGCGGCGTGTTTCAGCGTGGTCGGGTTCGCAAGCATATTTGCATGGGCATCTATCGATGCCAAATTGTGCGAGATGTATGCCAACTTCTGTAGACCAAGGCCGGGCTTTTGCGGTGGAATCGACGTATGCAGCGCTGACGTACACGTGATAGCCGGACTCGCATTGATACTAGTCGCCCCACCGGTGTTGTTTGGAATTTTGGGCTACCTGTTAGGCGGGCGAACCGCGCGTCAGCTGTTTGCTTGGGGCTCGGTAGCCGTCGTCGTTCATTGGACGCTCACACTTGTTGGTACTAGAGTGCTACCGCTATAGGAAGCGTCCCCCGACTGTTATTGACGCCGAGTGTCGACAAAATCGAAGATGGGCGCGTGTTCTCGGAACGTCTCGCGAGGGGCCGCCGCACGATAGGCCGCGTGCTCAAAGTGGCGTTGTTTCGGCAGCGTGCCGAAGTGTCAGGCGGAGCGGACGTCTTCACCCCGCGTCCGCCCCACCTGCGCCCCCCGCACAGACTCCACCACCCTGCTCCTCGCCTGCGGCCAGAAATACCAAACCGCCCCAACCACCTGCAACGCCCCAAGCACGGCCCACGCGGTCAAATGCGCCTCGACCGGATAATGCGCACCATCCGCCGTCATCCGCGCCGGATACAGGCTCAACATGGCACCCACTCCGGTCTGACACAGGAAGATCAACACGAACATAACCAGTGTGAGCGTGGTGTTCACACGGCCCATCAAATGGCTCGGGAAGTGTTCGGCCAGCACGGCATAGCTGAGAATCCCCGAGCCGCCGAAGATACCGTAAGCAGCCCACAGCCACACGTTAGGCACCGGCACACGGGCCATGATGGCGCCCTGCACGCAGATGAACAGCAGCATGCCCACACCCGAAAATGCAGACAGACTCACGCCATACCGCTCCAGCCGGCGCGCGACCGCGCCAAAACCCACGCAGCCCGCCATCATCGCCAGCGCCACAACTGAGACCAGCGTCGCCGTAGCGTGCGCATCCAGTCCGATGACGTCGCGCATATACGGCGCCATCCAGAGCGACTGCATCGCATAGAAGACCCCTTGCGCCATGCCCGACAGCGACGCAATTTTCCAGAACACGCGGCTGCGCAGCACATGGCCCACGCCCCGCAACTGCTCGACGAGTCCTGCTTGCCGGTGAGTATTCGCGGCGTCAGGCACGCCGAACCAGATCGCAGCCGAGGTCGCTACGGTCACGGCCGCCAGGCCAAAACAGATCGCACGCCAGTCCGTCAGGCGCAGCAGAGCGTTCAACGGCGAGCCCACCACGACGCCGCCAAACCCGCCCACCGCCATCACCAACCCGTTGAGCAGCGGCAACCGGTGTACCGGGAACCACTGCGCGAGCGCCTTGAACGCACCGCCCAGGCACACCGACCCCCCAACGCCGATCATCAGCCGCCCGGCCATCAAGCCTGCGAGGCCATGCGCCATGCCAAACACGGCGGCCCCGGCGGCCGCCATCAGCAGTAACAACGCCGAGACCCTGCGCGCGCCGAAGTGGTCGAGCAGCACGCCCGCCGGCAGTTGCGCGCCCGCAAAACCGAGGAAATAGAGGCTCGTCAGCACGCCGAGATCCGCCGCTGACAAGCCGATGTCATGCGCCATAAACGGCGCGAATTCGATATTGATGCCGCGGTAGACATACGAAATGAAATACCCGCAGGCAAACAGGGCGAATACGCGCAACCCTTTCGACATGGTGAGTAACCTGAGCAAGTGAATCGGGCATTCATTGTCCCGGCCTCAGATACCCATGGCCAACGAAACGTTTTTGCCGGTATTGTGAGTAGAATTTGACATCATGTTCAAACCGCTCCCTCCCCTGCAGGCGCTCCGCGCCCTTGAAGCCGCCAGCCGGCATCGCAGTTTCACGCGGGCAGCCGACGAATTGAGTCTGACGCACAGTGCGATCAGCCATCACCTGCGCAATCTGGAAGATGCGCTCGGCACCCCGCTGTTTCGCCGGGTGGGCACGCGCATGATCCCGACCAGCGCGGGCGCACGTCTGGCCGAGCGCGTGCGCCTCGGCCTCGCGGAGATCGACGATGCCCTCACCGAAGCGCGGGCGGGCGACCGCGGTGGCGCGGTGCGCCTCGAAGTCAGCGTGATGTCGGACCTTGCCGGTAACTGGTTGATCCGCCGGCTCAACGGTTTCGCGATATTGCAGCCGCACATCGAACTGATGCTGCGGGTGCATGCCCAGCTCGTCCCGCCCGACCCCTATACCGTCGATCTGGGCATCTGGCACCAACGGGTCGATGAGCCAGGTTTCGTGTCCCACAAGCTGATCGACGACCAGGTGATCGCAGTCGTCAGTCCGTCATTGGCGGCGCAGATTCCCAACTTCCGGGTCGCGGACACCCGGAAACTGCCGATGCTGCGCTTCGCCCACCGCTCCTGGCGCGACTGGCTCGAGGCGGCTGGCCTGCCCCTGGGGGAGCCGACGTTCGGCCCGATCTTCGACAGTCCCGACTCGCTGCTGCAGGCGGCCATTGCCGGCCAGGGCGCGGTGACGGCGCGGCGCCTGCTGGTGCGCGATGCCATCCAGTCAGGCACCCTGATGCAGATTGGCACGGTCTGCGTTCCGGCGAATATGGAGTACTTCGTGAGCTGGCGCGAACACCATCCGCGTGAGGCCGAGATTCGGGCGTTTTATGAATGGATGCGTGAGCAACTAGTGGGATGAATCGATCGTCAATCGCCTTGAAGCAATTTGTACGGTATTTTCGACACGATCGAACAAAGCATTAAACTTTTCGGTAATCCTGACGTTAATATGGGTTATCCGCTATTCGCTACCAAAAACCAATGAACGATACTGTGGAATTGCCCGTTGCGGCAGCGCCGGCCGCGCTGAGCCTCGACGCCGTACCAGTCGGCACACCGCTCGACTGGCCTATCGTCGACAGCGACGGAACGCTGCTGTTCGATGCCGGCGCTATTCTGGTTGGCGTCGAGGAGCGCAAGTTTCTGTTCGACAACTTCCGCCCGCAACGCGGCGACACCCCTGACGCGCCCGGCTCAGCGGGTTCGCCCGGCGCGGACGGAGCCGCCAAGCCCGACACGTCGGACCCGCTGTCCGTCAAGGACATGCATCTGGCAATCGGTGCGCTGATCGGCGTGCGTCAGCATATCGGCAGCACCGCGCCCATGCATCCTTGCCGCATCATTGGCTTCGCGCCGAATGAAGCGTTGTTCGCCACGCCGCCGCTGTTTGAAGGAAAACACTTGCCGCTCGGCGTGGGCGAAAACGTGGAGATCGTGGCGATCGCCAGCCAGGCGGTGTTCCGCTTCGTCTGCACGGTCGAAGCGATCTGTCAGTTGCCGTTCGACTATATCGTCCTGTCGAGGCCCGGCGTGATCCGCCGTCTGCGCGAGCGCAAATCGATCCGGGTGCGCGCACGGCTGCCCGTGCGCTACGGCATCGGCGAAACGGGCGAATCGTATGAAGGGCTCGGCCTCGCGAAGGGGGTTAGCGCGCTAGGGATGTCGTTGACGGCGTCATGGCCGCTCGGCCTGGTCGGTGAGCGCCTGCGCGTCGCGTATCACCTCAAGTCCAAAGACCTCGACAGCCACATCGAAACCAGCGCCGTGATCCGGAACGTGCAGAAAGGTGCGCCCGGACAGCCGGCCGTGCACGGACTCGAGTTGGACCGGCTCGACACGGCGCAGCAAATGGCGATGAAAGCGTTCGTCTTCGACAGGCAAGACGACGTGCTCTACTGGAACAGCGAGCTCAAGTAGGGGCTTTGGTTCACGACCCGGCGGGCAGCAGCGTCGACGCCAGGCGCCGCCCGCCGTAAGGTCCGCAGTTACCCCGAAGCAAATGCGGCGCTTCCCTATACGCGACGGCATGCGCCGCTTAGCCGGCCAACTCTTCCGGCGTGACGCAGATCGCGCTCCAGGCCTCCGCGAGTTGCCCGCAGCGCCCGAGTCGGATCGCGCCTCGCTCGAAGTCCACGAACACCACCTGGTCCACGTCGCCCGGCCGCAACGGCACGTCGCCGCTGCGGCCGTCTGTCAGCACCCACAGCCAGCGTTGTTGCAGCGGTTTGCGGCGCGCGGCGCGTTCCAGCAGTTGCGCGGCCTTGCGCACGCCACCGGCCAACGGCGTTCCGCCACCGCCACCCAGCGGCTGCAGCCAGCGTTCGTTCCACCAGCGCGGTACGGCAGGTCCAAAGCGGACGTCCACCCCCGTGCCGCCAAAGCACACCAGCGCCGCATCGGCGCGTGCCTTGCTTGCGCGGTCAAATAGCGCGACCAGCAACCCTTTGGCGAGCGCGAGCCGCTGCCCCGCCAGCATCGAACCAGAGCAGTCGAGCAGGAAGCAATGCAGCACACCGCCTTGCGGCGCCGTCGGCAGGAAACGCAGGTGCGTGGCGTGCAGAGGCATCTGGCGTTTCGCGGCGAGCGTCGCTGGCCATGCAATGCGTTGACCCTGCCCCTGCACTTTGCTGCGCGCTGCCGCCCCACCCGCACCTTTTCGCCATCGAAAACCGCTGCGTAATTCAGCGGCGGCGCCCTTCCGATGGCTCAGCGTTTTTTTGCGTTGAGCGGGATCACGCCTTTGACCTGGGTCGTGCCGGTCGGCTCGGGCGGCAGATAACCCCACGCGCTGTCGCCTGTCGCGGCAGCGGCAGCGTCGGGTGGCGCAGCACCTGCGCCGTCGGGGTCGCGCTGCGGCGGCTGGGCCGGCGCGTCAGCCTGCGGCGGCGTTTCCCGCTCATGCCGACGATGCGCCAGAACTGCTTCGGCGACCTGATCGACATGCCCGGTTGTTACCGCTGCCGCCTGGTCGAGCGCGGCCAGCGCACGCGCGGCGCGCAGCATCACCAGATCGGCGCGCAGACCATCGACGGCGGCCGCAATACACAGCGCGCTGACATGCGCATGCACGGCGTCGTCGAAACCGAGGCCCGGCAATGCAACACGAGCGGCACGGATCCGCTGCACGTACAACGCCTGCTGCTCTGCATAGACGGCGCGGAAGGCCTGCGGATCGAGATCGAAGCTGAGTCGCGCCTTGACGATCTGCTGCCGCACGAGCGGATCGAAACAGTTCGCCAGTTCGACCGTCAGCCCGAAGCGGTCGATCAGTTGCGGCCGCAACTCGCCTTCCTCCGGGTTCATTGTCCCGATCAGCACAAAACTCGCTTCGTGGCTGTGCGAGATACCGTCACGCTCGACCGTGTTCACGCCGCTTGCGGCTGCATCGAGCAAGGCATCGACCAGCGCATCGGGCAACAGGTTGACTTCGTCGACATACAGCACGCCGCGATGCGCCTTCGCCAGCAAGCCCGGTGAAAAGCGCACCGCGCCGTCGCGCAGCGCGCTTTCGATATCCAGCGTGCCGATCAGCCTGTCCTCGCTCGCGCCGAGCGGCAAGGTCACCAGTTGCCCTTCGGGCAGCAGTTCCGCCAGCGCCCGCGCCGCCGTCGATTTGGCGGTGCCGCGCGGACCCGTGACCAGCACGCCGCCCAGACCCGGATCGATCGCGGCAAGCAGCAAGGCCTGCAGCAACGGCGCTTGCCCAACCAGCGCGGTAAACGGAAATGCGGGCCGCGCTGCCGGCGTGTTGCGAAGCTCGGTCGCTGCGTTCATGGTCGTGCTCCTTCGATGAACTGCTCGCTCGCGAGCAGATGCTGTTCCACTTGCGCGCGATAGTCGCCCGGTGCCTGCCATAGCCCGCGTTGCATCGCTTCGAGCAAACGCTTGCAAATCGAATGCAGTGCGTGCGGATTGTGTTGCTGCAGAAAGTCGCGCGTGTCGGCGTCGTTCAGATACGCATCGGTCACCAACGCGTACTGATGGTCCGCAATCACGCGCGCGGTCGCATCGTAGCCGTACAGATAGTCGACCGTCGCCGCGATTTCCGCCGCCCCTTTGTACCCGTGACGCTTCACGCCATCGAGCCACTTAGGATTGACCACGCGCGAGCGGATGACGCGGGCGATTTCCTCGTGCAGCGTGCGCACGCGCGGCACGTCAGGATTGCTATGATCTGCGTGATACACATGCGGCTGGTTGTCAGCCAGATGCCGCACTGCTGCGACCATACCGCCCTGGAACTGGTAGTAATCGTTCGAATCGAGCAGATCGTGCTCACGGTTGTCCTGATTCTGCAGCACCACGTCCATGGCGGCGAGCCGCGTGCCGAACGCCTGGCGCGCTTCCTCGCCGGCGCGTTTCTGCGTGTAGGCATAGCCGCCCCACGCCTGGTACGCGTTCGCCAGATCGGCGTCGGTCTGCCATTGCTGGGTGTCGATGATCTCCTGCAGGCCGGCGCCATAAGCGCCCGGCCGCGCGCTGAAGACCCGCCAGCCGGCGCGTCTGCGCGCCTCAGTGGCATCCATGCCGCGCGCGATCAGGGCGTCGCGTTCGCGCAGCACGCGCGCGCGGATCGGGTTCACGTCCTCGGGCTCGTCAAGTTCGGCGACTGCCTGCACGGCGGCGTCGAACAGATGCATCACATTGGCGAACGCGTCGCGGAAGAAGCCGGATACGCGCAGCGTGACGTCGATGCGTGGCCGGTCAAAGACTTCGATCGGCATGATCTCGAAGTCGGTCACGCGATGGCTGCCGGGTGCCCATTTAGGCCGCACGCCGAGCAGCGCCATGGCCTGGGCGATATCATCGCCGCCGGTACGCATCGTTGCCGTGCCCCATACGGACAGGCCGATTGCTCGCGGATAATCGCCGTGCTCCTGCAAATGGCGTTCTATCAAGTGCTGCGCCGATTTCAGCCCCAACGCCCAGGCCGCCTGAGTCGGAATGGCGCGCGTATCGACCGAGTAAAAGTTGCGTCCGGTAGGCAATACATCGGACCGGCCGCGCGAGGGCGAACCGCTCGGTCCCGCCGGTACAAAACGGCCTTCCAGTCCGCGTCTGAGGTGCCGCATTTCTTCCGGGCCGCACGCGTCGAGGCGCGGCAGCACATCAGCACGCAGGCGTTCGAGCACGAGTTCGGTTTGCGGCAACGTACCTGCAGGCGGCAACATTACGCTCGAATCGCCGGTATTGCTGCTGCCGCCGCACATTGCCTTCAGCATTTCGCTCGCGAGCAATTCCAGCCGCTCGTGGGTATCGCCGTTGTGCCGCCACGGCGCATCACTGACTTGCTGCAACACTTCCGGACGCGGACCCTCCCACACCGCCGCCCAATCCGCCGACAGCGGGTCAAACAGATGATCCATCTGCAGATCGCGCGCCAGCGCATCCACCAGCCCCGCTTTGCCGCCACGCCCGTCGCCGACCGGAAAGCGCCCCAGCGCCAGCAGCGTATCGCGCCGCTGCACGCCTTCGGGCGACCGGCCAAAGGTATGCAGACCATCGCGGATCTGCGCCTCTTTCAGCTCGCACAGCCAGGCATCCACGCGGGTGAGCAGCGCGTCTTCGGCATCCTGCCCGTCCGGCACTTTCATGCTGAGTTCGTCGTGCAGACGGTGTTCGACGATGGTCGCGAGAATCGTGCGCCTGAGCAATTTCGAGCGGCGCGGATCGACCATCAATGCTTCGTAGTACTCGTCGACCTGGCGCTCGAGGTCCTGCAGCGGCCCATAGCTTTCGGCACGTGTGAGCGGCGGCATCAGGTGATCGATAATCACCGCCTGCGCGCGGCGCTTCGCCTGACTGCCCTCGCCCGGATCGTTGACGATGAACGGGTACAGATGCGGCAGCGGTCCGAGAATCAGATCGGGCCAGCAGGCGTTGCTCAACGCCACGCTCTTGCCCGGCAGCCATTCGAGGTTGCCGTGCTTGCCGACATGCACCACTGCGTCGATGCTGAACTGGTGACGTAGCCAGAAGTAGAACGCCAGATACGCATGCGGCGGGACCAGATCGGCGTCGTGATAGCTGGCGTAATCGCCCTGCTCGCGCGAGCGCGACGGCTGAATGCCGACGAACACCTGGCCGCAGCGCCAGCCTGAAATCATGAAGCGGCCGCGCCTTAAAGTCGGGTCGTGTTCCGGCGGACCCCAGCGCGCGTTCAAGGCGTCGCGCGCCTCAGCAGGCAAGCGCGCGAAATGCGCCAGGTAATCGTCGAGTGCGAGGCTTTGCAATGCCGGGCGCAGGTCGCGTACTACGGGATCGTTGGTGACGCCCTCGGTCAACCTGCGCAGCAAAGCGTCGCCTTCGGCGGGTAAGTCGCCGACGCGGTAACCCTGGCCGGCCAGCATCGCGAGGATGCCGACCACCGAGGCCGGCGTATCGAGCCCCACACCGTTGCCAATGCGTCCTTCGCTCATCGGATAGTTGGCGAGTATCAGCGCGAGCTTCTTGTCCGCGTTCTGCAAGGTGCGCAACCTGCACCAGCGGCGGCTCAATTCCGCCAGGAAGCCGATCCGCTCGTGATCGGGCTGATAACGAACCACGTCCACTTCGGTATGCGGACAACGATACGCAAGCCCCTTGAAGCTGATCGCCCGCGTAATAATGCGGCCATCCACCTCGGGCAGCGCGATATGCATGGCGATATCGCGCGAATTGAGTCCCTGGTTGTCCTTGACCCAGTCCTCGCGATTGCCACCGCTCAAGATCACCTGCATCACCGGCGCATCGCCCGCGAGCGCGAGAGGTTCGGGGTCGTCGATGGCCGTCGCCGCGAATGCGGTGGTATTCAACACGAGCGCGACATGATGTTGCGTGCACAACTGCTGCAGGACCTCGCGGCTCATGGCGTCTTTGAGCGAAGTCAGGGCAATCGGCAATGGATTCATGCCTTGCGCTTCGAGTGCCTCGATCAGGGCATCGAATACCGCCGTATTGGCGGCCTGCAGATGCGCCTTATAGAACAAAATCGCCACGACCGGCGCGTTAGCACGCCAACGCGCCTGCCAGTCGGCGATCATCGGAATGTCGTGCTCAGGATGATAGAGCGTCGCCGCCGGCAACACGCGCGGAGGCGCGGGTTCACGCCCCCAGCCGAGCGAACGGTAGGCGATGCAACGCAGAAACGCCTCGGCATTCTGCGCGCCGCCTTCGCGCAGGTAGCGCCATAGCTGATGACAAAGCGCCGCATCCGCAGTGCTGCGCGCGAGCAGGTTTGGATCTTCCTGCAAGTCGCCGGAGAACATGGCCAGCACCTGATGCTTACGCGCGGCAAGCGCGACGACCTGCTCGATCCCGTACGGCCAATACGCTTCGCCGCCAAGGTGATCGACCACCACGACCCGCGCATGCTGCAACACGTCCTCGACGTAGAAATCGACCGAGGCTGGTTGCCGCAAGTAAGTGACGTTGGCGAGCCGCACGCTCGGAAAACCGTCGCCTAAACGCGGCACGGCGCTGGCGAGCAGCGACAGCGTCGTATCGGCGGAACTGAGCACCACGATCTCGGCAGGCCGCTGATCGATGCGGATGACACCCTGGGTGTCGTCGACGAAGCCACCCGGCGTGGTGCGCAGCAGATGCATGATCGCTTACGCCTGGTGCGCCTGTTGCGCTTCGGTCTTCAATGCAGCGTCGAAGGCACGTTGCAGTGCGAGCGGGTCGAGATCCTCGCCGATCAGCACGAAGCGGCTCTGCTGCGTTTCGCCTGCCTGCCAGCGGCGGTCGAAATAGCTATCGAAGCGGCGGCCCACGCCCTGGATCACGAGACGCATCGGCGCACCGGGCACAGCAGCAAAACCCTTCACGCGGTAGATCGTGTTGGTTTCGACGAGACTTTGCAGCGCGGCAATCACGGCCTCGCGCGACGGTGCCTGTGCCTGCACCACCACCGAATCGAACTCGTCGTGATGATGGTCCGCGTCCTCGGCGGAACCGTGATGATCGTGGCGCAGATGGATCGTCGCCTCCGATGCCGCTTCAAGGCCGAGCAGCGTGTGCAGGTCCAATTGGCCCCTATGCGCACGCACCACCTTGACCTGCGACGGAATCTCTTCGCGGATCAACGCTTCGACCGCGCCTTGCTGTGCGTCGTCGAGCAAATCCGTCTTGTTGAGGATCACGAGATCCGCAGCGGATAACTGATCTTCGAACAGTTCATGCAGCGGCGACTCATGATCGAGATTCGGATCGGCCTTGCGTTGCGCATCCACCGCCGCCGGGTTGTCGGCAAACTGGCCGCTCGCGGCCGCCGGGCCGTCCACCACCGTGACCACCGCATCCACCGTGAAGCTGTTTTTGATGGCAGGCCAGTTGAATGCCTGCACCAGCGGCTTGGGCAACGCGAGGCCCGAGGTTTCGATCAGCACGTGATCGATCTGGTCGCGACGTTCCACCAGCTTTTCCATCACCGGGAAGAACTCTTCCTGCACGGTGCAGCACAGGCACCCGTTGGCAAGTTCGTACAACTGGCCTTCGGTCTCGTTGCCTTGTTCGTCACAGCCGATGCCGCAACCTTTCAGAATCTCGCCGTCGATGCCGAGTTCGCCGAACTCGTTGACGATCACCGCAATGCGCTTGCCGCCTGCGTGTTGAAGAATGTGCCGCAGCAGCGTGGTTTTGCCGCTGCCGAGGAAGCCTGTCACAACAGTGACGGGGATTTTGCGCATGGGGTTCTGCATGGTAATTCCGTCGAAAGAAATAGCCGATTCATGGGCGCGGGAATTGAACAGACGAAACGCGGGGACGGTAAACGGCGCTGCGGCAGCAACGGGAACATGTAAATGAAGCCGTGGACGACACGCCGCATCCCCGCGGCGCCAACCCTCTTCCCTGGCCGGTATCCGGGCTGGCGAAAGCGCCGCTTCCCCTTCCCAGACGAGTGATTTCTCGCCCAGTGGTTGCATGCGTGCGCGACCTTGCGCGCAGGCACTGAAGCCGGCTCTGCACCGCTTGCGCGATGCCTTCGCTTACCGTTGCGGGGGCAGCACAGGTTGGTCCGGTCTTGTGAAAGTGGACACCCTGTTTCCCGTTTAACTGTGCGCGCAGGAATGCGCACACGAGCACCAAAGTGCCTCGGAGTTTAGGCCCGCAGGCAACGTGCGTCAAGGAAGCCGGGCGGGCGACTGCGGCCATGGCTTGTGCTATCGTATGCCCGCGTGTGCCGGCGCGGGTTGACGCACCTGCAGTTGAACGGGAAACAGGACGCGTAACAGGTGGCACCGCATGATCCAAACCGCCTCACTCAGCATCGGTATCGGCTGCAGGCAGCACACTTCGGCAGACCAGATCTCGGCCGCCGTCCATGCAGCGCTGGGCGCCTACCCGTTCGAAGCGATTCGCGGCATCGCGACCATCGAATCCAAAGCACAGGAACCCGGCCTGCTCGAATTTTGCGCGCGCCACGCGCTGCCGTTGCTAACCTTCAGCCGCGCCGAAATAGCTGCAGTGGCCGCTATTCCGACACCTTCCACCGCCGCTCGCGCGCATCTCGGCGTAGAGGGTGTCTGCGAACCGTGTGCCCTGCTCGCTGCCCCGGGCGGCCGCCTGATCGTGCTCAAGACGGTGCTCGACGGCGTCACCGTCGCGATTGCTTCGAGCGCATCGGGTGCATCGGGTACGGCGTCCCAGACCTTAGAATCGAACAACTAACAGGACTCGCCATGAAAACCGATCCCGAATCGCATCAGCGCATGACCCAGCGGCGTCGCGAAGGCCACGAAAAAAAGCAGGCCGAAGCGACCATCGAAAAAGGCCTGCTGATCGTCAACACCGGCACCGGCAAGGGCAAAACCACCGCCGCGTTCGGCATGGCCGTTCGCGTGCTCGGCCACGGCATGCGCCTCGGTGTCGTGCAGTTCATCAAAGGCGCGTTGCACACGTCGGAGCGCGATTTTCTGGGCAAAATCGCCAACTGCGATTTCGTCACCATGGGCGACGGCTATACATGGAATACCCAAAACCGCGATGCCGATATCGCCACTGCCCGCAAAGCCTGGGACGAAGCACGCCGGATGATCGAAAGCGGCGAGTATCAGATGGTGATTCTCGATGAGCTGAACACCGTGCTGAAGTACGAATACCTGCCGCTCGACGAAGTGCTGTCCGTCGTGAAGGCGCGTCCTGAGATGCTGCATGTGGTGATCACAGGTCGTCACGCGCCGGATGCGTTGATCGAAGCGGCCGACCTCGTCACGGAAATGCGCATCGTCAAACACCCGTATCGCGAGCAGCACGTCAAGGCGCAGCGCGGCGTGGAATTCTGAGCATGCCGTCCTGTGCCGCCCTGTTCATCAGCGCGCCGGCTTCCGGTCAGGGCAAAACCACGATTACAGCCGGCCTCGCCCGCTACCACCGGCGGCAAGGGCGGCGCGTTCGTGTCTTCAAGACCGGCCCGGATTTTCTGGACCCGATGATCCTCGCACGCGCAAGCGGCGCACCCGTGCTTTCCCTCGACCTGTGGATGGTGGGCATTGACGCGTGCCGCGAGTTGCTTGCGCAAGCCGCAGCCGAAGCCGATCTGATCCTGATTGAAGGCGTAATGGGACTCTATGACGGCACGCCGAGCAGCGCCGATCTCGCCACCGCGTTCGGCGTGCCGGTCGTTGCCGTCATTTCCGCCAAGGCGATGGCGCAGACCTTCGGCGCGGTCGCCTTCGGTCTCGCGAATTTCCGGCCGGACGTACCGTTTCATGGCGTGTTCGCCAACCGCGTCGGCTCGGCGCGTCACGCGCAGATGCTTCAGGAAGCGTTGCCATCAGGGCTCCGTTGGACGGGTCATATTGTCAGTGCCGATGAAATCGAACTGCCCGAGCGGCATCTCGGTCTGCATCAGGCGAGCGAAGTCGATGATCTCGATACAAGGCTCGAGCGAACCGCCGATGCGCTCGCGCAAACGCCACTGGCCGAGTTGCCCCCAGCGGTGGACTTCGGCACATCATCGGAGCGTGATGCGTTACCGCGCCTGCTGGATGGCAAACACATCGCAATTGCCCGCGATGCTGCGTTTTCGTTCATCTATCCGGCCAATGTCACGCTGCTCGAAACACTCGGGGCGCGAGTCAGCTACTTCTCGCCGCTTGCGAACGAAGCCTTGCCGGAGGCCGCGGACGCCGTCTATCTGCCCGGCGGCTATCCCGAACTGCATGCAGAAACCCTCTCACGTAACGCATTGACTGCAGAGGCGATCCACGCGCACGCGGCCGCCGGAAAGCCCATCGTCGCCGAATGCGGCGGTATGCTGTACCTGCTCGAGCAGCTCACCAACACGCAAGGCGCGACCACGCCGATGCTCGGTCTGCTGCCGGGCCATGCGACGATGCAGCCCCGCCTCGCCGCGCTCGGAATGCAGCAGATCGACGGCATCCATGGGGCCATGACTGGTCATACGTTTCACTACTCGAAGTTGACGACGACGCTTACGCCGAACCGGAGCGCCGCCCGCCCGCAAGCCGACGCACCCGGTGAGGCCATCTTCCGTGCCGGCCCGATCGTCGCAACCTATATGCACGCCTACTGGCCTTCCAACCCGGCTTTTGCAGCCGCCCTGTTCCATGGCGAAGTGTTTTAACGATTCCGACCGCGAAGCCGTCTACCGCGCCATCTATGAACGGCGCGACATGCGGCACTTCGTGCGCGACCCGGTCGACCCTATCGTCCTGCAACGTCTGCTCGACGCGGCGCACCACGCGCCGAGCGTCGGCTTCATGCAGCCGTGGCGCATTACGCGCATCACCGATCCGGCGCTGCGTGCGGCGTTACACGAGACGGTGGACCGCGAGCGGCTCGCGACCGCCGACGCGCTCGGCAAACGGCGCGACGAGTTCATGAAGCTCAAGGTCGAGGGGATGCTGGAGTGCGGCGAACTGCTGGTGATGGCCTTGATGGACGGCCGCGAAAAGCACATCTTCGGGCGCCGCACGTTGCCGGAGATGGATCTCGCCTCGGTGGCCTGCGCGATCCAGAACATGTGGCTCGCGGCGCGCGCTGAAGGTCTCGGGATGGGCTGGGTGTCGCTGTTCGACGTCGACGCCGTGCGTGCCCTGCTGCATATGCCTGAAGGTGCGAGGCCGGTGGCGATTCTCTGCCTCGGTCACGTCGACCAGTTCTATGCGGAGCCGATGCTTGAAACTGAGCGGTGGGCGAGCCGCTTACCGCTCGTTGAATGCGTGTTCGAAAACCGCTGGCCTGACGAAAGCCAGCCGTAATAGTCGCGCGTCAACGGTGTGAAAGCCCCCAAAATCAGGGCTGCACCGGCTTGACCGACACAACCTGGGGCCCACCGCCCGCAGCGTCGGCACGCAGTTTTACGCGCCAGTCAGGATGATCGGCAAACGGAAATTGCGCCAGCGCACTTTTCACCAGATACGGAATCGCGTCCAACGGATCGGCGTCATGATCCTGGCTCACGACGCTAACCTTGTAGACCTCGTGACCGTTGGTCTGCTCGAAGAAGCGCAGCGTCAACGAATGCTTATACGAGTGGTGGCCAAACAGTGAAAACGAGGCTTCACCTAGACTGCCGCACCCCTCTTGCTGCGCACAATCCGCCGGACCAACCCCAACCGCTGCAAGACGCGTGTCATAAGCAATCGACAGCAGGTAATGCGCGCGCTGCTGGGCGACGTCAGCGAAACCATACTTACCGAGTTCGGCACGGATCAATGTTTCGTATTCCGTATGATCCGGATTGCCGTCCTGCAACGGCGAGCGTGCCAGCGCATAACTGTGCTCGCCTCGCATTGAGGTATCCGTCGGCGACGCCCGCACGTCAGTGCTGACGCCGGCACATCCTGTCAGGCTAACGGTCAGGCTTGCTGCGATCAGCGCAGCGCATGCCAGCGTGGCTCTCATCGTTTTCTCGCTTCTAAAAATTGCAGGATATCCATTACGTGAGCGCCGGCTGCGTGTCGTCGAGGGCAGGCAGCAACACGGTAAAGGCAGTGCCCTGGCCCGGCGCGCTGACCACCTGCACATCGCCCCCATGCCGCGTCACGACGGTTTTGACAAAGGCCATCCCGAGCCCCGCGCCGCCGGTGTCCGGCTGCTCGGCCTCGTGAAAGCGCCGGAACCGCTGGAACAGCCGGCTCTGCTGTTCCAGCGGAATCCCATAGCCCTGGTCGCGAATCGTACATTGCACGCGTGCCGGCAAGCCGTTCACCGGCCCAATCGTGCAGTTGATGCGCGACTCGGGTGGGCTGTACTTGACTGCGTTGTTCATGATGTTGACGAGCGCCCGCGTCATCAGCGAGCGGTCGGCGCAGATCCAGTAGCCGTCGTCGCCCTCCGCCGCGGTCTCCATCTGGATCTGCTTGGCGTGGGCCTGCGGCCAGACTTCGTCGCTGGCGTCGATGGTCAGTTCGCTGAGGCTGACGGGTTCGAGCACATAGGCTTGCGACTCCGCGCGCGCCAGTTGCACGAAATCGTCGGCCAGCGTGAGCGCACGCCGCGAGTAGCGTGCGATGCGTTCGAGCAACTCATGCACGTGGTCCGACTCGATCCGCGCACGTTCGATCTCCACCAGCGCCAGAATCGAGGCCTGCGGCGAGCGCATGTCGTGCGACAGCAGCCGCAACGCATCCTCGCGCTGCCGCTCGGCCGCGTGCAACGCCGACACGTCGACGAGGCCCGCGATCCAGCCGGTCACCTCGCCTTCTGCGTTCGTGCACATGGCGTAGCGCAGCAGGTGGTCGCGCTCGGCCAGGTCGCGCACTTCAATGCCTTGCGCCATCAGATCCGCGAATTCGAGCCGCGCCGGATCGAGGATCGCCGGCCAGTGCGTGCGCGCACGCGTGTCGTGTTCCGCGTCGCCTTCGGTGCCGGCGTCGATGGTCTTCACGTAGGCCAGATCGCCCAGCACCTCGCGCATCAGCCGCCCTTGCGGCATGACCGAACCCAGCCGCTCAAAGTGCGCGGTCGCCGCATGATTGGCGATCAACACGATACCGCGCACATCGCTCACCAGAATCGGCTCGGGCACGCTATCGAGGCTGTCCCAGACAAAACGTTTCATGTCCTGCACGCGCTGCGCGGCCTGCGCCATCAGCGCCATGTGCTGCTCCAGCACGTCGCCGCCGAACTCGCGGCGGCGCTGCGGCGTTTCCGGCAGCAGATGGGGTTCATCGGCGAGCCGCTGCAATTCTTTGCGCAGATACGCCATGGTCATTTCGAGTCGCCGCCAGTTCCAGATCGGATACACCGCGATCAATCCGACCACCGCCGGCGCCGGCGACATCCATAGCCGCGCGCCGTACAACAACGCGGCGCTGCCACCCGTAACGAGAATGCACAACCCCACGGTGAGCAACAGCGAACGCCGCGGGGACAGCACCAGGAAGCCAGCCAATAACGCAGCAAGCGGCACCAGCGAGACGAGAAACAACGGCACCGCCGTAACCGGATCGATGGCGCGGCCCGTCAGCAGCGTATCCAGCACGTTCGCATGAATATAGACGCCGGGCAGCGGCCCCAGCTCGCCCGAGACCGGCGTCGCAAAGCGGTCATACAGGCCCGAAGCGGTCACGCCGATCAGCACAACGCGGCCGCGCAACTGCTCGGCCGGCACCTCGCCCGCCACGACACTGGCGAACGACACATGCGAATAGTTCGTGGCATTCAGGCCGAACGGAATCAGAAAACGCGCCTCGTCGACCTTCTCCAGACTACGGTCGCGTAGGCCAGCAAGTCCCACGACGGGCGGCAAAAGCTGGACCGCGCCGCTCCGGATAGCGCGCCAGACCGGCACCATCAGTTGCGGCCAGCGCGAATGCGCATCGCCCTCGAACAGCGCGACGCTGCGGACGATACCGTCGCCGTCCACTTCCAGATTGATGTGGCCGAGCCCTGCCGCCGCGGCCGCGAGAGGCGGCACCGGCTTCACGACGACCCGTTCGCCGTCACCGTCCTCGGGGCTCAGCAGCACCGGCAGATAGGTCGGGCTCAGGGCAATCGCGTGGGCGAGTTGCGCGTCGTCCGCTGCGGCCTCGGTGAAGAGCACGTCATAGATCACCGCCGCCGGTTTCGCCTTGGCCAGTTGCGTGAGCAAGCTCGCATGCACGCTGCGCGGCCAGGGCCAGTGGCCGAGCCGCTCGATGCTAGCGTTGTCGATTTCGACCACCACGATATCGGAGAGGACCGGCTGCGAATGCAGCGCGAGGAAACGGTCGTAGACCAGATGATCGATGCCCGCCGTCCAGCGGCCGAGCGCGCTCAGAAGGATGACCGCAATGCCGAGGCAGCCGAGCGCGCCCCATTCGAACAGGAAGCGTCGGCCAGCCGGCCGCCCAAGTCGTGCACGCGGATCAAGGCTCATGCGTGGGGGATTAGAGTCCTAACGGGCAAGCGTGAACGACCGGATCGAGCTGCCCTTCTGGTAGAACCGGCCGTTTTCGAACTGCTCGGCGATCACGGTCCAATAATAAACGCCGTGCGGCAGGTCCGTCACCACGATCTCGCCGGCCGGCAAGTCGGGACGGTCGAGGATCGGATTGCGCAGGTCCGGTGTGGCAGCGAGGACGAAGCGGAAACGCGTTTCCACGCCCGGGCGACTCGCGAACCAGCGGAACGTGTAGTCGCGCGTGCCGGGACGCGGTGTCGCTGACGCAGTCAAACCCAGTTGGCGGCGCTCGAAGCCATAGGTCTGCGGCAGGCCTTCTAGGCCGTTGTGATCGATCGCCGAGATGCGCACGAAGTAGGTGCCGTCGCGCAGATCGCCGAAGTCGACCTGCGGCGCGCTCATCGGCAGATCGCGGATCAGGTCGAGCAGGTCGGCGTCACGCGCGATCTGCACGCGATAGCCGGCTGCATGGCTGTCCGGCACGAGATCGAACGCGACGGTCTTGCCATCCTGGATCTTGCCGGGATCGTTCAAGGCCGGTGCGGGCAGCAATTGGATGGGCGCGCCGATTGCGCCGCTCGCGCCCGAGACGTTGCCGAAGTGCGCCGACACGAGCTGCTCTGAGGCCTGCAGCGGCACGCCGGGCGCCGGCGCAGGTGCGCCGCCCGGATCCACACCGACGGCACCGTCCAGCACTTCGACGGCCGTTTGCTGCTGGCCGGCGTCGTAGTTCACCCGAAAACGCGTGCCGCGCACGCCCGCCACCACGGACGGCGAGCGGATCTGGAAGCGGTCGTCTTTCTTCGTGGCGTGCGTGACTTCGCTGTCGACCTCGCCGTGTCGCAGGTCGATCACGCGGTCGGAGGCGCCCGTCAATACCGTCTGACGCAGCTTGCCGATCTCGACCATGCCGTCCTGCGAAATGCTCACGTGCGAACCGTCCGCCAGTTCCAGCGTCGCGAAACCCTCGTGACCGGTACGCACGCGATCGCCTTCGCCGAGCATCATGCCGCGCGCAAGCGGCGTGTAAGGTCCCGTGCCAAACGCCCGCTCGACTGGCCCGCTCGTCGCCAACACGCGTGCGGATTCGCGATCCTCGCGCAGCAACGCCGCCGGCAGTTTGATCTGGATACCCGCTCGCAGATGACGCGGCGCGGGCACGTTGTTGAGGCGGCTGAGCACCGCCCAGTCGTGCGGATCACGCAGGAAGCGCGCGGCGATTTCATACAGCGTATCGCCCGCCGCGGTCGTGTAAGGCACGGTGACAATGGGCGCCCTATTGCTCTTATGCGCGTCGGCCAGCACGGGCATGAGCCCGAGCGCCGCGAGGACGTACGGCGCGCACGGCACGAGAAACGCCAGCGCACGACGCGCGCCGGCCGCCGGCAGACAAACCGGCAGCACAGATCCGGACAACCTCACGCATCCCCCTTTTCGATGCGCTCCAGCCGGTATCCATAGCCGTAGATCGGCGTCAGCCGATAGCCCTTTTCAGGCCGCAAACCCAGTTTGCTGCGCAGCATCGAAACGTGGGTATCCATGGTGCGCGACGGGATTTCGGTGGCCTGCTTCCAGATCACATCCAGGATATGGGCGCGCGACAGCGGCCGGCTCAGGTGCTGGAACAGCAGCAGCGCGAGGTCGAATTCCTTTTGCGTGACGGCCACCGCGGTGCCGCGCACAAGGACGTGTTTGGCGCCCAGATCGAACTCGTATTCGCCGAACACTTCCTTCAACGCGGTTGTGTTGAGCTTATAGGCGCGCCGCAGCAGCGAACCGACGCGCGCCAGCAGGACACCCGCCGATACCGGCTTGACGACGTAGTCGTCCGCCCCTGTATTGAGGATCGACGTGATGTCGGTCTCACGGCTGCGACTCGTCATGAACAGCACCGGCAAGCGCTCGGACAGGCTCTCCCGTACCCAGCGCAGCACCTCTTCGCCCGACATATCCGGCACGTTCCAATCCAGCACCAGCAGATCGAAGGTCTGGCGCCTGAGTTGGCGCACCAGCGCGCGACCCTCGGCATACGCATGGCAGATGTGGCCAGCGGCCGAGAGGGTTTGACACACCAGATCGGCCTGAGCCGGATCGTCATCCAGGACTGCAATTCTCATAACACCCCGCAATGCAACACCGTTATTCGTATCTGGATGGCCGGTCATCGAGTCGATTCGGCGCGCAGCCCAGACACCCTCGGGTCACGACGCCCCCGTTTGCCTTTAAACGCACACGCGCATTCCGCACGCTGACATTCGGGTAACGGACTCCTCCATCGACAACGCTATTTATCGATTATTAGCGCGCACCAGAAACGCCTGTTTAAAACAAGCATCCGATATATCTCAAAAATGGCGCGCAATTTGCCCAGTCACGTAAAGTGAATTGGCATTTTCATCATAATCGAAAACGGCCATCCCCTTCCGAATGCCATCCCCTGCCATCCGGTATCGGGTCAAACGCTTGAGCCCATCTCTCAGGTTCTTTATCCGGTCGCTCGGACCTTCAACGGGTTGTACAGCTGGTCTCGCCCACGCATTGATGCTGGCCCCGTCTAACCTGTTTTGGCTGGCGCGAGACGCTGTGCCTCGTGCTCACCATCGTCATGCTCATCGTCTTCCTGCGGTTTCAATTGACGGTTCAACGCCGCCTCGAGGTGAATCCGCACGTGTTCCCAGGCACTCTTTGCATAATCCGGCTGCCCCGCCGCCCACTCCTGGGCGAGCCCGAACACGCGACGCACCGTTGCCGCACAGGCGCTCAGATCGCCCGCGCCACGGGCTGCCGATTCGCGCAGCAATTCGGCAAGCCACGGCATGTCGGGAGCACACGAATCCGCGTAAGCTTCGATCGCCGCGCGCGCATGATGGTCGCTCGTCAAATTGAGCTCGATGCGCTGCAAGCGTTGCCCCTGCTTGCGCTTCTGTTCGTTCGCCTTGAACGGAATGCGCGTCGTGCGCGGTCTAAAAAACATCCAATCCCTCGTTAAGCGGCACAACATCTGTCACGCCATTGCCGCCCAGCGCGATGCAACTCGCATACTGACTCGCGACGCCGCGCGTCCGAGTGTGGACAAATATTTACAATCTGCCGAGATAGTATAAGAACAGTCTCAATTTAAATCGTTTAAAGATTGTCAAACCGATTTTAGGATGCGGACGCAGATATACATGGAAACGCTGAGGCACCACAAAAAAAACTTTAAAAACAATTACTTAGATCCTATGAAGCCTGAGAGTCGTCAAGGCCCAAGTCGTAAAATCGATGAGGCCAAGATCTGTTCAATGGAGGGGATCATGGACGCAAATCAGGTTATGGGAGCAGATGCGGGGAACATCGTCCTCGCGGTATCACTCGAGCTATCGGCCGCGCAGTGGAAGGTGGCGCTTCACGACGGTCTCAGGGAGCGACCCGCGGTGCACGCAGTCGGTGCGCCACAGGCTGGGATCCGGCTGCAAGGCGTTCTGGATCTGATCGAGCAGCACAAGCTGAAGTGGGCACTGCCCATCCATGTGCGCGTGGTCGTCAGCTATGAGGCTGGACAGGACGGATTCTGGATCCTTCGGGCGCTGTCCTCGCGCGGCATCGAGTGTTATATGGTCGATGCCGCGAGCATTCCGGTGGAGCGTCACAAGCGGCGCGCGAAGACAGACCGGCTTGATGCGATCAGGCTGGTCACCAACCTGCGTGCATGGCTGCACGGCGAGCGCGACCGCATGCGCGTCGTACGTGCGCCGTCCGCGCAGGACGAGGCATCCCGCCAGCTGATTCGCGATCGCGGGCAACTGCACAAGGAAGTGCTGCAACACCGCGAGCGCATGCGCAAGCTGCTCGTCACGCTCGGTTGCTGGGACGAGGTCGACCACCGGTCGTTCGCCAGGCGACTCGCAGCCGGCCAGCTGGCCTGTCATGATGGCACACCACTGCCCGACGAGCTTCGCGAACGGCTGCAGCGCGAGACCGCGCGCCTGGAGCTTGCCGAACAGCAGCTCGCGACGCTTGAGCGCACGCTCGAGCAGCGTCTGCCCACGCCGGTGCGTGAGCGGATCACTTACCTCCGGCGTCTCAGGGGCGTCGGTCACATCGGCGCATCGCGCCTGATGCTCGAACTGTTCTGGCGGCAGTTCAGCAATCGCCGACAGCTGGGGGCATGCGTGGGGCTGGTGCCTCAACCGTACGACAGCGGGCAGAGCCACGTTGATCAGGGTATCAGCAAGCAGGGAAACCGACGGGTCCGTACCCAGCTCGTCAAGATGGCCTGGGGCTGGCTACGATACCAGCCCGACAGTGCGCTGGCGCGATGGTTTAACGAGCGCACCCAGGGCACCGGTCCCAATCGCCGCGCACGCCGTATCGCGATCGTTGCACTCGCCAGGCGGCTGGTGATCGCATTGTGGCGTTACCTGAGGGATGGCGTCATTCCCGAGGGAGCCAGGTTCAAACCCGTGTGAAGGCAGATGATAAATACTGCGGCGTTATTGAGGTTGAAGTGTGATGTGCCCGGAGGGCCGACTGGTTGCTGAACGCAACCGATAATTAGATGGGGCACATCTCCCGGAACACCGTGTCCGGCGCAACGCGCATAAAGGATGAGGCCGGCATGATACCGGCGGATAGAAGTTGGTGAGACGTCGGTGTCTCACGTGCGCATCAACCGGCTTCAACTCGACAGGATGAGTCTGGATCGTGCGACCTCAGACTCAAAGGAACTGCGTATGACCCGAATATCCGCATACAGATGATTGCAACATCAGAGCTGATCGGCGCTTGACAACTTACTGCTCATAGAAGTCGGCCCTGAACAATTCGTTTCTCATGTCGCTGGCGTCACGCCATCACGCCGGCGGCAACGCTGCGGTTGAACAAGACAGCCAGAATAAAGACGCAAAGAAGCCGCAGCTTCCTCAGGATCATCCGCAGGTTGTGACCGGCGCCGCAGAGCACCGCGTGCATCGCATCGCCGAGCGCGCCTTTGAGCCAGTTCCTGTCGAGTTTCCCGTCTGTCTTCATGTGACCGATTGCTGGCTCGATTGCACTTCGCCGTCTGATCATCGCGCGTAGTCCGCGTGTGATACCCCGCCGCAAGCCCGGGTGATAGATCTTCACGCCGTCGACCGCGACACCCTTGTATCCACGGTCGACGATGGCGACCTCCGGCGTGGCGTCGCACAGGATTGCCGCTTGCTCCAACGCTTCAGCCAGCGTGTGACCGTCGTAAGGATTGCCCGGCATCGAGCGCATGCCAACTACCAGGCCTTCCTTGTGGGTCCTCGTGATCGACACCTTCACGCCGAATTCGTACGGCTTGCGGGCCTTGCCTTTGGCCAGGCATTCAACTTCCGGTGCGTGCAGCGCGTAGAGCTTGTTTTTGTCCTTCGGCTTCTGTGACAGGATCCGCTTCGTGCGGTCAATCAGCTCCTGCAAGGCCGCACGGCCTGAGTCCGCCACCTGGGCGACCTGTCGCTCCACATCGCGCATCACCCGTCCAACTCGTGAACGCAGCGTGCGCAGTGCTTTCCTCATGCGCTTGTACTGCTTCGCGTGAGCGTAGCGGCCAATCTGCAGCCCCAGACGCGGCGCCTCGCGGTTGTAGTTCTGCCGCAGCTTCAGGTCATGCCGCGCGGCCGCCTTCACCAGATGTTCGCGACACCGCTCGAGCAATCGCGAATCGGTTGGATGGGCGATCGCCTTCTCCATGACCGTCGTATCTACAATCACGCGCTTCACGCTCGAAGCCTTGATCACGCCGGCACGTTTCGCTGCTTCGATCGTCTCGGCCAGCAACTCTTCAACGCCGGCTTCGCCCAGTCGTTTGCGCCAACGCGTCAGGCTCGACGGGTCGATCGGCGGTTCGGTCTGCAAATAGGTCTCACCGGTGAACACCTGCCAATACGGGTTCTCCACCCATTGCCAGACGACCTCTTCGTCGGACAGATCGAATGTGTGCTGCAAATACAGCAGCCCCGCAATCAGGCGCGGCGAGCTCGCCGGTCGACCTTTGCCCGACACGAAGCTCTCGCTCATCAACGCGCCCAGTCGCTCCCAGTTGATAAGGTCAGTCAGGCGCACCAGCGGATGCTTCAGGTTGATCTGTTCTCGCAGCGGATGCCGGAAGAAATCTTGTTCCGGCACAGGCGTCTTCGGACCCATCTGCACCTCGTCGAAAAATGCAGGATTCTCGCGTTAATGTGCCAGGTTCCTGCAATTCCCACAACCGCATTTCCGGTTCAAAGCCTCACACCGCAAGGCTTTAAAGATTGTTCAGGACGGACTACTTACTAACCAGTGCATAAATAAGCGAACATAGATTGACGGTATGTTCTAAGCTTTAAGGAGCTTGGGGAGAGGCGCAATGCGGGAAGATGACGGCCGACAGC
>Ga0302234_10000083_pt1 | contig 77413 bp, 77 predicted proteins | sample II_Palsa_N3_2_FD_193576 | JGI IMG/M metagenome (GOLD analysis project Ga0302234, IMG submission 193576) | Peat permafrost microbial communities from Stordalen Mire near Abisko, Sweden - II_Palsa_N3_2 | ecosystem: Environmental > Terrestrial > Soil > Palsa > Peat permafrost | place: Sweden... | reverse complement strand
CTTCAAATAGTCGACTCAATAAAAACTTGATTGCCCGCCATTCTGTCCCGCAGTTTTGCGTTCCACTTGCGCAAATCCGCGTTCCACTCATGCAAAGCAGAGGGAGAAAGGTATGGATAGCAGATCAACTCGACCAAGTCGTGCGCTGTTAGGGCCAGCTGCGTTGGTTGCAGATGGCGTGTCCATGAAGACCAGCACCCTCAATCCATCCGGCATGGGCCTGGGCCATGTACTGCTGGCGCTGGTGATGATCGGCCTGGGTATCCGCGGTTTCGTCTACGGCGATTTCGCTTCGGTGTGGCAGCAGATTCCGATCGCGCACCTGCCCGCGCGGCAGTTCTTCGTCTATGCCTGCGCAGCACTTGAGCTGGCGACCGGCATCGGCCTGCTCGTGCGACGCACGACATCGACATCATCGGGCATCCTGTTTGTCTATCTGCTGCTGTGGGCTGTGTTGCTGAAGCTCCCGGCGGTGGTGGCGATGCCGCAGATGGAGGCAACCTGGCTGGGCCTCGGCGAGATTGCCGTGATCCTTGCGGGCGGCTGGATTGTGTATGCCGCGCATGCCGGCAATTGGGCGAGGCATCATGTGAAATTCGCGGTTGGCACAAAGGGCGTTCGCTGGGCCAGGCTGCTGTTTGTCCTTGCACTACCGACGATCGGGCTTTCGCACTTTGTGTACATCAAGGAAACCGCCGACTTCATACCGGCATGGATTCCCTGGCATGTCGGCTGGGCTTACCTCACCGGCGCCGGCAGCATCGCCACCAGCGTGGCCGTGCTGCTCGCGATCTGGCCGCGTCTGGCAGCGACACTGGAAGCGTCCATGCTGAGCGTGATCACGCTGCTGGTCTGGCTACCCGGCGTCATCGCCGCGCCGGGGAATGATTCAGTGACACCGTTCCTGATGTCCACCGCAATTGCCAGTGGTGCCTGGGTGGTTGCCGACTCGTATCGCGGAGTTGGCTGGCTTTCGGAGTCAACGGTTGAGTAAGGAAGCCTCATCCATGAGGCCAAAGGGCTCAACGTGGAAGCAGTAGTGCCTTGTCGTTGATGGAAAAGGCATCGACGATCAACCGAAAACTTTCACGTGTGAGGCGCTTGCGCTTCGGTGTTGAACCGGAGCGTAAGCGGTGAGTGGTCAGATCGGGTCCCCTAAGGGAAACGACGCCTAATATCCATATGCAAACTGTCCGAAGGCTACGGGGTTCCGACACCGGGCCTTCCGTGCCGCGCCGTCTTCAACACGTCTGAAATCGCAGCTGCCACGAGATCCGGTCGTTCGAGCTGAATCGCGTGTCCGACATCCGGAATGATTTGCTGTGTTCCTTGCTTCGACCAGGTCGCGATCTGCGCATTCAATTGAATCCACAGCCGATCGCGCGCCTCACGAGCCGCGAGTTTGTCGGCAGGCATCGGCTTGGCAGGTGGCCTGCGCACACCTTCGGTGAGCACGATCAGCGGCAGATCACCCAGGTCGCGATGTGCTTTTTGCAATTCGAGCTGACTGGCCCAAAAATTCTGCTCCTCGGACAGCGCCGCTCGCTGATAGCCGGCACCCATCTCGAAGGTGTCCATCGCGCGCTGGATCGCGTCGACAAATACCGGCTCCGGCGCATCCACGCATTTTCCGTAGAGCGCATTTTTTGAATTCAGACTTCCCGCTTCCGCAGCAGCTATACATTGGCGAGATGTACCCCAGCCCGCGCCCAGGTAGTCTTGCCATTGCTGCGGCGTGAGATGCCGCGAATCGAGTTTGCGGTAGGAGTCATCCTGATATTCGCTGGATGGGTCAACCAGCACCATGCCGACAATCCCTTTCGGATAAGTCGCTGCGTACAACCGCATATGGATGCCTGCGGATGAATGTCCCACCAGCACGTATGGCGGCTCGATCGCAGCCGCCTTCAGCAGCGCGTGCAGATCATCGACGATATTCACGCTCGTACTCGGGCGTCGCGAAGCATCGCTGAAGCCCATGCCTGCACGGTCATAAGCACACACCCGTGTCGTGGCTGCGATCCGCGGCTGCAACAACGCCCAGACGACGGTCGAACTATCCATGCCTGCCTCGAGGATAACTGTGGGCGAACCGTTGCCCGTGCAGTACAGATTGAGGTGCCGACCCGGCTCAATCTCCACCAGGTGGCTGGCGTGGGTATAGACCGGATCATCGATCGATCCGGTAGCAGGCTGTTGAGCCTGGACGCACGTGCTGACGAGCAGAACGAAAAGCGCGAAGGTGCAAATACGAAACGGGCGCATGAATAATCCATCTGGTGCGGAGCGGCCATCTTGACAGGGCTAAAGTCACACCTGCCTCATGGACACCGTCACTGGCTGAGTGGCCCTGGGATCCTTAGGCGAACCTTCAGCCAAGCCTATGTTCGGCAGAGCGACCAGAACGCGATGTCGCGGCGATGTTGATAGCCGATCTGTTCGTACAACAGTTTCGCGCGCTGGTTCTGGTGACTCACGTGCAGGAAAGGCAGGCGGCCGCGTTCGAGGTTGTCGTTCGACAGCAGCGCAATCAGGCGACGGGCATAGCCGCGACCATGGAAGTCGGGGTGCGTGCAGACGGCACTGATTTCCTGGTACGCATCCATGCCAAGGCGCTCGCCGATCATCGCCGCCATTCGGCCATCCTGGTAGATCCCGAAGTAACGGCCCAGCTCCATCGTGCGCGGGCGGAAGTAATGCGGATACACCAGCGCGGTCAGCTCCAGCACATCCGCGCGATGCGCCTCGGTCAACTCGATGACCTGAGGCCCGTCGATCACTGGGAGCGGTGCCGTGCAGGCCATCTGCGCCAGCTCAGGAAAAGCCTCGAGCGTCCATCCCTCCGGAGGCGTCGGCGCCACACCGAGCAGGTACAGGGTTTCGCCTGGCCCGACCAGCGACGCGATCGCTTCGTCCACGTCCGCATCCGCGCTCGCCACACCCAGGAAAGGTGCGAACTCCGCCGGATAACGCGCCGCATCACCAATACAGCGCGCCAGCGCCTGATGCCGGCTGCGCAGTGAATACCAGAATGGATTATCGAGTTCCGTAGCGATCATTCCGCGATGCTTCCTGGGTTGCTGTTAGCGGCAAAGATTGCCATGGATATGCTGACTGCGCGCGAAAGTGAACTTGAAATGGCCCGGCTTCTCGGACACGCTGCGGATTGTCGCTCCGACCATCAGCGGTTTGCCGCTTTGTCGGTGTTACAAAGGGCGGACAAAAACACATCGCAACGGGGGAAGGACCATGTCGATGCAGAGATTACAGCGCAGCCTGGCCGCGTTGATCGGCAGCATGCTCCTGGCGTGCGCCGTGGGCGCGGCTGCCACCACAACCGTCGACAAGCCGGCCGATCACGCCTGGCTGCTCAAGGCCGACCGCGTCTTCGACGCACGCAGCGAACAGACGCATGCGGGTTGGGTGCTGCTGGTTCAGGGCGACCGGATCACCGCCGTCGGGCCCGCGGCGCAGGTCAAGACGCCGCCAGGTACGCAGACTATCGATCTGCCAGGCATGACGCTGTTGCCCGGACTGATTGATGCGCACTCGCACATCTTTCTGCACCCGTACAACGAGACGCTGTGGAACGACCAGGTACTGAAGGAGTCGCAGTCGTATCGCACCATCGAAGCCGTGCAGCATGTGCATGACACGCTGATGGCAGGCTTCACCACGCTGCGCGACCTCGGCACCGAGGGCGCCGGCTATGCCGACGTCGACGTGCAGCGCGCGATCAACCAGGGCCTGATCCCGGGCCCGCACATGTTTGTCGCCACCCGTGCGACCATCGCCAGCCACTGCTACGGTCCCGGCCCGATGGGCTTTCGCAGCGACATGGATCTGCCGCAGGGCGGCATCCCGGTCAGCGGGCGCGAGCAGATGCTGGATGCGGTGCGTGATCAGGCGGGCCATGGCGCTGACTGGATCAAGATCTACGCCGACTACCACTGCGGCAAGACCAAGGGCGCGGTGCCGACCTTCACCCAGGAGGAATTGAACGCCGGCGTCGAGGCCGCGCATTCGCTCGGCCTGCCCGTCTCAGTGCACTCGACTACCGCCGAAGGCATGCACCGCTCGATACTCGCTGGCGTCGATACCATCGAACACGGCTTTGGTGGCACGCGCGAAGTCTTCGAGCTGATGAAGCAACACAACGTCGCCTACCTGCCCACGCTCGAAGCCGTCGCAGCCTACGCGGAGTATTTCGGCGGCTGGAAGCCTGGCGATCCGCCGACCGACGAGATGCAGCAGTCCGCCCACGCGTTCAAGCTGGCCATGGATGCCGGCGTCACTATCGGCTGCGGCAGCGACGTCGGCGTGTTCACGCACGGCACCAACTACAAAGAGCTGGAATGGATGGTGCGCGACGGCATGTCGCCGGCGCGGGCATTGCTGGCTGCCACCGCCGTCGACGCGAAGATCCTGCGTCAGCAGGATCAGTTCGGGCAGCTGAAACCCGGTCTCGATGCCGACATCATCGCGGTGCCGGGTGATCCCACGGCAGATATCAGCGCCGTCGAGCACGTGCCGTTCGTGATGAAAGGCGGTGTGATCTACAAGCAGCCGCAGTGAATCGCGGCTGCGGCCCTTCGCGATGAAGTCGTCTGGCGACCAACAAGGGCGACGAGTCCGGTCGCTCGTCGACCCAAGACGGCACGCTCAAGCAGCGGCGTAACGCTCCAGCCAATGCGCATAAGGCGCGGGCAAGGTCCACGCCGGGCGTTCGATGCCTAAAGCGCGTGCAGCGTCGTAAGGCCAGTGTGGATTCGCCAGGTGCGCACGTCCCACCATCACCAGATCCAGCTGCCCTTCCTGCACGGCGCGTTGGGCAAGCTCAGGCGTACCGATGCCCCACGCCGAGGAGACCGGAATATTTGCTTCGCGGCGAACCCGTTCCGCGATCGGCGCGAGGAAGGCCGGTGCCCATGGAATATCGGCTGCAGGAGTTGAGAAGCCCACGCTGACGCTAAGCATATCCAGCCCCTCGCGCTTGAAGCCCTTGGCAAGCTCGATGGATTCGGCAAGGGTCTCTTCGTCGCGCCCGTCGTATTCGATCACGCCGAAGCGTGCGGTCAGCGGCAAATGCTCGGGCCACACTTCCCTTACGGCAGCCAACGTTTCAAGCATGAAGCGACTGCGGTTATCGAGACTGCCACCGTAGATGTCATCGCGTTGATTGGAGTGTACCGAGAAGAAGCTCTGGCCCAGATAGCCATGCGCAAAGTGCAATTCCAGCCACTGGAAGCCAGCGTCGCGAGCACGCCTGGCGGCGGCGACAAAATCCGCGCGTACCCGCGCGATGTCTTGCAGCGTCATGGCCTTTGGAATCTTCGGCAGGTTGCCGCCGAATGGAATGGCCGAAGGGGCAATGGTTGGCCAGCCGCGCGGATCATCTGCGGGAATATGGTCATCCCCTTCCCATGGCACGTTCGCGCTGGCCTTGCGGCCGGCGTGAGCAATCTGGATGCCGGGCACGGCGCCGGCAGCCTTGATCGCTTCGACCACAGGCACAAAAGCCTGGGCCTGTTCGTCGTTCCATAAGCCAGTATCGCCGGGAGTAATGCGACCTTCCGGCGACACGGCCGTGGCCTCAACGATGACGAGCCCCGCGCCACCACGTGCCATGCTGGTCAGGTGCGCCTGATGCCAATCGTTGATCAACCCGTCTTCGGCCGTGTACTGGCACATCGGCGGTATGGCAATGCGATTGCGCAAGGTCACGTCCTTGAGCTTGAACGGTTCGAACAGTGAAGGCATGAGGCGACTCCGGTTACCGACTACGATAGTTCGATAATATTCGAACTATCGAGCAATATGCAAATAGACGTATCATTCGCCCATGCGTCCGTACAAACACCCCACTGCCGAACAATTCACGCTGGAGCGAATCTTCCACGCGCTGAGCGATCCCGCGCGCCTTGAGATCGTTCGGTATTTGTCACGCGTGGAAGCCGCCACTTGCGGAGAGCTGGACGGCGGCCGACCGAAGTCGAGCATGTCCCATCACTTCCGGATCCTGCGCGATGCCGGTCTTGTCCAGACGATCGCCGCGGGTACCGTGCACCAGAACACACTGCGTCGGCCGGAAATGGACACCCGCTTCCCTGGACTGCTGGATGCCATCCTGGTGCAAGGGACGCAGGCCACCGTCCTGGCTGCAGCACCAAGACGCAAGCGTGCTCGCTGAGCGCGTCAGGCAGGTCGCTCGCTGATTTACCTGGCTTGGGCGAAGCGGTGTAGGCCGCCTCGCCCAGTTGAGACGTGAAATCTCAACCTCAGTCTTTCTTGAAGATCTGACCGTTCTTGATTACGAACGCGATTTTGCGGGTGTTGTGGATATCACGCGTCGGGTCGGCCGTCAGCACGACCAGGTCAGCGCGCTTGCCGGCAGTGATCGTGCCGCGTTGCGCTGTCTGCCCCATCGCTGCTGAACTGACTTGCGTGGCGGCCTGGATCGCTTCGAGCGGCGTGAACCCGCAATGCTCTACCAGCAGCGCCATTTCCGTGTGCTCCAGTGGCAATGCGTTCAAATCCACTCCGTGCGCATCGGCGGATAGTCCCGAACTGTCTGTGCCGACATCGATCAACACGCCTTGCTGGTGCGCCAGCTTGGTGACCGCATAGCTCCACGGCATGATGCCAGCGCCCACGCTTTTCGAATGGTGCTCGGCTTCTTCCTCAAACGGGAGCAGCGTGGCGTCGAGTATCGTGCCGTGCTGCTTCATCGCCTGGAACAGGGCGAGGATCTGCGGCGCATCCGGCTTGATGTGCTCGAAGTCGCCGAGGGCACGTGCCCGGTAGTCGTCCGGCACGCTCGGCGCCGCTGCCCAGACCAGATACGCGCTGTGCGAAATGGTGTCGACGCCGGCGTTGACCGCATCAGCCGGCGTGGCTGGGAAAATCGTCGCATGCGTCCATACGCGCAGGCCCTGTCGATGCGCTTCCGCGGTGATCTTGGTGACCAGGTTCGCCGGCAGGTTCGCATAGAGCTTGAGGGCGGTCGCCCCGGTGCCCTTCGCTTCGGCGACAGCCAGCGGGATGTCGGTGGTCGGGCTAATTGCCTGCATCCATGGCGCGAAGCCGAGCGGCTCACCTTCGGAGGCCTCCTTCGCGCGTTCGTCTTCTGCAAAGAATGTAGGGCCAGCCATCAGTGCCACGAAAAAAATGTCCGGCGATGGCAGCGCATCCGAGTTCGCCTCACCCGCAAGATAGGCAATCAGGCGGTCGTCGCCCGCCATGTCGCGAATCGCAGTGACGCCACCCCGCAGCAGGGCCTGCAAGTGTGGCTGGTAGTGCGCAAAATCCGGCTCGGCGCCAGTCAGATGCACGTGCGCATCGATCAGGCCCGGAATGACGTAGCGTCCGCTCAGGTCTTCCACGCGGGCAGCCTTCGGTACCGCCTGGCTACCATCGGGATAGATCGCCGCGATGCGCTGGCCATCGATCGCGATCGTCATGTTTGCCTGTGCCGGCGTGCCGGTGCCATCGATGATCGTGGCGTGGGTCAGCAGCAACGGCGGCTCGGCGGCAAACACCGGCACGGCCAGCGTAGACAACACCATCAGCGCCATGCGCTTCATGAAGATGCTTGCGGGCATTTCTCTTTTCCTTTTTCAAATAAATTAGGCAATCGGAAACGTTGCGATCAGAGTGCAGTTTCAAAAAAAGTGCAACCGACCCTCGGTTTTGACGTCAGCGAAACAGCTGCAACAAACCCCAGCTCACCAGCAAGGCAAAATAGCCGAAGAATCGCCAGAAGCCCGCTCCGAGCAGCGGCTCGTTGGTCAACTCCGAGGAAGGGCTGAAACGGTTCACAAAGAAATCGGGAAAGATCAGCAAGGCCGCTGCGAGCAGCGGCAGGAGCAGGACATAGCCGGCGCCGCGACCTGCACGCCAAATATTGGAAGATGCCACGACCTCAAGGCCAGGAGCCCAGCGATGCATGTGGCAAACCATCCACAGCCATAACAGCAACACGACTCCGCCGATCATGCGATGAACCATGTTTGCCCTGCCCCTTATCAATGGGCATCCTGCATGAGCAAGCCAAGAAACCGGTCAACTAAGAAACCTGGGCAGAATGCGGCTTTCGGAAAAGTCGACTCTGCCTCCCCTTACTTGCTTTACCGGCGCTTCGACACCCTGCTAGCGCAACCCAACGGTGCCGTTGGCCGCCTTTACCAGCTTCGCCGGGTCGTAACCCACGCCATCCTTGAACACCAGCTCGACATTTTCGATGTCCTTGATGTTCTTTGCGGGGTTGCCGTCGATCAATACGAGGTCAGCGGCCTTGCCCACTTCGATGGAACCGATGGCCTTGTCTTCGCCCATGAAGCGCGCGCCGTTCATGGTGGCAATCTGGATCGCCTCCAGTGGAGTGAAGCCGGCTTCCACCAGCAGCTCCACTTCGTGCTGGTCACCGTAGCCTGCGATGACACCGCCATAGCCGGTGGGATCCAGGCCGGACAACAGGGTTCCGCCCTGCTGCACGAACGCGTGCTCGAAATCCTCTTCCAGCTTGAACACCTTCACCCACGGCGAATCGGACGTCTGGGCAACGTGGTCGCGACTCTTCAAGTACTCCACACGCGTTTCCGGCAGCATCGCGTCCAGCACACGCGAATCGACCGGCGCACGACCGGGCACGAAAGTCTCGAATACCGGCAGGGTCGAGGTGACCGCCACATGCTTTGATACGAGATAGCGGATCAGCTGCTGGATCTGGGCATCGTCAATACTCATCGTCGCCAGATGAGCCACCGCGAGCTTGGTATCCGGGCAAATATCTGTCTGCTTGCCGGGCGTGAACTCGGTGTCCACCGGCAGCCCATGCTCCAGATCGTCGATCCCCAGATCAGCCGCTTCGGTAAATCCGATCGTGCACAGATGCCCGGTAACCTTGATGTGCTGGGCGTGCGCCGCAACGATCGCTGCCGAAAGCTCAGCGCGAGTGATGTGCATGTACGCCTTGAACGATGTCGCGCCCTCGCCAATCCAGTAGTTGACCGTGTTGGTGGCGTCGGCCGCATCCACCAGTTCGTGCATCTGTGGCGTAAAGCTGCCCTTGCCTTCCAGATACGGACCGGTGGTATGCATCTTCGGCCCGGGGATCTTCCCTGCGTCGATGGCCTTCTTCAACTCAAGGTCGGTATACGGCTCGGTGCTGCCGGTGGTGCGGATAGTGGTGACGCCGCCAGCCAGATACAGCTTGGGAAAGCTCGATGCCTGCTCGGGATAGATCGCCTCCTTCGCTTCCGGATTAACCTTCGGCGCCGGATAAAACATGTGGTCGTGCATGCCGACCAGGCCTGGGATCAACGTGTGCCCGCTGCCGTCGATCACGGTCGCGTCCCTCGGTACCGCAACATGCTTGCCTACCGCGGCGATGATGCCGTCGCGCAGCAGCACCGTCTGGTTTTCCCTCGCCGGCTTGCCGTTACCATCGATCACCCGCACATGAGTGATCGCCAACAGCGGCTGCGCATATTTCACAAACTGTTGCGTCTGCGGCGACAGCTGCGGGGTTAGGGCTGACGCGGGTGAAACAGCGCAGAGCGCAACGAGCACGGCCGCCAGAGCAGCACGTGGGCTGCTACGAACCGACGGCGTGGCTGGCGCGAAGCGACGGGCTTTCATAGGCACGGTTGGACTCCCCATTAGCGACGCAGATGTGTGTCTGCAGATCCGTCAAAACCATTCAAGAGACGTTTCCTGAAAAAATAATTGTCTATACGCATCTCTGTTGCATATCCAAGCGAGTCATCCGGCCCCCGCCAACACTCAGTGCTCCACCCCGATGCGTTCGCCATTTATAGCTCAGCCGACGACCGAAGGCAGAGGCGGCGGAGCGCTTTGTTGGCTAGCAGCTAGATCGAAATTGTTCTTCCGCAGCAGGAACCAAATTGCGCCAAGAGGCAGGGAGATCGAAAGCGTCCACGCACCGTAAGGAGGCGCAGAAGCTGCAGCGCTGAACAGCTGAATGGACACCGGCATGAAACCCCATTGCCCGGTGGTCCAGTTCACCGCGAACTTGCCGATACCGAACAAGATGAAAATGATCCATAGCCATTTTCTCTTCGGAATCTTGGTACGTGCACACAGAACAAGAACGTAAAGGCTGAAAAGTGGCGCCAGTATCGTCCCAGCAAGTACAGCGTATTGGAGGATGCCCTTGCCACGAAGCTTGAAGCTGTTGAGATTCTCCAACGAATCGGGGATGCCTTTGACGTTGAAGCCCACAATTGTCGATACGCCGTCCTTCTTTTGAACCGCGACGTTTGCCAGCAGCCATTTACCCGGAAACTGATATTCAAATGTGATGTTGCTCTTGTAGAAGCTCGGGCTACTGAACGTGTTCGCCCCCACTACCTTCAAAGAGATGGGCGTCTGCGGCGGAATCATCGTTGCCATTTCGACCAGTGTTTCATGAAGTTTCGGCGTCCTGACTTCCGGGTCGATGTCATTCTGGATCTGGTCGAACTTATGTTCTCGTAACAGATCGATGTAGCTTCTCGCAGCCTGTTCGTCTCCAGACGGAGTCACTGCGGTCATCATGCGCTCCTGACTACAGCCGGTTGCGAGCGCAAGAAAAATCAAGGCAACGAAAAAGAAATGGCGCATCAGTGACCCCTGTGTGCTGCCGCCCTATCTGGTCGGCACGCAATACCGATGCCGTTCGCATCGATCCCCGACTGTGTTTATACGATAACTTTGCGCCATAAAGCAGCATGCTTCCAAAAGTGAGGGCGCAACACAACAACCTCGGTCATAGCGCGGTTATTGATGCGGTACAGCCTGTGCCAGCTTTCAGTGACAACATCAAGCCGCAGAACCATGCGAACAGTCTTAGGAGCAGCCATGGTCACCTTCAGCAACGCCTTGGCTGTGCCGCTCGGCTCCGGCTTCCCTGCTCTCAGTCTTGCAGGGCGCGAACCGATACGCCAAGCATCGCCGCGAAATCCGCTTGGGACAGGCCAAGCTTTAGGCGAGCCTCGGTGGCCTGGGTAACCTCGATGTGGAAGATACGGCCGGTTTGACCAGCCTTGATATCGCGAATCGCAGCCAGAACCTCGGCACCGATATTGCGCCTGGCATCGCGAGCGAGGATCTCCTTGCCCAGCTTCTTCATGATCTCACCCTGCGCCTGTCGAATGGTCAACCCAACCGCCCTCCTGCCCCTAAGCCGAAAGACCCAGCATGCGCCTTACGCCGCCTGGATGACAAACACGCTGGCCTTCGCCACTGGGCGCACGGTGCGCACATCCCGGCGCATCTCGACCAAACCATAATGCTCCATGGTTTTCAAAGTTCGCGAGAGATTGCTTGGCGCTCGGCCGGTGAGTTCGGCGAGGCGGCTCAATGACTCCGGCTTATGTTCCCGAATGACGCGCAGCAGCGCACGGTTATCGTCGGAGAGCACCTCGGCCAGTGAGCGCATGGAGGTGAACCAGATTTTTGGCTCGCCGGGACGTGGCTGGTGGTCGCCCCGCGCGATGGCGAGCGCTCGGGCACGTATGTCCTGTTGGGATGCTATGCCGATGATCATCTTCCTCATGGCGCTATTTCCTCAAGTACCCGATCGACTTCGTTGAAGAAATCCTCAAGCAGTTGCTGCGGACTGGTGAATTCATAAGGCACGCCTTTGTCGCGGGCATGTCGGTGGCGGTGGTCATAGGCGAGACGACGGCCCGCGTGGCACCGACGTTTCGGAGGTTTGACTGCGTGTGCGTTGTCGAAACCCAGCAGCCGCGTGCCGTAGCGATCATGCAGCGTCAGCGAATAGCGCACGCCATGAGGCAGATGCTCATTCCACTCGACAGGCCATGCTTCTACTTTGATCCAGTAACCGTTGCCTTGATCGTATATCTCACCATTAAGCAACAACAGCGTTGCCAGCCCCGCGTCTTCCTTGACCATGAATATATCATCCGATGATAACTCAAGATAGATGTGCTGCGATTCAAAGTCGCTGGATCCCTGCCTTCGCAGGGATGACAGCCTTGAGAGGGTCCAACGATGGCTCCGCTAGTCGGCATTCAAATCATCGGCAAATTCAGCCCCTGCTCCTTCGCGCACGCGATCGCATCCTCATACCCGGCATCCGCATGCCGCATCACGCCGGTGCCCGGATCGTTCCACAGCACGCGCGCGATGCGCTTGTCGGCTTCAGGCGTACCGTCACAGACGATGACGACACCGGAGTGCTGTGAATAGCCCATCCCCACGCCGCCACCGTGATGCAGCGACACCCACGTTGCACCGCTGGCGGTGTTGAGCATGGCGTTGAGCAGCGGCCAGTCGGAGACGGCGTCGCTGCCATCCTTCATCGCTTCGGTTTCGCGGTTCGGTGAGGCGACGGAGCCGGAGTCGAGGTGGTCGCGGCCGATCACCACTGGCGCTTTCAACTCGCCGTTGCGCACCATCTCGTTGAACGCGAGGCCGAGCTTGTGGCGCTGGCCGAGGCCAACCCAGCAGATGCGCGCGGGAAGGCCCTGGAAGCTGATGCGGTCCTTCGCCATGTCGAGCCAGTTGTGCAGGTGCTCGTCGTCGGGAATGAGCTCCTTGACCTTCGCGTCGGTCTTGTAGATGTCTTCCGGATCGCCCGACAGCGCGACCCAGCGGAACGGGCCGATGCCGCGGCAGAACAGCGGGCGGACATAGGCCGGCACGAAACCGGGGAACGCAAAGGCGTTCGTCAGCCCCTGGTCCTTTGCCATCTGGCGGATGTTGTTACCGTAGTCGAACGTGGGGATGCCTTGAGCATGGAACGCGAGCATCGCCTCGACGTGGGTGCGCATGGAACGCTTGGCCGCATCGCGCGTACGGTCGGGATCGCTCTTGCGGCGCTCGAACCACTGCTCCACCGTCCAGCCCTGCGGCAGGTAGCCGTTGACCGGATCGTGCGCGCTGGTCTGGTCGGTGACGGCATCGGGACGCACACCGCGCTTGACCAGCTCCGACAGCACATCGGCGGCGTTGCCAAGCAGTGCGATGGATTTCGCCTCGCCAGCTTCGGTGTACTTTTTGATGCGGGCGAGTGCATCGTCCAGGTCGGTCGCCTGCTCGTCCACGTAGCGCGTCTTCAGGCGCATGTCGATGCGGCTCTGCTGACATTCGATATTCAACGAGCACGCGCCGGCAAGCGATGCGGCGAGCGGCTGTGCACCGCCCATCCCGCCGAGGCCGGCAGTGAGTATCCATTTGCCCTTGAGGCTGCCGTTGTAGTGCTGGCGGCCCATCTCGACGAATGTCTCGTAGGTGCCCTGCACGATCCCCTGTGAACCGATGTAGATCCACGAGCCGGCCGTCATCTGGCCGTACATCATCAGACCCTTCTTATCGAGCTCGTTGAAGTGCTCCCAGTTCGCCCAGGCCGGCACCAGGTTGGAGTTCGCGATCAGTACGCGCGGTGCATTTTCGTGCGTGGGGAACACGCCGACCGGCTTGCCGGACTGCACCAGCAGCGTCTCGTCGTCGTTCAACTCGCGCAGCGCTTTCAGGATCGCGTCGAAGCATTCCCAGTTACGCGCCGCCCGACCAATGCCACCGTACACCACGAGCTCAGCCGGGTTCTCCGCCACCTCCGGATCGAGGTTGTTCTGCAACATGCGGAACGGTGCTTCGCTGAGCCAGCTCTTGCAGGAAAGCTCGCTGCCGCGTGGCGCGCGAATGGTACGGGTGGTATCGATGCGGGTGGGGGCGGTCATCACTAAGGCTCCGGTGGGACAGACCCGAAGTATAGGTGAGGCGAAAAACCTGCGCGCCCCGCGCAGCCCACCCGGCCAATCACGCTTTGATTAGTGGTCCGATTTGCCAATGCGGGGCTTGTTACCACTCGATTCCTGCGCGAGAGTCCGGCGCAACCAGTCCAACGTCGGCTGCTGAGCGGGATCAGTTCCAAAGTGGGCCACGAATTGCTCGTAGGTATCATCCAGCCCCGCACGCGGCTGATTCATCTGTATGGTCGCGCGCATTACCCAACCGCCGGCATAATTGGGATACGCCTTGATAAGGCGATCGGTGATGTCCCAGCCCTTGTCCCACTCATGGGTTTCGTTCACGTAGATGCCCCCGAGCTGCACGAGCACGTCAATATCATCGGGACTCGAAGCAAGCGCAGCTTCGAAGTCCTGCTCTGCGTGGTTATAGTCACTCATGAACATGTAGACGTTGCCGCGCGCTTCATAGTTGGCTGCATTTTTCGGATCGGCAGCGACGAGCTTATTGGCTTCGTCACGGGCCATTTGTGATTCGCCAAGGATCGCCAGATCCTTGGCGCGCTGGCGGCGAAGGCCATCTTCTTGCGGCTGAAAGCGCAGGGCCTCGGATAAATAGACTACCGACACAGTAAACACGTTCTGACTGGAGGCTGTTGAGCCGGCATCGGCCAGGCTGCTGCTGATGGCCAATTCGTCAAATGCCGCAGGAAACCTCGCTGCCTGCGGCTGTGGTGCACAATTGCACCCGCTTGGATTCGCCTCGTAGCGCTGAACCGCCATTTTCTCCATCACAAGCAGAGGATTCTGGCTGGCGTGGGTCATGGCAGATGTCGCGACGCGTTGCATGGCACCCAGTGAACCAAACCATTCCGGGCGCGCCAGCCACATCAGCTGGTGATAGATGTACCAGTTGGAAGGATCAGCCCGCAATCCAAGGTCGACTGCATGATCGGCATAGGCCTTACCCAGGCTCAAGCCGCCCGCATGGATCATGGCGGCGTAAACGGGCGTGATATGCGGATTCAAGGCGATTGCGCGTTCCAGATCCGTGTCGGCTTCCTTAAGGAGCCGCTCCATTGAATCCAACTTGTCTTGGGGGGTGTCCTGCGCAAATGCGCCGCCGCGTGCAGCGTGTGCCATCTCTACATAGGCGTAGCCACTGGCCGCATAGGCGTAAGCGCTCTTGGGCGACGCACGCTTCCACGCATCGAGGATGGGCCTGATAGAGAACGAGCCATTTTCAAAATCAGAGATAAAAATGTGATCGAGCCGTCCCCGCGCGTCCGGCTGCGTCAGCTGCGCCTGCAGCGCCTCATCCATGCGGCGGTCAAGTTCGGCAGACTTGCCTTGTTCAATCAGGTCTTTTGCCTCGGCGAACGTGATCGTTGGCTGAAACCGGTAGCGGCAATACGCTGCAACGGCGTCGTGCGTCCAATGACTGCCGGGTGGATTGGGATAGGCAAGACAGCGCCGGAGAGGATCGGATTGTTCTTCCGCCTCACGAACCTGCGCAAGAAACGTCTTGATTTGATCGCCCGAAAAAGGAGGAGGCACAGCGCGGCGGAGGGTATGGGGAAATCGGCGATGCGTCACGCTCACCACTTGCCTGGGCACAGGCTGCGGCAGGTACTTGCCGAAAAGCAGATAACTGCCGGCCAAACAGATCAGCACAACCAAACCAGCGAGCAGCCCCTTCTCGCGAAACGTCACGGCGCATCCCCTGTTGAATTCCCCGCATACCTATACCAAAGAGCACGATGCATTGCGAATGGCTCGACACCGGCATGCACAACCAAGCGGCTCGTCGCACCGCTCAGCTTTTCACGAAATATTCGCCATCGCGAGACGCGCCGCGAGCGGATGTCGCGGATGGCCTGGCGCGTTGAATCGGCATGTGGAAAACGAAGCCTGTTGTCCACCCAGCGATAAACTGGCCTCTGCACCCTTTTTCCCCATTGATGTCCGAAAACGGCCAGTCACCGCCGCGAAGCAGTGCTAGCCTGCACCCATGAACGACCTCTCTGCCCTGCCCGACCCGCATATCTGCGAACAGGCGCGACTTAGCCGCGGTGCGCGCTTCGACGGCCTTTTCTTCACCGCGGTGAGCAGTACGGGCATCTACTGCCGTCCGGTGTGCCCGGCGCCGCGGCCGAAGCGGGAGAACGTGCGCTATTACACGAATGCGGCGGCGGCAGAAGCGGCGGGATTCCGGCCATGTCTGCGTTGTCGGCCGGAGCTTGCGCCGGGCAATGACAGTTGGCAGCGCGGTGATCACGTCGTGGCGCGAGCCCTGAAGCTGATCGAGCGTGGCATGCTGGAGGATCAATCGCTGGAAGCGCTCGCAGCACGTGTCGGCGTCGGTGCGCGCCAGTTGCGCCGGCTGTTTGTCGATCGCGTCGGCGCGCCGCCGATCAGCGTGCACACGACGCGTCGGCTGCTGTTCGCGAAGCAATTGCTGACGGAGACGGCGATGCCGGTCACCGAGGTCGCGCTCGCATCCGGCTTCCGTAGCTTGCGTCGTTTCAATGCCGCGTTCCTGCAGGCAAACCGCATCCCGCCGCGCGAACTTCGCCGCCATCCCCGCTCGGCGCCCGGCGCGGCGCTGGTGCTACGGCTCGGTTATCGCCCACCATACGATTTCGAGGCGTTGCTCGCGTTTCTACGGGGCCGCGCGTTGCCGGGTGTGGAACTGGTCGATGAGCACAGTTATGCGCGTGTATTCGGGCCAGTGGACGCACCGGGCTGGCTGCGCCTGAGTGCGTGGCCGGATGACGAACATGCGCTACGCCTGCAACTGCATTGCCCACAACCAGCGCAACTGCTCGGCGTAGTGACGAAGCTGCGGCGGATGTTCGATCTCGATGCGAATCCGCAGGCGATCGCGGACACGTTCCAGCAGGATCCGATCCTTGCTCCGTTGATCGTGCGCCGTCCCGGTCTGCGCCTACCCGGTGGCTGGGATGGCTTTGAAATCGCGGTGCGCGCGATCCTCGGCCAGCAGATCAGCGTGGCCGCGGCACGCACCTTGGCGACCCGGATCGTGCAGCGTTGGGGCGAAGCGCTGCCGACGTCACCGATGCCGGGACTGGAGCGACTGTTTCCGAGCCCGGCGGCACTCGCGCAGGCAGACTTGCGCGAGATCGGCCTGACCTCGGCGCGCGCCGCGACCGTGCGCGGGATGGCGCAGGCACTGCTGGACGGCCGCGTGGATTTTCGCGCCGAGCAGACGCTGGATGAATTTGTGTCGCGCTGGATCGCGCTGCCCGGCATCGGCGAATGGACGGCTCATTACATGGCGATGCGCGCGCTGAGCGATCCGGATGCGTTTCCGGCGGCGGATCTGATTTTGCGCCGCGAGGCCACCACCGATGTGGTCCCGCTGAGCACCAAAGCACTGACCATGCGCGCAAATGAGTGGCGGCCGTGGCGTGCGTATGCAGTGATGCATCTGTGGCGAGGCGCTTCGGATGCCGCGCCACCACCGCGCACACCACGCAGCCGGAAAGTGGAGACCGTGGCATGACTAATCGCCCTAACCTGCTTCATGAGGGCCAGCTTCAAAACGGCCTGATCCATTACGACGACATGGACAGTCCGATCGGTCGCCTGCGCCTGGTCGCAGATCGCGATGGCTTGCGTGAAATCTGGTTTGAGCAGGGACGCCATCAGAAAGCGGTTGAGCCGAACTGGATTCGCGCGACCGAGCCGCTGGCATTTGTCCGCGTGCAGCTTGAGGAATATTTCGCCGGTGAGCGCCAGCATTTCGAGCTGCCACTGCATCCACAAGGCACACCCTTCCAGCTGGAAGTTTGGCGCGAGCTGGCGCGGATTCCGTACGGCGTCACGATCAGCTACGGCGAACTCGCCCGGCGCATCGAACAACCACAGGCAGTGCGCGCTGTCGGTGCCGCGAACGGCCGCAACCCGTTGCCGATCGTGCTGCCGTGCCATCGTGTGATCGGCAGCGACGGTAGCCTGACCGGCTTCGGCGGCGGCCTGCCGACGAAGCGTTATCTGCTGCAGCTTGAGCAGCGTGTTGCCGAGGGCGATCTGTTTGGAAATGGTCGCTAGATGGCACCGCCAAAAGGGATAGCCGTTTTTTAGCTCGTCATCCCTGCGAAGGCAGGACAAGCGCAAAGCGCGCAGAACGCTCGAAGAGCGGCTCCGAAGGGGCGAGCGAAGCGAGTAACCCGGTAGCTTCAAGCTCCCGAAAAGCAGGGGCACTGGGTTCCTGCCTTCGCAGGAATGACGATAGGTGGGTGCGCGGCCCAATTGCTTACTCCGTGACGAATTGACATCGTCAAAATCACATGTATACACTGTATACATGAAGAAGCTCGGTACGGCCGAAAAGATTCTGCGCGAAGCGCACAAGATCTTCGACCGCGAGGGGCCCGACGCAGTGAGCATGCGCCGTGTGGCCGATGCCGTCGGCATCACGCCGATGGCGATCTATCGACACTTCCCGAATCGAGATGCACTGCTCAAGCGAATATCGGATGACAGCTTCAAGAAGCTGGCGGTCGAATGGGAAGCCCGCTCGCAGCATCCGGATGTCACGCAGCGGTTGATGGCGTTGCTTGAACCGTATCTGGACTACGCGCTCGCTCATCCGCATCTGTTCGATCACTCGTTCTCGGTGCGGCGCGAGGATGCGCGACGCTATCCCGAGGATTTTCGCAGCGGCAAATCGCCGACGTTCAACATTGCCGTCGAGGCGATCGCCGCGGGCATGCGTCAAGGCGTATTGCGCCAGGACGATCCCTGGGCAGTGGCGATGTCGGCGACGGCGCACTCGCATGGCTTGATCGCGCTGTATCGCGCCGGCCGTTTCAGTTACGACGAAGCACAATTCCGCAAGTTCTATCTTGAATCTCTCGGGAGACTGATCAATGGACTCAAGGCTTGATCGTGCAGGTGTGATACGTGTGCATGGCGGCCCGGTTGCCGTTGGCGCTGCGATGGTGCTTTCAGTCGCCGGCTGGTGGTTTGGCTACCAGCTGCATCCCGTGTGGTGGGCGATGTGGTTGGCTCCGTTGCCGATGTTGTGGCTGGCCACACGCGTGCGTGCACGTGTCGCGGCACTCGCATCTTTCGTCAGTCTGGCCTTGGCCGGTCTGGTGCAGTGGCACTACATGCACACGATGCTGGAACTGCCGCTGGCGGCGATCGGATTTGCGCTAATCGCACCGGCACTGGGGTTCATGTTCATGGTGCTGCTGTATCGGCGGCTTGCCCTGCGCGGTCATCTGCTTGCGGCCGCTTTCTCGGTGCCGGTGCTCTGGACGGCTATCTTCTTCATCAATACGTCGCTGTCGCGAAACGGTACATGGGGCGATCTCGCCTATACGCAGATGGATGCGCTCGCAGTGATCCAGGTCGCCGCAGTCACCGGACTATGGGGCATCGGCTTCATGGTCCTGCTGGCACCGGCCAGCGTGGCCGCGATCTGCGAACCCGGTGCATTGCGTCAGACGCGTTGGCGGATCGCCACCATCAGCGGCGGCCTGATCGTCGCAGTACTCGCGTACGGTGGCTGGCGTCTGCAAACCGCCGACAAAGCCGCCAGCACACCGGTGAGGATCGGACTTGTCGCCCTGCAGGGCCCGGTCCATCCGTCACTGGATACACCGAAAGGCCAGGCGTTCCTGCAGCGTTACGCCGGTGCTGTGGCCGCACTCACCACGAACGGCGTGCAGATGATCGTGATGCCGGAAGTGACGATGACGGCTGCGGATCCCGCCATCCCTGAATTGATCCACGTCGCCCAGCAGCACGGCATCACCCTTGTCACCAGCATCGACTACAAACCCACCAGCGGCCCTGAGCGCAACATGTCGGTAGCGTTCGATCCGCGTGGCGGCTTGCCGACAACCTATAACAAGCACCATCTGATGGTCGGCTTCGAAGACCGCTTCAAGCCCGGCGACAGCTATTCGGTATTTGACAGCACTCCGCATGTCGGACTGCTGATCTGCAAGGACATGGATTTCCCGGCGTCGGCTCGCGCCAATGCGGTGGACGGTGCTCAATTGCTACTGGTACCGGCTTGGGATTTCTATGCTGACGGCTGGTATCACAGCCGCATGGCGATCTTGCGTGGCGTGGAGAGTGGGCTGGCGATCGCACGCTCCTCCCGCGATGGCGCGCTGACGCTGAGCGACGACCGTGGCCGTATCATCGCCGAGATGCCCAGCAATCAGGATGTGGATGCCAGCCTCGTCGGCACGCTGCCGGTTCGCACGACGAAGACGCTGTACGCGCAGTGGGGCAACTGGTTTGCGTGGCTCAACATCGTTGCACTGTTCGGATTGCTTGTGCTCGCCGTCGTACCCCGGCGCACCCCACCGTAGCGTCTGCGGCGCCAGTTGGCGGAGCACTGGCGCCCAGGACCATCCGCGCTAGAATCGGCCGGGACAACCTGAGCGGGAGACGTGCCATGTGCGACCACCCTTCGCATTCGCTGCAGTCGCGTCGTCAATTCCTTGGAGCGAGCCTTGGTCTGTTCGCTGCGGGCGCCCTGGCACCGCTGCTGGCGTGGGGCGCCGACGCAGCGCCTCCGCAGAACGCAATCACGTCGGATGCTGCCCTGCGCCGCCTGCTCGATGGCAATGCGCGCTACGCCGCGAACAAACTTGACGCCAAAGATTTTTCAGTCGGCCGCGCCGCGCGCGCCAAAGCGCAATATCCCATCGCCGCGATACTGAGTTGTGCCGACTCGCGCGTCGCCCCGGAGCTGGTATTCGATCAGGGGCCGGGCGATCTGTTTGTGATTCGTATCGCGGGCAACTACCTCAGCAGCGATGGTCTTGCCAGCCTGGAATACGCGGTCGGCGTGCTCAACGTCCCGATCATCATGGTGCTCGGTCACACCGAATGCGGCGCGATCAAGGCGACCATCAGCGAGATCAAGCAGCCCGCGCCACTGCCTGGTCACATCTGGGACATCGTGGATGCCGTCAGGCCGGGCATCGCGAAGGCCGTGGAAGCGGGTGGCACAAATGTACTCGGCAATGCGATCGACGCGAATGTGGATTACAACGTATTGCGCGTCACCGCGGCGCAACCCGTCCTGTCCGAGGCAGTGCAGCACGGTCGGCTGCGTGTGGTGGGCGCAGTCTACGAACTCGCCACCGGCAAGGTGCAGATGCGTCCCTCAAGTTAGGGTAAGCAATGCCAACGAGGCACGTCTGACCGCATGACTGAATTCGTCATGCAACTGCGCGATCATGGGAGCCTTTGCCGATACCCGGATGTTCTCCATGAAATGGCTGTCTCGCTTCCTGTTGTGCTTGCTCGTCACCTTAGGCGCCGGATGCGCCACTCCATCCGCTGCGCCGACACACCCGGCCAAAGCACAAGCGAAGCCGGCGCCGCTGCTGCTGATCTCGATCGACGCCTATCGTTATGACTACATCGAGCGTGGCTTGAGTCCCACGCTGGCGATGCTGGCAACCACCGGCGTGCAGGCGGCGTCGATGCAGCCGTCGTTTCCGTCACTGACCTTCCCGAACCACTACACGATCGTTACGGGCTTGCGTCCCGATCATCACGGCATCGTCAACAACACGATGTCCGATGCAGCGCTGGGCAAGTTTTCGCTGGGCAATCGCGACGCGGTAAGTGACGGTCGCTGGTGGTCTGCGGGCACACCGATCTGGGAGACCGCCGACCAGCACGGCCTGCGCACCGCCACCATGTTCTGGCCAGGATCCGAGGCGGATATTCACGGCCATCACCCCGATTACTGGAAGCCGTTCGACGGCGCGGTGACGGCCGATCAGCGGGTGGACCAGGTGCTGGCGTGGCTGGATCTGCCACCCGATCAGCGACCCACGTTTCTCACGCTGTATTTCGACGCCGTTGATCATGCCGGTCATGAACATGGCCCGGACACGCCGCAGGTGAACGATGCGCTGCGCGATACCGATGCAGCGATGGCGCGGCTGGTGCAGGGGCTCAAGCAGCGCGGCCTGTTCGACAAGATCAACATGATCGTGTTGGCCGACCATGGGATGGCCAGCAACCCGTTATCAAACAGCGTGATGATCGATCAGCTGGTCCCACTCAACCAGGTGCAAACAGTAAGCATGGGCATCCTGGCCGGCTTCAATCCCAAATCCGATGGCGCAAGCGCGGGCGCCAACTTCGCCGCGATCGAGCACCAGCTCGAGCAGCCGCAACAGCACATGCAGTGCTGGGACAAGACTCGCATGCCGGCCAGGTTCGTCTACGGCAGCAACCCGCGCGTACCGCAGTTGCTGTGCCTGGCGAATGTAGGCTGGCGCATCACCACCACTGATTACGCTGCCAGCCATCAGGGCCACATCAGCATCGGCGAGCACGGGTACGACAACGCCGATCCACGGATGCAGGCATTGTTTATCGCACATGGCCCGGCGTTTCGCGTCAACGCGAAGGTCAGCGCGTTTCCGAATGTGGACGTCTATCCGCTGATGACGCACTTGCTCGACATTCCGCCAGCCGCGAACGATGGCGATTACAACGCAGTGAAGGACATGCTGAAACCGGCGGATCGTTGAATCGTCGCCCTCGTCGTCAATCTGGATAGTTGCTGACTTCGATCAGGTTGCTGTCCGGATCGCGGAAGTACACCGATATGATCGGCCCGCGTGCGCCGGTACGCGGCACCGGGCCTTCAAGGATCGACACACCACAGGCGTACAGGTGGGCAATCACCTGTGCCAGCGGTGTGCCGGTGATGAAACAAAGATCCGCCGAACCGGGCGTAGGTCGCCCGGCCTTCGGCTCGAACTCATGGCCATGCGTGTGCAGGTTGATCTTCTGCACACCGAACGCGAGTGCCTTGCGGCCCTGACCGAACGTGACCGTCCGCATGCCCAGCACGCGTTCGTAGAACGCACAGCTCGCATCGACATCGGCGACGGTGAGTACGAGATGATCCAGCGCATCGATCTTCATGGCATCGCCCCTTTGCTCATAGGCGTGGGTGGTGTCGCCACATTCAGCAGTGGCGGCAGCTGGTACAGCCGCCACGCTATCAGCAATCCGGCCAGCACAAGCGCACTGACGAACACCGCGACACCATTCCAGCCGTGCGCCTCATAGAACAAGCCGCCGCTGGCACCGGCAATGCTCGAACCCATGTAATAGGAAAACAGATACATCGACGATGCCTGCGCCTTTGCCGTGCCAGCGCGTCGCCCCACCCAGCTGCTGACGATGGAGTGACCACCGAAGAAGCCGAATGTGATGGCCACGATACCGAGCATGATCAACAGCAACGGTCTCGTCATCGTCAGCACCACACCAACCAGCATCAGCGCGAATGCCGTCCACAGCACTTTGCGCCGCCCTAGTTGGCCCGCCAGATGGCCCATCCACGCCGAGCTGAAAGTGCCGACCAGATAGATCCCGAAGATCAGCCCGACCACCGCCTGACTCAGGCTGTAGGGCGGCGCCAGTAACCGGTAACCGAGATAGTTGTAGACAGTGACGAACGCACCAAGCAGCAGGAATCCCTCGACGAACAGCCACGGCAGGCCAGGGTCACGGAACATGCCGACGAAGCGGCCGAACAGCGTGCGCCAGTTGAATGGCTGCGCCGTGAAATGCCGCGACGGCGGCAGCGCGCGCCAGAAAATCAGACCGGCCAGCACACCGATCACCCCGACCACCGCCACGCCAAAGCGCCAGCCCACGAAATCAGTCAGCACACCGGTAATCAGGCGCCCACCCATACCACCAACCGCGCTGCCGCTGATGTACAGGCCCATGCCCAGCCCGATCGACTCAGCGTGCATCTCCTCGCTGAGGTACGTCATCGCCACTGCCGGCAGGCCGCTCAAGGTCAGCCCGAGCAAGGTGCGCACGACCAGCAGCGCGGACCAGGTCGGCATCAACGCCGTTATCAGCACGAGTAACGCAGACGACAACAGCGACACGACCATCACCGACTTGCGCCCCCATGCGTCCGACAGCGCACCAGCAAACAGCATCGCGAACGCGAGTACGCCGGTGGTCAGCGACAGCGACAGCGCACTGGTTGCCGCACTCACCCCGTAGTCGTGGCTGAACACCGGCATCAGCGGCTGCACGCAGTACAGCAAACCAAATGTCGCGAAGCCCGCCGCGAACAGCGCCAGGTTGGTCTTGCGGAATGCAGGGGTGCCGTGGCGGATAAAATCCGTCGACGCATCATGCAACGGTAGCTGTGCAGCGCCGGGTTCCAGGTTGCTCGTCATGTCTCTTCCCTGCTCTGGGAGTGCCGATGGCAACAAGGATAGAGCGATTGGACTAGGGGATCGAGGACGCGAGCTTGCTGGCTGGACGCCGCAGCACGCCCCCAGCGCCGTTTTAGATCAAGGTGGCGATAGGGACACCCGAACTCGAAGCCGGATGTCCTCTTGGGCATCGTGCTTATACCGCCCAGATTTCCTTGAACACGCGACTGAAATTCAGGCCGAGCACCTTGTCGGTGACACGCCCGCTGTAGCCATGCTTCAGCAGTGCGTCGGCGACGCGTTCCAATTTGCGTGGCGTGTTGATGTCGGGTATGTAAGGCGGGCGATTTTCGCCAGGTGCGCTGACTCCGGCCTTCTTGCGATCTTCTTCTTCCTTCTTCATCTCCTTCATGTCGCTGTCGGTGACTTCGAAGAACATGGTGTCGGTACCGATACCGACGTGGTCTTCACCGCATACGTCCAGCGCATGCACCATATGCTGCATATAGTCGGCGAGCATCGGCTGGCGGGTGTCGACCGTCAGGAACGGCAGCATGTAAATGCCCATGACGCCGCCTTTGTCAGCCAATGCCTTCATTTCGCGATCCTGCTTGTTGCGAGGATGGGCAAACACGCTGCGGCAGCCCGCGTGCGTGAAGACGGGAGGCTTGCTCGACATCGCAATGCCATCGGCGGTGGTGCGCACATTGGCGTGACTCAGATCCAGCGCAACCCCTAGCGCATTCATCTTCGCGATCGCCTGGCGGCCAAGTTCAGTGACTCCATCGGTATCGCCGTCGAGGCAGCCGCAGCCGAACGGGGTCTTGTGGTTGTAGGACAACTGCATGATCAGAACGTCGAGTTGACGGAACATCTCGATGCGTTCGATCTTGTCCCCCAGCATGGAAGCCGCCTCGAACGAGAAGATGACGGCAAGCTTGTTCTCCCGCTTTGCCCGTTCCATATCGTCGTGGCGGGTCACCTTGATGAACCTGTCGGGATACCGCGCGATCAACGCTTGCGCAGCGGCGATATCGGCCACAGCCTCCTCGAACGTACCGTTCGCGTTGCCGAGTGTGCTTTTCAACGCCGTGATACCGGAGTCGCGTATCCCTTGCAGTTCTTTCTCGGTGTCCCCGTCGCAACACAGGCTTCCGATTGAAGCGAGCGTGTTGCAATCGAGCACGAAGGCTTTGCTATAGAGCTCGGCAGCCGTCGTTCCGTCCGAGGCAGCTGAAGCAACGCGTCGAGCACCGATCGCTTTTGTTTCGGTCGATGCAGCGAACGCATTGCCGGAGATCGGTGGCAGCGCCGCGCCAAGCAGCACACCGCCGGAAAGAGCCAGAACTTGCCGGCGTGTCCAGATTTCGTTCATAGGGATCAGCTCGCCTCAGGTTGCGCCGGACCCTTGAGTGCACCGGCAGACAGGTTGGAAGACCAAACTTATCAGTGATAAACTAGCACCCTGAAATTCAAGGTTCAAGCATGCGAAAGATGGCCCCCAGCACCGATAGAAATCGCGTGCGCGCACCAGCAGCAGCGCCTTCTGTGGGGGGCCGCCCTGGACTCGCTCGCGACCAGCTTGTCGAAGCGGCGCTTGAACTCATGCAGGAAGCTGGCCTCGACGCGCTGAGTACGCGGCGCCTGGCCGAGCGCCTTGGAGTCAAGTCGCCGGCGCTGTACTGGCATGTGCGCAACAAGGATGAACTGCTTGGCCTTGTCGCCGATGCGATCTGCGCCCAAATGGTGCTGCCCGCGACCAGCCTTTCGTTTCGCGTGCGGCTTGAAAAGATCGCCATGGAATATCGTCGCGTGCTGGTTGCCCATCGCGACGCGCCGCGCCTCTTTGCGGAGCAGGCACCGACCGGGCCGCATCGCATGATGCTGTACGACGCGGCGATCGGCGCATTTCTCGACACCGGCTTTGCACCGCAGGAAGCCGTCGCGATGGCGACGTTCTACCGCAACTACCTGCTCGGCATGATCGCGGAGGAAGCACGCCAGTCACGGCCGGCTCGCCCGGGAGCGCTGCGCCCCACTCTCGCCCTGGGAATCGAGCTGTCTCATCTGGGCGACGAATCACGCCACTATCCGAATTTGCGTGGCGCCGCCAAACTGCTCGCGAACATCGAGCCCGAAGAGCTTTTCCGGATCGGGCTCAAGATTCTCCTCGATGGAACGGAGTGTCGCGTCAAGGAAATCGCACGTTCGAAGAAGACCGGCCGTAAACAGGGGTGATAGGAAGATGCAGGCTGAACTAGTATCGATTGGCGGTTTGGCGCGTGCTGGTTACGGCTGAGGCACGGCCACCCCTCGAACACCCTGAAGACTATCCCCCGTTCACTCTTCGCTGACTCCACCTCTGCTCCACACCTAACCACGCAAGGGCCACCGTCATGAGCGCAACTCCGAGCTTCGACCTCACCGGCAAGATTGCCATCGTCACCGGTGCCAGCCGCGGCATCGGGGCGGAGATCGCCAAGCTGCTGGCCGCGCACGGTGCGCACACGCTGGTGTCGAGCCGCCGCGTGGCCGACTGCCAGCTGGTTGTCGATGAGATCGTCGCCGCGGGTGGCTCGGCCGAAGCCTTCGCCTGTCATATCGGTGAGCTGGAGCAGATCGAAGCGCTGTATGCGCACGTCGAAAAGCACCACGGGCGCCTGGATATCCTGGTGAACAACGCGGCAACCAACCCGTTTTTCGGCCATATCCTCGATACCGATCCGGGCATTTTCCAGAAAACGGTTGACGTGAATATCCGTGGCTATTTCTACATGTCCACACATGGCGCGCGATTGATGCAGCAGAACGGCGGTGGCTCGATCGTCAACGTCGCCTCGGTCAACGGCGTGGTTCCGGGCGTTCAGCAAGGCATCTACTCGATCACCAAAGCCGCCGTGATCTCGATGACCAAGGCATTTGCGGTGGAGTGTGCCGAGGCTGGCGTGCGCTGCAACGCGCTATTACCCGGGCTCACCGATACGAAGTTCGCCTCTGTGCTGGTGAACACGCCGGCGATTCTCAAACAGGCGCTCGCTCATGTGCCGATGCGCCGCGTGGCGCAACCGTCGGAGATGGCAGGTGCTGCGCTCTATCTCGCTTCGGATGCATCGTCGTACACCACCGGTGCGGTGCTGAACGTCGATGGCGGCTATCTTTGCGTCTGATGTCCGGTTGCCCCACCTGCCAGGAGACGAAGATGACTCTACCCAACGCTCAACGCGCTGCCGGCAAGCGCGCCTTCGTCACCGGCGCCGCCGGCGGACTCGGTGCCGCGATCGGGCGAATGCTCGCGCATCATGGTGCGAACGTATTCCTCACCGATATCGATGAAGTGGCAGTTCGCCAGGTCGCCGACGATATCAACCTTGAGGCTGGCCATCAGGTCGCCTGGTCGGCGGTGCAGGACGTGCGAGACGAGGAGCACTGGAAAGCGCTGCTCGCCGAAGCTGCCGCCACGATGGATGGATTGTCCGTACTGGTCAACAATGCCGGGATTGGGTCGCTAGGTACGACCGAACAGATCGAATTGAAGGAATGGCGGCGAGTCATGTCCGTCAATGTCGAGAGCATCCTGCTCGGTTGCAAATACGTGCTGCCGTACCTGCGTGCGAATCAACCGGGATCGATCATCAACATTTCGTCGATCGCTGCGTTCAAGATCGACCCTGACTACACCGCCTACAACACATCCAAGGCCGCTGTCGCCGCACTGACGAAATCGGTTGCCATGGACTGCGCACGACAGAAAATTGATGTGCGTTGCAATTCCGTGCATCCGGCGTTTATCCGCACCGGTATCGTTGCGCCATTCTTCGTCGCGCTGGGCGAGGAAGAAGCGACGCGCAAGCTGGTGCGCGGCATTCCCATGCGCCGACTGGGTGATCCGGACGATGTAGCGTACGCGGTGCTGTACCTCGCCTCCGACGAGAGCCGCTATGTCACGGCCGCCCAAATGCTTGTCGATGGTGGTGCGTGTGCTGTCTAGTCGCGCGCATACTCCACCGATCCATCTTCCCCAGCCAAGCCCACGGTGAGCACATGTCACGCATCAACCGCCAGTTGCGCCTGAAGAGCCGGCCAGAAGGCCTGGTCAAACGCGAAGACTTCGATCTGCAGGAGCATCCCGTCGACGAACTGAAAGACGGCGAAGCGCTGATTCGCGTGCTGTACCTCTCGATGGACCCCACCAACCGCGTGTGGATGAGCGACATTCCGCAATACATGCCACCGGTGGCGATCGGTGAAGTGATGCGCGGACTCGGACTCGGTCGCGTGGTGGCATCCAAGTCGGCAAACTTTGCCGAGGGCGATCTGGTGCAGGGCCTGCTCGGCTGGCAGGACTATGCCGTGATCAACGACACCCAGAAGAAGGATTACGTGAAGCTGCCGGCCCGTCCACCAGTACCGCTGCCCACGCTGCTCGGCGCCTGCGGTTTCAGTGGCATCACGGCGTATTACGGACTGACCGAAATCACACCGGTGCAGGCCGGCGAGACGCTGGTGGTCTCCGCTGCGGCGGGCTCGGTGGGCTCGATCGTTGGCCAGATTGCCAAGCTTCGCGGCGCACGTGTGGTGGGCATCGCTGGCGGCCCCGAAAAGTGCCGCCACCTCGTCGATGAACTCGGCTTTGACGCTGCCGTGGACTACAAGGCAGAGGACTGGAAAAAAGCATTGGCCGATGCCACACCTGACGGCGTGCATGTGAATTTCGAGAACGTCGGCGGACCGGTGATGCGTGCCGTGCTTTCGCGCATGGTCAACGGAGGCCGCGTCGCGTTGTGCGGGCTCATCGCCAACTACACCAGCGGTGCGCGTCCCAGCGACGACTACAGTGTCATCATCGTCAAACGCCTCACCGTGCGAGGCTTTCTCGCGTTCGACTACCGCGACACGCAGAAAGCCGTGCAGGAGTTGATTGGCTGGGTGCTTGCTGGCCGCATCAAGGCCGAAGAAACCATCGAAGATGGCCTCGAAAATGCGCCACTCGTGCTCAACCAACTCTTCGAAGGCACCAATCGCGGCAAGCTGCTGCTTCGCGTTTCCGACGAGACCTGACAAACGACTGGCGAGCTATCAAGGCATCCGGTTTCACTGATCCGCCGTTCCACCTGGATAACGCCATCCGCACACCGCACCTGGGGTATGTCGAAAAAAATAGCTATGAAAAACTCTTCGGCGATGCCTTCGACAATCTACTTGCCTTCGAAGCGGAGCGACCGCTCAATCTCGCGAATCCCGAAGTGCTGGACGCCGGGAAAACGGACGGCTAGACAGGTTCATCGTCCGTAGTCACCGCAATGACGGGGTACTGGATGCTCAACGAACAATGGCGTCCATCCAGTCAGCAATCTGACCGACGACATTTGACTCGATCCCGTAGTAGCCGTGGGGCGTCAGCGATCCACACGCTTTGCTCGAACGGCTGGTACCACCACTGACGTACAGTACGCGCACCTGCGGTGAGTGCAACATCGCTGCGGCGATCTGCGGTGCGTCTTCCGGTGGCGCTACGTCGCAGCGATCGTCATGGTTCGCGACAACCAGCGCAGGTGCGCGCACGTTCTGCGGGTCCGCCTGGAATACGGTTTCGTGACTGCCGCCCTGGCGGGACACCGACTCGGTCAGGACGACGCCCGCGAGCTGGGCTGCGGAAAGATGCGCGGCGCCATTCATCGCCGCTATCGAACCCTGGCTCGTTCCAAGCAGGAAGACCGGGGCGGGAGACTTTGTATGCGCAAAGCTGACCAGCTCACCCACCAGGGCGGCGTACGCTGGCGAACTTCGTAACCCGCGCAGGTTATCGCCATTCACGGTATCGGGAATCAGCACGGCATAGCCGCGGGCGACCCAGAGGGCCCTGCTGCGAACGACGAAGTTATCGTCGTGACGCAGATCGCCGGTTCGCTCGATACCGATGTCGCCGGCGCCTCCAGGTAGCATGACAATGATTGCCTTCGGGTTCGACGGGGTGGCATACAGCACACGCTGGCGGTCGCCATTGCTTAGCGAAAGATCGAACACGCGCTCCCCTGGAACGGCGTCCTGTTCGTCGGCCGACGACGCACGGTCTGTCGATTCACCGCGATGGGGGGCTGCATGCACTGTGCAGGCGATGGCAAGCATGGCAACCGCCGAAGCAATGCGCTGGAGGATTCGACTCATTGGGATTCTCTTTACGTGATGTGGTGAATACGGCTACCGGATGGGCTCATTCGATTTAGCACGAAGCCACCCGCCTTACCGACGAGCAAGCTAGGGTTGCCGCTCCTTTTCCACGATAGCCAACAGGTAAGTCTCCACTAGAGCCTCCTGTCCTGCAGCGACAAGTTCACGTGCTGTTTGACAACCGAGCTCGGCAATGGGGTCTTCGCAGAACCATCTCACAAGCTTGCCGTAGTCTGGCTCAATCTCTCTGGCCAACTCCAGAACACGCGTCTCGAACGATATCGTCGGCTGGGGACCCATGGTCGAAATCACGCGCGAGTTGATCCTGCGATCATCAGACAACCCGACCAGAAGGCAGGTCAGAAGTGGTACGACACACCGACGAGATAGCTGGTCAATCCTTTCGTATCGACCATGGGGCTACGGCTTATCTCGTCCGGAAAATGTGTATAGCTGACTTGCGCGAAGGCGCTCCATCTCTGTGAAAACCGGTATGACGCGGCCATTTTTGCAAATGGAGACACGCTTGCGCCTGGACTGTAATTTTCAAGGGAGCTGCGCGCGGCTTCGGCGGACGAGACACCGTAGTAGTAGCTATTGAACTTGCTGCTGTTCCAGACCTGTCCCACGCTTGGAATAAGCGTCAGGGCACCGGTGGTGATGGGATATCCGTACTCGACCTGCGCTGTCTGACCTTGGCTATTCCCTGAGACGTCTTGTGCAACCTTGACCTGAAGGAAGCCCCAGTCGGTGTGGTACCGATATCGCACACCCGTCATGAACGAAGGATCCCGTGTTTTCAACGCTTTTAGTTGAACGTCGGTCGTATCCGACCCGCGGAAGTAATTGGTTGCGATCGAGGCGTCGATGGAAACGTCGTAGCTCTGCTGCTTGGCCAGATAGAAGCCTCCATCCAGTCCCTGCAGGTAATAGCGCGAACCATCGTAGTTGGCCGCAGGGAAGGGCCAGACCTTCTGATCGTAGCCACGATAAGGGCTTGCGCTGGATACAGCGGCAACACCGACAGCCCAGTTCGAGGCAGGAGCGGCGTCTTGTGAATAGGCTGGCGTAGCCCCGATCATCGCGGCAACGCCGAAGCACGTCGTTAGGAAAGTCTGTTTCATGATCTCTCTTCGATCCGCAGATCAACCTCGGCGATCACTGTTCGGTGAACGCTCGTCGGTTGAACCGCATTGGGGGTTTCAGTGAGATACCCGCGCCTGATCGTGCTGGCGTGGCGTACCGTTCGATCGATGCGATGAGCGAGACGGTCGTGGTGGCGCCATGGAAAGCTGGGCGCCGCCGCAACAGATCACATGTACTGACGAGGACGTAGCGTGCCCTGCCCTTACAGTCCTGCCGCTCTCATTTCTGTGTGGCTCGCGCCGCGTCTCTGACGCAAGATTGCGATACGTCATCTGCCAGACCGCCGTACTGTGTACGACAGCGCCTGGCGATCATTTCTACGGTGCGCCGCTTTGAGCCAGGCGGTTTGTAGTCGAACGCAGCGCACTCTCTTCAGCGACGACGGTACCCGTCGCGAGCGGCCACGACCGCGCCTTGAAGTACGTAGCGATTTCGCTGTCGATATGTTTAGTCGTTTGCGCTGTTTCCGACGGCAAATTGTGTTTCATGGTGCCCGGCACACCCAGTACCGCCTTGACGTCGCTGACGGTGCCACCCGAAGCGATCCCCATGGCAGCTCCGCCGCCTACGCCCGTAGTGCTGCGTGCCTCGAAACTCAACAAAGTAGGCAGGCCCACGCTGCGCTGATCGACCAGCGCAACATTGACTCTCAAGTCTGCTTTACCCGCGCCATAGCCGACGATCAAACGCAAGGCTTCGTTGCCGCTGTGAACTTGTGTGATCTTGCAGCGCAAGACCATGTCGGCGGCCTGGCCTGGTCGAACCACGACAAGTCCCTGTGAGGTAAGCATGGTGGACAACTGCGCCAACAAAGAGGCCTGCGTGGTGTGCACGTCGACCTGATGGCCGTCGTCGTGACGGGCATGTTTCGGCTCGGGACTGTCGTTTTCCACAACGATGGCGATCGTCCTGGGCGGTTGCGGGCTGACTTCCCGCGCTACACTGACGACGTTTCTGACGTGAGTGCCGGTGCAGGCCGTGACTGACAGTGCGGCGGCCAGGACGGCCCATCGAATGCGCCGTCCGACGTTATGGTTTGTGGTGGTCATTGGATTTCCCGTTAGCAACATTCAGCTATTTTTCCGTACGGGGCGCCGCCCCGCTTAGCGGAGCCAGCCAAAAATCGAGTGTTTCGGGCCAAATGCGCGACAGGACTGCTCCGGCTACACCTCCCTTGATCGACGATCTCGGCACGGACACCGTTCTGACCGTCTCGACGGAGCTGGACAAAAGCAACCCCAGAAACCACTTGCATTGCCATCCACATGGCGAACTTTATCTTTTGCGTTCCGGCTACTTGAGATCCGAGAGCCAGGCAGGACGCTGGCTGATCCGCGCCGGACTGTTGTGCTGGGTTCCACCCTTCGTGGTACATGGTGGCCAGACCGACGGCGTGGATCGCGTACGCATCCAGATTGCGCCACAGCTATGTGAATCGCTGCCGCAAGGGCAACGGGTGTTCACGATGGCGCGCGAGCCACTGATGCTTGGCATCATCAACAGGTTTGCCGCCGATCCGGGGCCCCGGACCAAATTGTCCGCGGCAGAAAGCCACCTTCTGGACGTTTTTCGGGATGAAGTCGAGCGTGCCAGAAACAAGCGGACGATCTTGTTGCCGATGCCCAAAAACGAGCGACTTCGCCAAATTGCCGAGCGCTGGCTCGAAAACCCCGACGACTCTGCTGCCCTGGATCGCCTGGCGGTCGATGCCCACATGTCGCGGCGCAACTTCACACGCAGCTTCAAACAGGAAACCGGATTGCCCGTGGGCACATGGCGCCAGATCGCCCGGCTCGTTCAAGCCATAGATATGTTTGCTTCGGGCAAATCGGTCACCGAGATTACCTATGCATTGGGCTACGACAGCCTCAGCAGCTTCGGTGCGCTGTGCCAGAAACACACCGGCATGAGCCCGAAAGTGCTTGCGCAGACAGTAACGTCAGGCGATTGGGATATCGGTTTCCTTTGAGCACCGCAGCCGCATCAAGCGCTGCGGTCGCCGCGTAACTCGCGCAGCGACTCATCATTGCCGGCAGCACGGCGGCCGCTGACCCAGCCGAACAGCGCGATGCCTACCACGATCCCCAGTGCACCGAATGCGGAATAGCCTTGTGGCCACGCCTCGCCGAGAAACATCACGCCGAGCAGCGTGGCAAACAACAGCTCCGCCGCCTGCATCGCTTCGACCGCCGCCAGCGCGGTCGGCTCGCGCCGCACCATGTCGGTGGCGCGGAAGAACAGCACCGTGGCAATCGTGCCCGAGGACAGTGCCACACCACCGGCCAGCAACGCCTCGCGCAAGTTCGGCGGCCCGATCGTGAACCAGGCAATCACCGCAAACAACACCCACAACGGCCAGCTGCACAGGGTCATGCCGAACACGCGCTGCACCGCATTGAGGCGCGCCTCGTCATGTTCCAGATGCAGCAGCAACATCCGGTTGCCCAGTGGATAGGCAAACGCGGACAGAACCACCGCGCCGATCGCCAGCCAGTCACTCATGTGCAACTGGCCGTGCGCGTGCCCCCATTGCAACGCGAACACGCCAGCGACGATCAATACACCGATCGACACGCTGCGCCATGCCAGTCGTCGCCGCTCGTCGCGATAGATCAGCGGCGCCAGCAACGGCCCAGCCAGCACGGTGACCTGAAAGCTGCCAGCGATAAGCCACGACGGGCCGCTGCTTGCCGCCCAAGTCAACGGAATGCCAAACAGCACAAAGCCGACGCTGCTCCACAGCAGCCACGTGCGCGGATGCCGACGCAGTTCGCGCGGAAGCTCACCCAGGCCGCCTTGTATGGGCAGCACCAATGCCAGCAACGGCAACGTAATCAGATAGCGCAGGATCACCGCCCACTGCCAATGTCCACCACCGGCAACCAGGCTGCGGTTGAGCACATAGGTGAGCGTGAAGAACAGCGCCGCGCAAAGCGCCAGACTCACGGCAGCGAGAGCATTCGAGCGCATCGGCGACCCATCGGTAAAACCCGAGTGTGTCAAATCACGCGGGGTTTGCGTAGCGCGACCCTTGTTGCACCCCAGGCCGTTACCTCTGGCGTCATGCGAGCAGCGCAGCTAGCCGCGGCCAAGCATGTGCAGCGCCTTCATTCCGTCGCCGCAGCGGGTGGCGCCGTGGGCAAGCGCAGATGCACCTCCAGACCACCGCCTTCAGCATTTTGTGCATGGATGTCGCCGCCATGCACTTGCACCACACGCTGCACGATGGCCAGGCCCATGCCATGACCATCGGCGCGGGCAGCGTTGCTGCCACGAAAGAATGGCCGGAACAAATACTCCAGTTCGGCGTCGGGTACGCCGGGGCCGCGATCGCGGATGGAGAATTCAGCCGCGTCCTTCCCCGCATCCACAAAGAGCTCCACGCTGCCGCCTTCGGGACTGAACTTGATGGCATTGGCGATCAGGTTGTCCAGCGCGCGCTCCAGCAACAGCGCACTGCCAAACACGGAGACGGGTTTACTGGACGTCACTGACAGACGTATGTTGCGCGCGCCGGCCTCCAGCTCGGCCTGGGCCACGCATCCTTGTACCAGCTCGACCAGCTCCAGGCGTTCGCGGTTCATGCCAGGAATGCCGCCTTCAAGACGCGACAACGCGAGCATTTCCCCGGTCATGCGATCGAGCCTGTCGATTTCCTGCTCGGCCTGGAGGAAATACGACGCCGCCTCTACTGGATCGGTGCTGCGCTGAGCCAAGTCGAGTATCAGATGCAGCCGTGCCAGCGGCGAGCGCAGTTCGTGCGATAGATCCTGCAATACGCTGCGATCATGTGCCACCAGCGCCTCGATGCGTTCCGCCATGGCGTCGAAGTCGTACGCGAGCTGGGCAAGTTCGTTGTGCGTCGCGCCCCCTTGATGACCGACCCGGGTCGAAAGCTCACCGGCAGCCATGCGCCGGGTTGCATCGCGCAACGCCTGCACCGGTTTGGCCACGCTGCGCGCCAGCCACCAGCCCACCAATCCAATAAATAACAGGGACAGTCCCCACTGAATCGCCAGGAAAATGGTTTCCCTGGTCTGCGGCCGTAGCCGGGTATGCGTCCGGCTGATCGCTACCAGTTGTCGGGGCTGGCCATCATTGCCGACGACCTGCTGCACGGCGACATACAGCCCTGGCCACGGTTGCAGGACGATGTCCCGATTGGCGGCGAGCCAGCTCGGCAGCGAGTTCTCGATCGATGAATGCAAACGAATCGGATATAGCGCGAGCCCCTTTTGATACAAGGTCGCCTCGATGCCTTCGTGCCGCTGTTGCTCGGACCACGCTGCCAGGGCTGGCGTCCCGCCGCTTTCGTAAGCCTGGTCGGCGCCCTGCCCCAATGCCACCCAGTTGATTTCCTTCGCCGTGGTGTACTGGATAAAACCACGCGTCAGCAGGCCGCCCAGGAACAGCACCAGCACGTTGGCTACGCAGAACCAGATAAGCAGGCGCCAATACAGCGAGCTTCTGAAGGGGCTCATGGCGCGCCCGCAACCAGAATGTAGCCCGCGCCGCGGACTGACTCGATGCGCGGCGATTGTGCCGAGGCCTCCGTCAGCTTGTGCCGCAGCCGGCTTACATGCACATCGACGCTGCGATCGAAACGCTCCAGCTCACGTCCCAGCGCGGTGCGCGTCAGCGCAGCCTTGTCGACCAGTTCACCGGCACGCTGCGCCAGCGCCAGCAATAGCTGGAATTCCGCACCGGTCAGCGAAAGCTCGTTTTCCTCGACATACGCACGACGTTCGCCGGGCTGCAGGCGCAGTGCGCCCACCTGCAGCGTGCCGGATACCGCCGGTGCGTTGCGCCGCAGTTGCGCGCGCACCCGCGCCAGCAGCTCGCGCGGCAGACAGGGCTTCGCCAGATAGTCGTCGGCTCCCAGCTCCAGCCCGATGACCCGGTCCACCGGTTCGCCCCGTGCGGACAGCATGATGACCGGCAGCCGGTACTGCAGCCGCAGCTCACGCAGCGTATCCAGACCGTCGCGGCCAGGCATCATCACGTCAAGTATCAGCAGATCGGGCCGTTGCGTCTGGCTGCGTAGTTGTGCCAGCGCCGTTTCACTGTCGTGCGCGACGCTCACGACAAAGCCCTCCCGCTGGAGGTACTCAGCCAACAGGCTGCATAGCGCGCGGTCGTCGTCGACAATCAGGATTCTGTGCATGGCGTTCTGCTGGTTTTCATTCATTGATACCGTACGAAAGCGCGAACTTCACGCTCTTTACCCATCTTTACCTCTTGGCAAAGAACATACACGCCGCATTGTCGTCAAATGGACGTAACAGATTCCTCCATCCACGACGACAAAGGTATTTCTTATGCGCAAGAGCATCTCTCTCGGTCTGGTTCTGGCGTCGGCCATGGCCTTGACCACGCTCGCTGTTGCTCAGGCGCCTTCGGGCGGCCCCGGCGGCGGCTGGCATTCGCACGGCCACGGTCAGTTCATGGCCCTCAGCAAGCTGAACCTGACCGACGCCCAGAAGGCCAGCGTCAAGCAGATCATGCAGACCAGCTTTGCCCAGAACAAGACGCAGCGGCAGGCACTCGGCCAGCAGCGCTCCGCGTTTGAATCGATGACCCCCGATCAGGTGGGTTATCAGGCAGCCGCGGCCAGCCTCGCGCAGGCCGAGGGCGCTGCCGCCTCGGCACGCGTGACACAGCGGGCCAACATCCGCGCACAGGTCTATGCCGTACTGACCACGGCGCAGAAGGCGCAGCTCGCCACCTTCCAGGCACAGCAGCAAGCCCGCAAGCAGCAGTGGGAGCAGTTCAAGGCATCACACCCGGTGTCTTCGACCTCGACCCCGTAAGCAACTGCGACAGCCTCAAAGAGTAAGAGCCCCCCCGGCAATTCAGCTGCGCCAGCGATACGCTGGCGCAGCTGTCTCGGACTCAGAGTCCCCCTGATCCATTCAGCACAGCCGTCATGAGGTTCAGAAGGCCCGCAGATTGTGGTGTGTGTAACACCCCTCCCTGGTGCGCCGCCAAGGCCGGCTGTCTTGGCGAGACGCGCGCCGCAGTCTGCGGACCTTCTGGATTTCACCCCAGCATGGTTTCCAAGTTGTCGGCGATCAGTGACGCCAGTAACCGCCCACCCAGACATGCGACGGACCCCAGTAACCCGGCACCCAGACGTGACCGGAACGTGGCGCCACCACGACGCAACCGGTCATTGAAAACGAACCGCCGAGCAACGCGGCGGAAATCAGCAAGGCAGACATGAGACGACGCATGGAGACACTCCTTCGTGTGGGATGTGTCGCCTAGAACGCGGTTGCCGGCCATGCCGACGACACGACTGCGCGTGTCTGATGGCTGCCGTTCATTTGGAAAGCATTCAGCAAACGCCGCGTTGCTCAGCGCAACGGCGTACCACCGCAGAGGTCTTGCGGCAAAGAAAGCCGCGTAACCGTGTCGCGATAACGCGCGGCGATGCGCTCCTCGTCGCGATGACGGAAATCGCGCACCACCCATTCACCACCGCACATGACGTCACGCACCAGCGGTGTGTTTCCCGCGAACAGGAAGCTGTCGAGCACCGAACGTGCATCGCGCGCAACCAGCAGCGGTGAGTCTTCATCAAGCACGATCAAGTCAGCGCGGGCGCCGCTGCGCAATTCGCCGATCGGCAGGCCGGACGCTTGCGCCCCGCCCCTCAATGCCGCACGCCAAAGCGTTTCACCTACGCTGACACCCTGCTTGCGCGCAGCCACATTGCGGTGACCGGTGGTCAGCCGCTGACCGTATTCAAGCCAACGCAGCTCTTCCACCGGCGAGATCGAGATATGCGAGTCAGAACCGATGCCGAGCACGCCGTGTGCGTCGAGATAGTCGACCAGTGGAAACAGGCCATCGCCGAGATTTGCTTCGGTAGTCGGGCACAATCCCGCCACCGCGCCGCTACGTGCAAGGCGCTCGGTTTCTGCCTCAGTCAGATGGGTCGCATGCACCAGGCACCAGCGTGCATCCACTTCTGCGTGATCGAACAACCACTCCACCGGTCGCGCACCACGCGTAGCGAGGCAATCCTGCACTTCGCCGACCTGCTCGGCAATATGGATATGGATGGGGCAGTCTTTCGCTGCGTCACTCGCCAATACACGACGCAGTGCCTCCTCCGGCACGGCACGCAGCGAATGCAGCGCGATGCCGACGCGCAGGTTGTCGCTCTCATGCCGACGCAGCGATTCCAGCAAGCGCAGATAGCCGTCCACATCGTGTCCGAAACGGCGCTGGCGCGCGGTCAGCGGACGGCTGTCGAAACCGCCGCTCATGTACAGCACCGGCAGCAGGGTCAGCGCGATACCGGCTTCGCGTGCGGCTTCGATCAGCGCCAGCGACATTGCATCTGATTGCGCGTAAGGGGTGCCGTCCGGCTGATGATGCAGATAGTGGAATTCGCAGACCTGGGTGTAACCGGCCTTGAGCATCTCCACGTAGAGCTGCGCGGCGATCGCCTGCAGCTGGTCCGGGCCGATCGCGGCGGCGAACGCATACATGGTCTCGCGCCAGCTCCAGAAACTGTCGTCAACGCGCCCCTTGCGCTCGGCCAGACCCGCCATCGCGCGCTGGAACGCATGCGAGTGCAGGTTTGGCATGCCGGGTAATACCCACGTGCCCAGGTTCTCGATCGCGGACGCCGTCGATCCGGACGCTGTGGATTCGAGCAGTCGCCCGTCGGCGCTCACGCCAAGCACGGCATCGGCTTGCCAGCCACCGGGCTGCCACAGCTGGCTGGCTTTGAAGCTGCGGTTGGCTGCGCTATCACTCATGACCATGGCTCCGATGTTGATGCCGCGCAGTGTAACCGGCCAGCTGGCGACGTCTTCACCTGAAGCGTATGACGGGCTGTGCATAATCGCGCCATGGCAAAAAAGACGAACGAACACACCCCCAAGCTGCTGCTGCGGCAGGCGGTTCCTGCCGACGTGGCGGGCCTGGTCGAACTCACTGCGCGGGTCTACACCGCCGAATGGGGCCACTCGCCAGAGATGTTGCGCTCCCAGCAGACCCATTTCCCCGAAGGCCAGTTCGTAGTCGAGTACGAAGGCACGATCGTCGGCTACTGCGCCACGTTCCGCATCGACGAGGCCACGGCACTGTCGCCGCACACCTGGATGCAAATCACCGGCGGTGGCATGGGGTCGCGCCACAAGACGGACGGCGACTGGCTGTATGGCATGGAAGTGGTGGTCGACCCGGGTTATCGCGGGATGCGCATCGGCCAACGGCTTTACCAGGCACGCAAGCGCCTGTGTACCGACCTCAAGCTGCGCGGCATCGTGTTCGGCGGGCGCATTCCTGGACTGGCAAAGAACATCCAGCGCTACGGCACGGCCGAGGGCTATGTGCAGGCGGTGCTGGACGGCAAGCGGCGCGATATCACCTTGAGCTTTCAGCTCAGCAACGATTTCGTGGCGATCGGCCTGCTGCGTGCCTATGTGCCATCGGACTACGATTCGCTTGGCTACGCCGTGCACCTGGTGTGGCGCAATCCGCGCCTGCTCGATCAGCCGGACATGCCGTCAATCCCCTCGCCGCAACGCCTGCCGGACTCGGTGCGGGTGGCTTCGGTGCAATACCAGCAGCGGCGCATCAAATCGTTCGAGGAGTTTGCGACCCACGTCGAATACTTCACAGATATTGCTGCTGACTACAGCGCCGATTTCGTCACCTTTCCCGAGCTGATCACGCTGCAGCTGCTGTCGATCGAGAACGAAGAGCTGTCGCCCGTCGACACGATCCGCAAGCTCAGCCATTACACGCCGCAGGTGAAGGAACTCTTCAGCCATCTGGCAGTTCACTACAACATCAACATCATCGCCGGCTCGCACCCCACCGAGCAGCCGAACGGTGACATCCATAATGTCTGCTACGTCTGTCTGCGCGACGGTTCGATTCACGAACGTGAAAAGCTGCATCCCACGCCGAGCGAGCGCAACGTGTGGAATATCACCGGCGGCGACAGCGCAGCGACGGTGCAGACCGACTGCGGCCCGATCGGCGTGATGATCTGCTACGACGCTGAATTCCCCGAAGTCGCCCGCCATCTCGTCGACCAGGGTGCCTTGATCCTGTTTGTGCCGTTCTGCACCGATGTGCGCGAAGGCTACCTGCGCGTGCGCTATTGCTCGCAGGCGCGTGCGATCGAAAACCAGTGCTACGTGGTGTTGTCGGGCAACGTCGGCAACCTGCCCGGCGTGAACAACTTCGACATCCAGTACGGCCAGAGCTGCATTCTCACGCCCAGCGATTTCCCATTTGCGCGTGACGGCATCGCCGCCGACTCCACACCGAACATCGAGACCGTCCTGTTCGCTGATCTGCGACTCGAAAGTCTCGCCCGGGCGCGCAACGCTGGCGCGGTACAGAACCTGAAGGATCGCCGCTTCGACTTGTACGAAACCCGCTGGCGGCCGCGCTGATGGCGAAGACCTGTAGGAGCGCACCCTGTGCGCGAACGCTCAGCCGATATCGGCAAGAGCATCGCGCACAGGGTGCGCTCCTACGGGCGGCACTGGGTCTGCGATAATCGCGCTATGTCCGAGTCGCCCGAACCTGCATCCAAGCCGCCGAACTCGCGCCTGAAAGCGCTGCTTGGGCATGAGTTCTTTGCTCCCCATGAGTGGAAGCGAGGTCTCGTGCTGTGGCTCGGTGCGATCGTGGTGGCGCTGACGGCGATTCTGTTTGCCAAGGCCAGCGACTGGTCATACCACCTGTTCCAACGGATGCTGAGTTACGGCGTCTGGATCCCGCTGCTGGTGACCCCCGTCGTGTTCGGCTTGCTCACCTGGCTGACCGACGGTCGCCTGCGCGCTACCCGCGGCAGTGGTATCCCGCAGGTGATCGCTACGCTGCATATCGAGGACGAGGATTTTCGCGCCCGCATGCTGGCGCTGCCCATTGCGGCCGGCAAGATCGTGTTGACCCTGGTCGCACTGGCCGTCGGTGCTTCGATCGGTCGCGAGGGGCCGACCGTGCATGTCGGCGCCGGACTGTTCTATTCGATCGGTCGGCGTTTCGGCTTTACGGATGCCAAGGCGGCCTCGCGCTTCATCCTTGCCGGTGGTGCCTGCGGCATCGCTGCGGCATTCAACACTCCGCTGGCCGGCGTGGTATTCGCGATCGAGGAACTGGCCGGCACGTTCGAGCATCGCTTCAGTGGTGTGCTGCTGACCGCAGTGATCATCGGCGGCATAGTGTCGCTGGGCATCATGGGCAATTACTCTTATTTCGGCCGGGTGCAGGCCGAGCTGCCGCTGGGCCACGCGTGGGTTGCGGTGCTGCTCACCGGCAGCATCTGCGGTCTGCTGGGTGGCCTGTTCGCGCGGCTGATCTTGCTCAACCGACAGGGCCCACTCGCTTACATCGGGCGCCTGCGCGCCGCTGCGCCAGTCCTGTTTGCGACCGCTTGTGGACTGGCACTGGCGGTGATCGGGCTGCTTTCGCACAACACCGTTTACGGCACCGGTTACGACCAGGCACGTGCGTTTGTACAAGAGGCGACCGTCACCCCCGGGCACACGTTTGGCATCGCCAAGCTGCTGGCGAACGTGGTGTCGTACTGGGCTGGCATCCCTGGCGGCATCTTCTCACCGGCGCTGGCCGTGGGTGCCGGCATCGGCCACAACATCGCCTACTTCCTGCCGAACGTACCAGCCGCTTCAGTGGTACTGCTGGGCATGAGCGCTTATCTATCCGGAGTAACCGGCGCGCCGCTGACCTCCGCCGTGATCGCGATGGAACTGACCGACAACCAGGACATGGTGATCCCGATCATGGCTGCCTGCCTGCTCGCCCGCGCGGCGGCCTCGCTGTTCTGTCCCACCCCGGTCTACAAGGATTTTGCCGAACGCATGGTGCAGGACTTCGAGCAGCAACAGGCTGCCCAGGCCGACAGCGCCGAGAAGAGCCGGCTTGAGGCTGAGGCTTTGCAACACGCCCACCCTACCAGCGCCTTCGGTGAGCCGAACGCGCCGCTCAACGATATAAACGATGGCCCAGCCGACAAGACATGAACACAGTCATGAGCAACACCATCATGGAGTCAACGCAAGCATGAGCGAGTCGCGCTGGGATCGGTTGTTGCTGAATGCCACGCTGGCAACTTTCACCGGCGAGTCGCCGTGTGGTTTGATCGAGCGCAGCGCCATTGCGTTGCATCACGGCCGCATCGCGTGGACCGGTCGCGTGGACGAGTTGCCGGCCGCACCGAACACTCTGGCGGTCACGGTGGAATTTCTGGATGGGGCCCTGGTTACGCCAGGACTTATCGACTGTCACACCCATCTGGTGTTCGGCGGCGATCGCGCGCAGGAATTCGACTTGCGTTTGAATGGCGCCAGCTACGAAGAGATCGCGCGCGCAGGCGGCGGCATCGTGTCAACCGTGCGCGCCACCAGGGGCGCCAGCGAGGAGGCACTGTTAGCGCAGTCACTGACGCGGGCGCAGGCGCTGCTCGCCGATGGCGTGACCACGCTGGAAATCAAGTCAGGCTACGGCCTGGAACTGGAAAGCGAACGCCGCATGTTGCGCGTGGCACGACGTCTCGGCAGGGAGCTGGGCATCACGGTGCGCACCAGTTTTCTCGGGTTGCATGCGCTGCCGCCGGAATATCAGGATCGTCGCGCCGACTACGTCGCGTTGGTTTGCGACGATATGCTGCCCGCGCTTGCCGCCGAAGGTCTGGTCGATGCCGTGGATGCGTTCTGCGAGGGCATCGGTTTCACCCGCGAGGAAACCCGCCGCGTGTTCGAGCGGGCAAAGCAGCTCGGCCTGCCGGTGAAACTGCATGCCGAACAGTTGTCCGATCTCGACGGTGCGGCACTCGTCGCCGAATGCGGCGGACTGTCAGCTGATCACCTGGAACACCTGAGTGAAACGGGGATTGCAGCCATGGCCGCTGCCGGCACCGTCGCCGTATTGCTGCCTGGCGCGTTCTACGCGCTGCGCGAGACGAAACTGCCGCCGATTGAGCTCCTGCGCAAACACCGCGTGCCGATGGCGATCGCCACCGACTGCAACCCCGGCACCTCGCCACTGCTGTCGTTGCGACTGGCCGCCGGCATGGCCTGCACGCTGTTCCGTTTGACACCCGAGGAAGCCCTACGCGGCGTCACTGTAAACGCCGCGCGCGCCCTAGGTCTGCATGATCGCGGCACACTGGCGGTCGGTCAGCGTGCCGATCTGGTGGTATGGCATGCAAAGCAGCCCGCCGAGCTTTGCTACTGGATCGGCGGTAGCCTGGTGCGTGAACTATGGCTTGGCGGCGAACGAGTATCGACGACTGGCTGAACCTTACAGCCCGGCTGAAGGTCGCCCAGCCTTGCTGATGCGCGTAGCCAGTACATCGTGAAATGACGCAGGCAGGTCCGCTTGTACCGGCACTCGCCACCAGTGCGGCTGGGCGAAGCGCTGACACTTGATCGCATCCTTGTCGGTCATCAGGACCGGCAAGTCATCGTTGAAATCCAGATCGGCTGGCGCGAAAGCGTGGTGGTCCGCAAACGCATGCTCGATCAGCTCGATGCCAGCGGCGCGCAGGCTCGCAAAAAAGCGTTGCGGATTTCCAATCGCCGCTACGGCATGGGCACGCTGCCCTTCGAAACTGGCCAGCGTCTGGTGTTGACCATCGCACAACGCAACGACGTCACCGCCGCGCAAATGCATCGGATATTCGCCCTCCACGGCGACACCGCCATTGCAGACGCGAAAATCCGCCCGCTGCAATCGACTCAACGGCTCACGCAACGGGCCAGCCGGCAATAGCCGTCCATTACCGAAACGGCGCACCCCATCGATCACGCAGATTTCCACATCGCGCGCCAGTCGGTAATGCTGCAGACCATCATCGGCGATCAACACATTGCAGTCGGCGTCGAGCAGCAGCCGTGCTGCCGCCGGGCGGTCACGACCCACCGCCACCGGTATGCCGCTGGCGCGAATCAGGCACGGTTCGTCGCCCACGCGCGCAGGGTCCGGAGCATCGTCCAGCAACAACGGTTCGCGCTGACTGCCGCCGTAGCCGCGACTGACCACGCCGGGTCGATACCCCTTGGCACGCAAGGCCTCGGCCACCGCAATGGTCAGCGGTGTCTTGCCAGTGCCCCCAACGCTGAGGTTGCCAATCACCACGACAGGTACCGGTAGATGCACACTGCGCAGCCAGCCAGCTCGGTAGAGCCGACCGCGCAGGCTGACCACGACTGCGTACAGCATCGCCAACGGCCACGCCCACCATGGCACCCGGCCATTGCCGTACCAGGCTGATTCGAACGTGTCGATCAGCGCCATGGATGCCCCTCAGTTGCCGACTTGAACGTTGCTATGGTCGTGGAACTGCATCCGATGCAGCGCAGCGTAATGCCCATTGAGCGCGATCAACTCCACATGCGTGCCGCGCTCGACGATGCGCCCCTGATCCATCACCGCGATCTGGTCAGCGCCCTCGATGGTGGACAGTCGATGCGCGATCACCAACGTTGTGCGATCGCGCATCAGCCGCTGCAAAGCCTGCTGGATCAGCCGCTCGGATTCCGTATCGAGCGCGCTGGTGGCCTCGTCCAGCACCAGGATCGGAGCGTTCTTGAGGATCGCGCGTGCGATCGCGATGCGCTGGCGCTGTCCGCCGGACAACATGTTGCCGCTCTGACCAATCTGGGTATGCAGACCTTGTGGCATGCGGGCGATGAATTCCATCGCGTTCGCTGCCTCGGCCGCGGCGATGATGTCCGCTTCGCTGGCACCGGCCAGCTCACCGTAGGCGATATTGTTGGCCACGGTATCGTCGAACAGCATCACGCTCTGCCCCACCCACGCGATCTGCCGGCGCAAGGAGGCGAGCGTATAGCTTTCGTAATCCTGGCCATCCAGCACGATGTGCCCGGTGGTCGGCGCATAAAAGCGCGGCAGCAGGCTGACCAGACTGCTCTTGCCGCTGCCGGAGCGACCAACCAGCGCGGTTACCGTACCCGGTGCGCAATACAGATCCACTCCGCGCAAAGCCTCAAAGTCATTGCGCGGATACACCAAACTGACAGCATCGAAGCGCAAATCGCCCTGCGTACGTGTGAGAGCGCGATCGCCCTGATCAATCTCCGGCGGCAGATCGATGACTTCGAACAGATCCTCGGCAGCGGAAAGGCCACGCTGGATATTCGCCTGGACACCGGTGAGGCGCTTGAGCGACGGCATCATCGCGCCCATCGCGGTCAGCACGGCAAAGAAAACGCCGGGCGACATCTCGTTCAACACCTGCGGCCGCGTACCCAAAAATACCAGGACCGCCAGCGCTATGGCCGCAACCAGCTGAATCGTGGAACTGGACGCCGCGTTGGTCGCCGCAATCTTCAGATTGAGCCGGCGCGTGTGCTGGGTGATCTGGTCGAACCGACTGGCCTCGTAGGTCTGTCCACCGTAGATACGCACTTCGCGGTGCGCGCCCACCGATTCTTCCACCGTGCCCGTCACCGAGCCCATGCCACCCTGGATACGTCGGCTGATCTGACGGTAGCGTCGGCTGACTACGGTGGCGACCAACGCAATCGCCGGCACCATCACCAGCAGCGACAGCGTGAGATAGGCGCTGTCATGCAACATCACGAACAGCATGGCGATGACGGTGAAGCCATCGGTCACTGCCACTTTCAATGCATCGGTAGAGGCCGACGCAACCTGTTCGCTGGTGTAGGTGATGCGGGAAACCTGTTGCCCCGATGGTTCACTGCCAAAGAAGGCTGCAGGCAGTTTCAGATAAGCCACAAAGACGTCGTGCTGCATCGTCTGCACCACATGACGACCGATATAAGAGATGCCGTAGTCACTGACGAAGGTGCCGCAGGAACGCACGAAAAAGATGCCCATGATCCAGATCGGCATCCAGAAGATCAGGTAAGCATCTTTCTTCGCGAAAAGGTCATCGATCATCGGCTTGAGCAGACCGGTAAAAAGCGCCAAGCCGCCGCCATCCACCAGCATGCCGACCAGCGCAATCAGGCCTATCGGCCAGTAGCGTGCGCTATACCCCAGCAGGCGCTTGTAGATGCGCCAACTTTCGGCATCCCACACGCCGGATTTCTGATCGCTCACTGGCTCGCGCCTGGCTTGCTCGGTGTGGTGGCGATCGACAATCGGGTGAAGCCAAGCTGGCCCAGCGCGTCCATCGCCGTCACAACATCCTGGTTCGGCGTCATCGCATCAGCGCGGATGACCACCTGACGGTCGCGGTCGGCGCCGGCATTGCGTGCGATGGTCTGCTTGAGCGGTTCGATGCCCTCACCCTGCACTTCGTCGCTGCCCACATAGAAGCGACCGTCACGGTCGATCATGATGGTCAGCGACGGGCTGTTCATGTCGCGATCCTGCGCGCTGGCCTTGGGCAGGGTGACCTGCAGGCGCGAGTGCTGCACGAACGTGCTGGTCAGCACGAAGAACATCAGCAGGGTCAGCAGCACGTCGATCAACGGAATCACGTTGATCTCGAAATCGTCCTGGCGGCGGTCGTTGCCGATACGCATCCGAGCGCTCTCAGCTCGCGCTCGGCGCGGAAGGCGCCGGCACACGTCGCGGCCGGACGGGTGCCGTCGCGGTGCCCGGCAGCGTCAGATCGTCGAGCAAGGCGGTGGCCTGCTTTTCCATCTCCACACAATAGCCGGCTACACGCGAACGGAAATAGCGATGCAGTACATAGGCGGGAATCGCCACGGTCAGACCCGACGCCGTGCAGATCAACGCCTCGCCGATACCGCCGGCCATCTTGGCCGGGTCGCCGATACCGCCGGCCATCACTTCCATGAACATGCGGATCAGGCCGATCACGGTACCGAACAGGCCCAGCAACGGACCGATCAACGCGATCGTTCCCAACGTGTTGAGGTAACGCTGCATCCGGTGGACCACATGCCGACCGGTGTCCTCGATGCGCTCCTTGATCAGCTCACGCGAGCGGTTGCGCACGGCCAGTGCCGAGGCCAGCAATTCGCCCAGCGGCGAACCATCCGCCAGCGTTTCGAGATGGCGCGGGTCAAGCTGGCCTGTACGCGCCCACTCACGCACCTCGTCGCCCAGACCCGGCGGCAACACCGACTTGCGGCGCAGGGTCCAGCAACGCTCGAGCACGATCGCCAGGGCGACCGCCGAACAGATCAGGATGGGCACCATCGCCCAGCCACCAGCCATCAGGATTTCCAGCACTTTTCGACCCCACCGAACGACATATCGACGAGCGCGCATGATAGCAGTCCCGCCCCCGCGTACTGCGGCACGGGTGGCATTCCCGGATTCACCCAAGGCCCGCGCGTGGCCCGCAGCGGGATCTGCCCGGCACACGGGCCAGCGCAAGCCAGGGTTCATTCGCGCCAGTAGCGCGGGCGTCGCAGTCGCCAGCCCTGCTCGCGCCGCGCTTCGGCGTCAGGCGGAAAATCCAGCGGAATCGCACCCTGCTCGGCCGTATTGAATACCGGCACGTGCGCGGCCGCATAGCGCGCCATCACCTCGGGTTTGGGGTGGCCAAAGTGGTTGCGCCAACCCGCCGACACCACCGCCAACGGCGATTGCATGGCGGCAATGAATGCGGCGCTGGACGAGGTTTTGCTGCCGTGATGAGGGACCAGCAAGACCAGCGGCGCGCCAGGCCCGATCGCCTCAGCCACCTGCGGCTCCATTTTCGAGCTGATGTCGCCGGTCAGCAGCATGCGCCCAGCACGCCCCTCTACCAGCAACACGCAGGAGTAATCGTTACTCTTGCTGGCAGGCAGATCGGCCACCGGGCTCAGAACGCGAAAACGTACGCCGTCCCATTGCCACGATTGTCCCGCCACGCATTGCTGCATCGGGAACAGCATTCGCGCCGGCTCCCCTGCATAAAATTGTGCATGCGGAAATGCCGTGGCGATGGCCTTGGCACCGCCTGCATGATCGTTATCGGCGTGGCTGATCATCAGCATGTCCAGCTGCGTGATGCCCAGCGCATGGATCGACGGCAGCACCACCGATTCGCCCAGATCGAAACCCGACGGGTAGCGCGCACCAGCGTCATACACCAGCACGTGCCGCTGGGTGCGCAACAGCACCGAAAGGCCCTGCCCCACATCCAGCACCCATACCTGAAATGCACCGTCGACTGGCAGTTGGCGTGGCGGCAACAGCAGCGGCAAAAACAGCAACAAGCCCAGCCCGCGCAACGGGATGCCGCGCGGCAGGAACAGCCAACAGCCGCCCAGCAACGCCAGCAGCAGCGCCAATGGCTGCACGGTCGGCAGATACCAGTGCGCGCCTGGCCAGGTCGCCATCTGTTCCAGCAACCACCATTGCGCGTGTGCCAGTTGCGCAGCCAGCCACAACACCGGCGTGGCCAGCGGCGGGCACAACGCCAGCAGCAACATGCCGATCAACGCGAATGGCACGATCACGAAACTGACAAACGGCACCGCAATCAGATTGGACAACGCCCCGACCAGTGACGCCTCGCCGAAAAACCATTGGGTCAACGGCAGCAGCGAAACCGTCATCACCAGTTGCCCCGCCGACAGTTCGTGGATGAACGCGCGCAGGCCGCGCCCACGTGCCTGCAGACACAACATCAGAAAGGACACCCCAACAAACGACAGCCAGAACCCCGCCGCCAACACCGACAGCGGATCGGCCAGCAGGATCGCGATCATCGCCAACGCCAGTGATTGCGCGCCGCTGCTGCCCCGCCGGCTACAACGCGCAAGCGCCACGACAGCGATCATCAACAACGTGCGCACGGTGGGCAGGCCGAATCCAGCCAGTGCGCTATACACACCGGCAGTCAACAGCGCGGCCGCGGCTTGCGCCTGGGGCCTCGGTAACCACAGTCCCAGGCGCGGCCACAACCAATAAACGAGAATCGCCAGCCAGACGCCAAACACCGCCGACACGCCGACATGGAAACCTGAGATCGCGATCAGATGCGGCACTCCATTGGCCCGCGCCACTTCCCAGTCATCCTGATCCAGACCGCGCGTGTCGCCCACGGAAAACGCCCGCAGCAATGCGGCATCGTGCGGATCGTGCACGCGCGCCACGATGCCGCGCGCCACAGCATCGCGTACTCCATCCACGCACCAGCGCACCGGACCCAGCTGTCCATTGCCCGGATCATTCCGCACATAGCCGGTGGCGCTGATGCCGCGCTCCAGCGAGGAACGTTCGCTGTCGGTGCCGCCAGGATTCATCAGGCCGCGTGGCCGCTTGAGGCGCAACAACAACTGCCAGCGGGTGCACGGACGCACCGACGGCGCATCGTTGTACCAGGACACGCTGACGCGTCCGCGCAGCGCGACGGGCTTCCCATCCAGAGTCGCCTGCTCCACCTGCAAAGTGAAACTGCTGGCATCGCCGCGCACCTGCGGCAGACCGCTGATCGAGCCGACCACCATGAAATCGCCGCCTTCCAGCGTACGCGGCAACCGTCCATCCATCGCCATCCCACCGCGCCATGCTGCCCAGACGATGCCCAACACCACATACGAGAGCAAGCGCGCGCGCGGGAACCGCCAACCCAGCAGCACAGCCCCCAACAGCAATAAGCCGAGAAACCAGTACGGCGGCAACCTCGGCATCCATTGCACCAGCAGCACGCCAGCCAGCAAAGCCACCGCCGCCGTTATTGCTGCCGCTCGTGCCATGGCGCGCGCCCTGTTCCATCCTGGATAGGATCGAGCCTAGCGTGGCCCGAGCAGCATCAAGGACGAAATACATGTAGGTATTCGCCGCGTTTGCAGCAGCGCATTCGCAAGCGGCCACACGAACCATGTAGTACGCGACATAGCGGCGTCGGTGGGGATGAGCGCCAGCGAATCCCAACGCTTTCGTGCGGGACTGTTGGGGTTCGCTAACGCTCACCCCAACCTGCGGGTCATGTCGTCATGTGCCCGGCGGGAAGCACCGGGTCGGTTCCCTCCCCTGCTTGCAGGGGAGGGTCAGGGTGGGGTCGCTCTTGATCTATTCCGCAAAGCTCGGACAACCCCCTCCCAACCTCCCCCTACACGCAGGGGGAGGAGCCTGGAGCCAGCGCAGGAGACGACGCCCGTCCTTCGCGCTTCAGGCCCTGACGGGTTCCTGCAGCACGCCGTTGTGCAGCACCAGCGTGCGATCCATTCGTGCCGCCAACCGGGTGTCGTGGGTGACCAGGATGAAGCTGGTGCCGATCTCCCGATTGAGCTCCAGCATCAGCTCATAGACTTGTTCGGCATTGGCTTCATCGAGATTGCCGGTGGGTTCGTCACCAAGCACACAGGCCGGCCGGGTTACGAGCGCGCGCGCCACCGCACAACGCTGACGTTCACCACCGGAAAGCTCCGATGGCTTGTGATGAGTACGCGCACCCAGACCCACCCGCTCAAGCAGCGCCGCGGCCTGCCGTTGCGCTTCGGCGATTGCGGTGCCGCGGATCAGCAGCGGCATGCACACGTTCTCCAGCGCGGTGAACTCGGGCAGCAGATGATGGAACTGGTAGATGAAGCCCAGCGATCGATTGCGCACGCGGCCGCGTTCCGCATCGGAGAGTTTCGACAGCACGCGACCGTCCACTTCCACTTCGCCAGCGGTCAATGTGTCCAGTCCACCGATGAGGTGCAGCAGCGTGCTCTTGCCCGAGCCGGAGGCTCCGACGATCGCCATCGTCTCGCCGCGCCTGAGCGTAAAGCTGACGTCGCTCAGTACGTCGGTGCGCAGATCACCTTCGGCATAGGTTTTGGCGACATGACTGGCGCGCAGCACGTTTTCGCTGGCCGGGTTCTTGGAGGCAGGGTTCATGGCAATCTTATTCATAGCGCAGCGCCTGCGCCGGCTGCGTGCGCGAAGCACGCCATGCGGGATAAAGGGTGGCCAACAGCGAGAAGGTGAACGTCAGCAATGCCGTCCAGCCCACGTCATGCCAGTCCAGTCGGCTCGGCACTTCGCTGATGTAGTAAACGTCCGGCGACAGGAAGGTGACGTGGAACGTGTGCTCGATCCACTTGACGATGCCAGGCAGTTTCCACGACAGCAGCGAGCCCAGGCCCACGCCGAAGCCGATACCGACAAACCCGACCAGCACGCCCTGCACCATGAACATGCCCATGATGCTGCGCGGCGTGGCGCCGAGCGTGCGCAGAATCGCGATGTCGGCCTGCTTGTCGGTGACCAGCATCATCAGCATCGAGATCAGGTTGATCACCGCGACCAGGATGATCAGCGACAGGATGATGAACATCACCATCTTCTCCATCGACAAGGCGGAGAACAGGTTCGCGTTGGTGTCCGTCCAGGTCTGCACCCGGTACACCTGGCCCAGCTTGTCGGCCAGTTCGCTGGCCACCGGGCGGGCGTTGAACAGATCATCAAGACGCAGACGGATGCCGGTGGGGCCGCTCATGCTGTTGAGCTTCTCGGCATCTCCCATGTTGACCAGTGCCAGACCGGAATCGAATTGTTCCATCCCCAGCTCAAACTCGCCCACCACATGAAAACTGCGCATGCGCGGGACGCCACCCATCGGGGTGGCGCGCAATTCCTGCACGGCCATAGTCACCCGGTCGCCGATGCCGACGCCCAGCGTCGCCGCCAGATCCTTGCCGAGCACGATATTCCAGCTGTCCGGAGTCAGGTCGGCAAGACTGCCGGCGATCATGTGCTGGCTGATATCGTCAACTTTCGGCTCCTGCGCCGGCTCGATACCGCGCACCAGCACACCGCTGGAATGCAGCGCGCTCAGATAGGCCTCGGTTTCGACATACGGTGCGGCACCCAGCACATGCGGGTTCGCCTCGGCGATCTGCAACGCGCGTGGCCAATCCTGCACACTTTCACCAACGCCGGAGATCGTGGCGTGCGAGACCGCGCCGAGGATGCGCGTACGCATCTGGTAGTCGAAACCGTTCATCACCGACATCACCGTAATCAGCGCAATCACGCTGATCGCGATGCAGACGATCGACACGGTGGAGATAAATGAGATGAACTGGTTGCGTCGCTTGGCGCGCGTGTAGCGCAGGCCGATGAAAAGTTCGAGCGGTCGGAACATGGGTGGGTCGCTTGTGAGGATCGCAGGGCGGGCCGCCCGAACACCCATTATCAGGTATTCGATGAGACAACGCTGCGCTGACGAAGTTGCCGACGACTCAGAGGCGCGGCACCGCCTCGCCCGGCTGCACCGTCGCCAGCCGCATGCGCAGGCGCCGGCGGATGTCTGCATCGCTGTTGTCCGGCGCCAGCAGCAATACCTGCACGCCCTGCTCCGCCGTCTGCAGGCGTAACAGCACAAACATGCCGAGCACCCGGAACGACGCCAGCGTGGCTGGCACGTCCTCATGCGAGGCCAGATGCAGCGTCCAACCGTCGTCAGCGCTCCATCCTGCGGCCATTACCGGTGAGCTGGTTGCCTTGCGGACAGACCGCCAGACAGCCAGCACCACACCGGCTACCAGCAGCCATTTCAGCCCAGCCGTGAGCGCGCAAAGCGCCACCGCAAGCACAACGAGCACTGCGACGACGATCAGCAGTCGCGGAAAAACCCGCGATGATCGGTATTCAAAGCCGATGGCGGGTGCGGATGTCATCGATGATCGCCTGCCAGTCCTTTCGCGCCGGACGCGCATGACCCATCACCCAGTCCCACAGATCCGGATCCTGCGCGTCGAGCAGTTCGTCAAATGCCTGCTGTTGCGCTTCGTCGGCGCTGGCAAAGCGTTCGTCCAGCCAGCCGCCGAATAGCGCATCGAGCTCGCGGGTGCCGCGGCGGGTACGCCAACGCAAGCGCTTGAGACGTGCAGCGTCCATAAAATCAAATCGCGCGAAGCGCCTCCATGGCCTCCTCTCCCCGGCGGGGAGAGGTTTGAGGTGAAGGGACAATCTTGCGGGACACTTTGATTGAAGGGAAGCTTCTTTCGACTTTCTTCGATCGGCTTCCCCGCGAGCACCCACCCCTCACCCTGCCCTCTCCCCAAAGGGGAGAGGAGATGCTGTGTCGCCTTGGTTGCCTCCTCTCCCCTACGGGGAGAGGATTGAGGTGAGGGGGCAGTCTTGCGGGACAGCTACACCGAAGGGAGGCTTTTTTCGGTCAACATCCCCGCGAGCACCCGCCCCTCACCCTGCCCTCTCCCCGAGGGGGAGAGGTTATGCAGTGTCGCCACGTCGTGGCGACAGATTCCAACTTCAGCCGCGACGCTCGACCATCAGCTTCTTGATCTCGGCAATCGCCTTGGCCGGGTTCAGGCCTTTCGGGCAGGTGCGTGTGCAGTTCATGATGGTGTGGCAGCGATACAGCTTGAACGGATCTTCCAGATCGTCCAGCCGCTCGCCAGTCGCCTCATCGCGACTGTCGACAACCCAGCGATATGCCTGCAGCAGGATCGCCGGGCCGAGATACTTGTCGCCGTTCCACCAGTAGCTTGGGCAACTGGTCGAGCAGCACGCGCACAGGATGCATTCGTACAGCCCGTCGAGCTTCTTGCGCTCTTCCGGTGACTGCAGCCGCTCGCGATCCGGTGCCGGGCTCTGCGTACGCAGCCATGGCTTGATCGAGGCGAACTGGGCATAGAAGTGGGTCAGGTCGGGCACCAGATCCTTCACCACCTGCATGTGCGGCAGCGGATAGATCTTCACGTCGCCTGAGGCGCATTCCTCGATCGCACGGGTGCAGGCCAGCGTGTTGGTGCCATCGATGTTCATCGCGCAAGAACCGCAGATACCCTCGCGGCAGGATCGACGCAGCGTAAGCGTGGAGTCGATCTCGTTCTTGATCTTCAACAACGCATCCAGAACCATCGGACCGCACGCTGCCAGATCGACTTCATACGTGTCGATGCGCGGATTCTGACCGTCGTCCGGCGACCAGCGGTAGATGCGGAAGGTGCGCGGCTTCTTGGCATCCTTGGCGGGGTAATGCTTGCCCTGCTGGATCTTCGAATTTTTGGGTAGCGAAAACTCTGCCATGTCCTGAGCCCTTCAATCTTCGGTAGGAGGGGCTTGCGCCCCGACCGTACAACCATGATGTGATGCAACTGGCGACTGCCGCCGCTTCCACAAGATCAGTGCATCCTGATCGATGCGCCCTGCATCCCTATCAGTAGACGCGTTTCGCCGGCGGCACGACTTTGACTTCGTCGGTCAAGGTGTACATGTGCACCGGGCGGAAGTCGAAGCTGGTCTTGCCGGCCTCGTCAACCTTCACCAGAGTGTGCTTCTGCCAATGAACGTCGTCGCGATCGGGGAAGTCCTCGCGCGCATGACCGCCGCGGCTTTCCACACGCTGCTCGGCCGAGTGCATCGTGGCGACTGCCTGATCCAGCAGGTTGGCCAGCTCAAGCGTCTCGATCAGGTCGGAGTTCCACACCAGCGAACGATCGCTGACGTGGACGTCCTTGAACGACTCGCGCACGGCGGAAATCTTTTCGGAACCTTCATTCAGCGTCGTACCGGTACGGAACACCGCCGCATCGCTCTGCATGATCCGCTGCATTTCCAGACGCAGCTGCGCGGTCGGCTTGCTGCCGTTCGCATTGCGCAGACCGTCGAAACGCTCCAGCGCCTTGTCCAGAATGCTGGTTGGCAGATCCCGGTGCGCCGTCTCCGGCTGGATCAGCTCGGCGCAACGATGCGCCACCGCACGACCGAACACGACCAGGTCGAGCAGCGAGTTGGAGCCCAGGCGATTGGCACCATGCACCGACACACAGGCCGCTTCACCGATGGCGAACAGGCCCGGCACGATCGCATCGACGTCATCACCCTTCTTCTGCACCACTTCGCCGTGGTAGTTGGTCGGGATGCCGCCCATGTTGTAGTGCACGGTGGGAATGACCGGAATCGGCTCCTTCGTCACATCCACGCCGGCAAAGATGCGTGCCGACTCGGCGATGCCCGGCAGACGCTCGTGGATCACGTCCGCGCCCAGGTGCATCAGGTTGATGTAGAGGTGATCCTTGAGCTCGCCGACGCCGCGGCCTTCACGGATCTCCATCGTCATGGCGCGGCTGACCACGTCGCGCGACGCCAGATCCTTCGCGTTCGGCGCGTAGCGCTCCATGAAGCGCTCGCCGTTCGAGTTGGTCAGGTAACCACCCTCGCCGCGCACGCCTTCGGTGATCAGGCAACCCGAACCGTAGATGCCAGTCGGGTGGAACTGCACGAACTCCATGTCCTGCAGCGCCAGACCTGCGCGCAACACCATGCCGCCGCCGTCGCCAGTGCAGGTATGCGCCGAGGTGGCGCTGAAGTACGCGCGGCCGTAACCACCGGTCGCCATGACCACAGCGTGGCCACGGAAGAAATGCAGGGTGCCATCGTTCATGTCGAGCGCGAGCACGCCACGGCAGACACCTTCCGCGTCGAAAATCAGGTCGATCGCAAAGTATTCGATGAAGAACGTGGCGTCATGCGCCAGCGCCTGCTGGTACAGCGTATGCAGGATCGCGTGGCCGGTGCGGTCTGCCGCGGCGCAGGTACGCTGCGCAGTGCCCTTGCCGTAATGCGTGGTCATGCCGCCGAACGGGCGCTGATAAATTTTGCCTTCGTCGGTGCGCGAGAACGGTACGCCGTAGTGCTCCAGCTCGATGATCGAGGGGATCGCCTCGCGGCACATGTACTCGATCGCGTCCTGGTCACCAAGCCAGTCCGAACCCTTGACGGTGTCGTAGAAGTGGAAGCGCCAGTCGTCCTCGCCCATGTTGCCCAGCGCAGCGGAGATGCCGCCCTGCGCCGCCACCGTGTGCGAGCGGGTCGGAAACACCTTGGTGATACACGCCGCCTTGAGGCCCTTCTCGGCCAGACCGAACGTCGCGCGCAAACCTGCGCCACCGGCGCCGACCACGATCACGTCATAGTTGTGCTGCTGAATCTTGTAGCTTTCCATGAAACCTTATCCTCGCGTCTTATGGAGTCAGCGCAATGCGCAGCACGGCCAGCACGCTCGCCAGCGCACCCAGCACCGCAAGGAACTTGATCGCCACCAGCAGGACTACTTCCTTCCAGCGGGTATGCACGTAATCTTCAACTACTACCTGTAAACCAAGCACGGCGTGCCAGAACATGCTGAGCACGAATGCGATCAGCAGCAACGCGTTCCATGGCTTGGCCACCGCAGCACGCGCAGTGGCGTAGTCGGCATGCAGCAGGCACAGCACGGTGATCACAAACCACACACCCAGCAGTGCCAGTGCAGCGGCAGTCAGCCGCTGGGCCCACCAGTGGCTCACGCCGGACTGTGACGAACCCAGGCCGCGGGCGATCTTCAGCGGATCGCGCCGGTCGTTGATGGTGTCCTTCGCGGTCATGCCGCACCTCCGGCCATCAGCACATAAGCCCAGACCAGCACCGTAAGCACGATGCTGCCAGCCACCGACAACCAGCTCGAGCGCACGAACTGGGCAATCGCATAACCCGCGCCGGCGTCCTGGATCAGGTGTCGAATGCCGTTGCACAGGTGATAGAACAGCGCCCAGCTCCAGCCGATGAGCAACAGCATGCCAACCGGGCTGCCAATGATGCTCTTGAACTGATTGAAGCTGTCTTCACCTGCTGCCAGTTGCACCAGGCCGTAAATCACCAGCAGGCTGCCGAAGGCCAGGGCGATGCCGGTAGCTCGATGCAGAATGGAACTCACCATCTGCACTTGCCATCTGTAGACCTGCATATGCGGAGAGAGCGGTCGTCGCGTATCTGCCATGGCGGCTATCCTGAGTGGAATCGCTGATGTCCGAGCCGTCCCCGACCTCCGGTCCTTGCGCATGATCGGCGACGAGCGCCGCCATTGCGGTCGTTCAGAAGTCGATGCAGCGACCGTTCTTTTCCCAATCGCCGTAACGAGTGGGATCAGGAGCCGGCCGCTCCACCTGCGCGTTGTCCGGCACTGGCCTTGCGGGCACAGCAACTGACTCCGTCGGAACGGGAGCAGGTTTGGACTCGGTTGAGGAAGAGTTATCGGACATGGTTTTTGTAAGCCGACAAAGGTTAATACTTGCGGCAAAGCAGCACAACCTCGACGACTCCCGCGACGGGCGATGCCTATTCGGTTCAAGCGACCGGATACTTGCGCTTGGCTCCCATCGCCCCAATCCTCTTTGCCCTATGTCGACACCATACCCCGCGGAAACCCTGCTGCTCGAAGGCCCCGACGCCATCGCGTTTGCCCAAGCCCAGTTCAGCAGCGCAGTCAGCTCACTCGCCATCGACCAATGGCAATTCAGTGCATGGCTCAATCCACAAGGCCGCGTACGCAACCTGTTCCACCTGGCCAGGATCGCCGACGATCGCCTGTTGCTGCTACTGCGCGGCGGTAGCGCCGCAACGATGGCCGAAGCTCTGCAGCGTTTCGTGTTTCGTTCAAAACTTACGCTGACGGCCCGATCTGCGCGCACGCTGGCAACCGGTCCCGCTCTGCCGATGCATGTGATACGCGTCGACAACGACACACTTGCGTTCGGCTGCGGCACCCACAGCGTGCAGATCACAGACACGGGCAACGGCGACGATCACTGGCAGTTGCTGCAAATGCATGAAGGATGGCCATGGCTGCCCGAGCAAACATTGAATGAGCTGCTGCCGCCGGCATTGTCGCTGCAGCGTATGCAAGCGGTCGCCATCGACAAAGGCTGTTACCCAGGCCAGGAAATTGTTGCGCGACTGCACTATCGCGGAGGCAACAAGCAGCATCTGCATAGCGTCGAATTGTCGCAGTTGGAAAATTCCGGCAAGGCCCTACTTCGTGATGGACGCGAAGTCGGCGTGTTGCTCGACGTGATCACCACTGATGAAGGCATCAAGGCGTTGGCCGTGCTGCACGATGATGTAGTTTTGCACGCAAACAATGGACGTCTAAATGCTTTTGACGACAAGCTCGTGATGCATCTCGGCACATCCTGGCCCGCGTAAAGAATTTATATAGAGACGCAAAAACTTGTGCAGAGTTCGTCAATGAAGTGTGAGCGCAAGGTGAATTCAAAAGCTCAGGCACTTGCCAGAAGCGAAACGCGCCACTAGTCTCCGTCGATCGAATATCGCGGCGTCCAGAACACGGGATGCCGATGTACGCGACGAACCGGAAGAGTCCGGATCGGCGCGACCCGGGATACAACCGGATGGAATACCCGCATCGCAACCACGAATGCGGAGCAGTTGCAGGCAACACGGCCGACCGGCCGCGCAACGCCCAAGCAGCACCCAATCCTGATCGGCACTACACGCGCCGTTCGAACGCCACAATCCCGTGGCAATGCGCCCAACCACAAAGTTTCGGTTGTGGCGTTTTATCCAGGTGGAACGGCCTGCCCGCCCGTCCACCGCAATGGCGCACAAAGCTTGCAGTCTGCTTTGCGCGTACAGCACGTTGGAGGCAGAACCATGAAACTTTCCATGCTGTTGTGGCTGACGTCATTGATGCCCCAGCCCGTCGCGGATCAGGCTTGCCTGGCCACGACCGTGTACCTGGAAGCCCGTAGCGAACCGACAGTCGGCCAACTTGCCGTGGCGGAAGTAGCACTACGCCGCCGCGACCAGGGTCGTTATGGCAAGACTGTGTGCTCGGTGGTGACATCACCACATCAGTTCGCAACCACCACCACACCCGGCTCGTTCGACATCGACAATCTCGATTCCTTCGACAAGGCTTGGCAGGTTGCCAGCAGATCGATCCAGAACTGGCAGTTGCCTGTAGCGAAACGTCACATGCTGGTTCCACGCGCCGATCACTTCGCGACGGTTGACGTCACGCCGATCTGGTCACACAACCATCGCAGCGTCACGATTGGCGAGCATGCGTTCTATGCGCTGAACTGACCCAGCCAATTACGGCAGCTCATCCATCACTCCAAACAAAAAGGCCATCGAAAGATGGCCTTTTTGTTTGGACGTCCATACATATGGACGTCCAAATAACTACAAACAATCAGCGATCGAATACCAGGCATCCAAGACCATCACTGACGCATCCAACAAGGGTCATGCTCACGACAATCAGAGCAACCTTGCCTGATTATGCATTCATAATCGCCCCGGCTCAGTGGCCTCGCTCAACGAGCATTCGAAACAGCCGCCACATCATCCGGCACCTGCACCCGATCGCCAGGATCATGGTCCATGCGCACCGTGCGGGTGACACCGTTGTACATGTAGTGCACGTCATAACCGACGATATCCCCATTCGGGTCATTGACGGTTTCGCAGCGGTGCTGCACCGATGAAACCATCTGACCCTGCTGGTGGCTGGCCTCGATACGATTGCCCGCGTAACCGCCACCTACCGCACCGGCCACGGTGGCCAGCGTATTGCCTTTGCCGCCACCCACCATATGGCCAAGCAAGCCACCCGCGACAGCGCCGATAGCGGTGCCTGCGATCCGGTGCTGATCCTTTGGCGGCTCGGTATGGGTGACCGTTTCGTCGTGACAGACCTGGCTGGGAGTACTTGCCCGCACCGGATCGACGCTGACGACCTGGGCATACCGGATACCGCTATCCGCGTTGACAGTGGCGTCGGCAACGCTCACCGCGCCCGACACGCTGGCAGCACCCACTGGAGTGGCTGCATTGCCGGAGGCCACTGAATCCGCGCTGCGGTTACAGGCCGCCAGACCTGTTGCGAGCGCCGCCGCAAGGCTCACATTGAGCACCTTGATCATCAACCTGTTCATTACACTCCCCTTCTACTGTTCATTGCGGTAATGCCCTCACGCCACGCTTGTGTGCGATGACTTCCGGGAGGTATTGAACCGCTATCCAACTGAATCGAACCTAGCTCGCCTTCGCTACACTATCTTCACGTCGAGGTCGCAGAAGTCCTGCGCGGCCATGGGATTAAACGGATCATGCTCAACCTTGTCGACAGTCACGTGCATCTCGACGATGCGGCCTTTGCCGACGATCGCGACGCAGTGATCGAACGGGCTGGCGCTGCCGGGGTCGGCACGATGATCATTCCGGCCGTCGACGCCACCAGCTGGCCGCGGATCAAGGCGCTCTGCGCGAATCATCCCCAGCTGTTTCCAGCCTTCGGGCTGCACCCGATGTACCTGGCACAGCATGCGCCTGAACATATCGACACGCTGCCCTCATGGCTCAATGACGCCAACGTCGTTGCGGTCGGCGAGATCGGCCTGGATTTTCACGTTGAGGGCCTCGATCACGAGTTGCAGCGGCACTATTTCACCAGCCAGCTGATGATTGCCCGCGAGCGAGAGCTGCCAGTGATCGTGCATGCCCGTGGTGCATTGGAGGAAGTGATCCTGACTCTGCGCCGCATGCCCGGCATACGTGGCGTGGTGCACAGTTTCTCTGGCAGTGAGCAACAGGCACAGCAGTTGTGGCGCATGGGTTTTCACATCGGCATCGGCGGCCCGGTGACGTACGACCGCGCCCAGCGCCTGCGCCGCATCGTCGCGCAGATGCCGATTGAATTTCTAATGCTGGAAAGCGACGCACCGGACCAGCCCGGCGCTACCCATCGCGGTCAGCGCAATGAACCGGCCCACATCACCGAAGTACTGCGATGCATCGCAGCGCTGCGCGACGAATCGGAGGCGTCCATCGCCGAGGCCACCACAGCGAACGTGCGCCGCCTGTTTCAGCTCGATCGGCACGCCAGCTAACACATCCCGCAGCGTCTGACACTTGTCACTTGCGGCGCCCGCTCCACTCTTGCTATGGTTTATTTCATCAGTGAAATATAACTTGGTGAAATGACGCAACTGACGAACTGCATAGCGATGATGGACGAAGGTATCGAACGGGTGAGTCAGATCATCCCGCAGATGCCTCTCGTCGAAGCACGGCTGTGCCGATTGATGCTGATGGTTGGCGGCGCGCTCGAGGGCGAACTGGAGTTCAAGCTCAAGCCGCACAAGCTCAACCACAGCGACTTCCTCACCCTGATGATCCTGTACAGCCGTCCGGATGGCAGCTCCACGCCGGGCGAGCTATGCGAGTTCGCCACCCAGGGCGCCACCAACATGACGCGTATCGCCAACGCGCTGGTCAAACGCGGACTGATCACGCGTGGTGCCAGTGCAGAGGATCGCCGTCGCGTACTTATCCGTATCACGCCGGCCGGAAGGCGCTTTGTGCAGAAGATGCTGCCGCCGATGTTCCCTCGCGTCGACGCGATGTTTGAGAACTTCACCGAGACCGACAAACGCAACCTGAGTCGCCTGTTGCGCAAGCTGGCGAACAATCTCGATCAGCTGGATCCGGACGCCTCCGCGTGAGGCAACCCCATGGGGTCCCGGCGAAGGAAGATCGACGCTTTGCAAATGAGAATGATTCTCAATAACATAAGCACACTCTGTCTCATTGTGGACAGGACCGCACCACCGGCCAAAGGGAACGTCATGCCGAACAGATCGCTTCACGCCAAACAGATCGATCCGGCTGCCGGAATGAAGCTGGCCCCGCCGAAACGGCCCCGGTTTCACCGCACAGCCATCGCCATGACCTTGACGGTGCTGCTGGCCGGCTGTGCGATTCCGGCCAAGCAGAGCCACCCGACTCTGCGCGATGATGTCCCGCTTGCCGGCCTTCAGGCACCCGTCCGCGACGGATGGCCGGATGCCGAATGGTGGCGTACGTACGGCGATCCACAGCTGGATCAGCTGATCACCATCGCCATGCAGCATTCACCCGACCTTGAAGAAGCGCACAGCCGTGTCGTCAACGCCGAACAATCGGTGCGCGTCGCCGCAGCCCAGGCTGGCCTCAACGTCAATGGCAGCGCGCAATGGGAACGCCAGCGCCTTAGCCAAAACGGCATCATCGGCTTCCTGCCGAAGGCCTTTGCGATCGACCCCTGGTACAACCAGACCGATCTTGGCCTACAGGCGCAATACACGTTCGACTGGTGGGGCAAGAAGCGTTCCAGCATCGAAGCAGCACTGGACCAGGCACACGCTGCCGAGGCGCAACACAGCGCCGCTGCGCTGACCCTCCAGAATGCCGTCGCCGACACTTACTTTGGCTGGCAAGGGGATCAGGCGCGGCTGGCGCTGTCCACCGAGCTGGTCAGCGCGCAGGAAAAGCTCACGCACATTGCCGAGCTGCGTGTGAAGCAAGGGGTGGATCTGGCCGATACCGAACAACAGGCCAAGGCGCAGCTCGCCGCGGCGCGCGAGATGCATGTCGACCTGCAAGGCTCGGGCGAGATCCGCAAGGTCGCACTGGCCTCCCTGCTCGGCATCGCGCCAGCGGAGCTCCCCGCCCTGCAGCCACGGCCACTGCCGCAGGTGGATAGCCGCATTCCCACCGACGCGCGACTGGACCTGATCGCGCGTCGCCCCGACATTGCCGCCAGCCGCTGGCAGGTCGAGGCAGCACTGAAACAGACCGACGTGGCGCGTGCCCAGTTCTTCCCGGACATCGGCATCAGCAGCATGGTCGGCCTATCGAGTCTCGACCTGGGCAAGCTGCTCGATGCCGGCAGCCGCACCTTTGCGTTGACTCCCGCCCTGCACCTGCCCATCTTCGAGGGCGGTCAGCTGAAGGCCAATTTCGGCGTCAGCAAAGCCCAACTCGCGGCCGCTGTGGCGCAATACAACAGCACCGTGATCAGCGCCGCACACGACGTGGCCACCCAGGCGCTCACGGCGCAACAGCTCGCCGCGCGACGCACCGAGCAATCCGCGCAGATTGTTGCCAACGAACGCCTGCTGGCCACCGCGCAGGCTCGCGCCTATCAAGGCGTGCGTGACGCGCGCGAAGGCCTCAACGCGGCGGCACAGCTGCTGCAGCAACAAGACGATGCGGCCAGCCTCCAGGCCCAGGCCGTTTCCACGGATCTGGCCTTGATCAAGGCACTCGGTGGCGGCTACCACGCCGCCGTCGAACCCGTACCCGGCGAAACCAGCAGCAGCTCGACCGCTCCTTCCCCCGTAAATCCGCCCCTTTGAATCCGCCCCTTTTGAATTCGTCCGGAGACGACGCCCATGAGCGCCACTGAGTCCGACAAGCCACAGACCAAGCCTGCTGACGACAACGACAGCGGCCTGGCGGCGAAAAATCCGGCCAAACGCCGCAAGACACTGTTGATCATGCTGCTGGCGTTCGTGCTGATCGGCGTGATCTGGATCCTGCTGTGGGCGCTGGTGTTTTCCAAACGCGTAACTACCGACAATGCCTATGTGGGCGGCAACCAGGTGGCTATCTCCGCGCAGGTGTCAGGCACCGTGGTGGCAATTCTTGCGGACGACACCCAGCACGTCGATGCCGGCCAGGTTCTGGTCAAACTGGACAATACCGACGCCGATGTACGCCTGAGCCAGACCCGCAGCGCGCTGGCACAGGCCGTGCGGCAGGTGCGCCAGCAGACCGATTCCGCCAGCGGAAGCGACGCCACCGTCGCCGCGCGTCAGATCGACCTGAGCAAGGCCGAGGCCGACCTCAAGCGACGCCTGCCGCTGATCGCCGAACAGGCCGAGGCACCGGAAAACATTCAGCACCTGCGTGACACCGTCGATCAGGCACGCGCTGCATTGACCACCGCGCAAGCCCAGGCATCGGCCGAACATGCGTCGATCGAAGGCACCGACATCGCGAACAACCCTGCGGTGCTGCAGGCACGTGCGAATTTTCGTGCTGCCTGGGTAGCGGCGCAGCGCAATGCGATCTACGCGCCGGTCTCCGGTTACGTGGCGCAGCGCAGCGTGCAGTTGGGCAACAGCGTGCAAGCCGGTCAGCAGCTGATGACCGTGTTGCCGCTGCACGACCTGTGGATCGACGCCAACTTCAAGGAAGGCCAGCTGCGCCATATCCGTATAGGTCAGCCAGCCAAGATCGTGGCAGACGTCTACGGCAGCGGCGTCGAATACAAGGGCAAGGTTATTGGCCTGGGTGCCGGCACCGGCAGCGTGTTCTCGCTGCTGCCCGCGCAGAATGCCACCGGTAACTGGATCAAGGTAGTGCAGCGCGTCCCCGTGCGCATTGCGCTGGACAATCAGGAACTCGACCAGCATCCGTTGCGCGTGGGTCTGTCCACCGATGTCACGGTCGACATCACCGACGATCGCGGTGCTGTGCTCGCCCCGCAGACCGAGCATCCACCGGTGGCTGAAACCACCGTGTATGACCAGATGGCCAGCAAGGCCGATGCCGAAGCCGACCAGGTGATCCGCGCCAACCTGAGCTCCTCCGGCACCGCGCGCAGCAATCCAGCTAACTGAGGCCGAATCAGACCCCATGGCCGCCATCTCTTCCGACGCAGCGCCCGCCGATGCCGCCCCCCTGAAGCCGCTGCAGGGCGGCATGCTGGCCCTGATGACGGTCGCCGTCGCGTTCAGCACCTTCATGGAAGTGCTGGACATGACCATCGTCAACGTGGCCGTGCCGCATATTGCCGGCAGCCTGGCGGTGAGTCCGAGCGAAGGCACCTGGGCGATCAGTTCCTACTCGATGGCCAGCGCCATCATGCAGCCCCTCACCGGCTGGATCGCCAAGCGCTTCGGCGAAGTGCGTACGTTCGTCTTTTCGGTGTTCCTGTTCGTGGTGTTTTCCATGCTGTGCGGACTGGCCACCAGCATGCCGATGCTGGTGGTTGGCCGCCTGCTGCAGGGTGCGGGTTCCGGCCCGATGGTGGCGCTGGCACTGTCCCTGTTGCTGGCCAATTATCCCAAGAGCAAGCAAGGCATCGCGTTGGCGTTGTGGGCGATGACGGTGGTGATTGCACCCGTGCTGGGGCCGATCCTTGGCGGCTGGATTACCGACAACCTCAGCTGGCCGTGGATCTTCTATATCAACTTGCCGGTCGGCATCATGGCCGCGGTGACGACCTGGTTCCTGCTGCACAAGCGCGAATCGAAAACCGCACGGGCGCCGATCGATGTCATCGGCCTGGTACTGCTGGTGGCGGGCATCGGCTGCCTGCAGTTCATGCTGGACAACGGCAACGACAACGACTGGTTCGCCTCACCGATGATCCTCACCTTGGGGCTGATAGCGCTGGTGAGTCTGAGCTTTCTGATCGCCTGGGAGCTCAACGCGAAACATCCGGTGATCGACCTGTCGTTGTTCAAGCAGCGCAATTTCACCGTGGGTGTTACGGCGATGTCGTTCGGTATGCTGGCGTTTTTCGCGGTCAATGTGGTTTCGCCGCTGTGGCTGCAGACCACCCTGGGCTTCACCGCCACCTGGTCCGGTCTCACCGCCGCCTGGGTCGGCGTACTGGCCTTTCTGTTTTCGCCGCTCGTCGGCAGCATGCTCGGCAAGTTCGACCTGCGCGCGATGATCACCACCGCTTTCGTGATCCTCGCCGGCAGCTCGTTCTGGCTGTCCACGTTCGACAGCAGTGCCTCCTACATCAGCATGATATGGCCGCGACTGGTGATGGGCCTGGGCATCCCGCTGTTTTTCATTCCACTGAACCAGATCTACCTTTCCGGACTGCCCTCGGAGCAGATTGCCAGCGCCTCGGGCCTGGCCAATTTTTTCCGCACGCTCGGCTCCAGTGTCTCCACCGCCCTGACCGTGACGCTATGGCAGCACCGCACCGAGTTCCACCACGCTTCGCTAACTGAAAACATCACCGCTGCGGCACCCGCCACCAGCGGATATCTGCAGCAATTGAAGGCGATGGGCCTGACCGGCCAGCGCGGCCTGACCGTGGTCGACCAGTTGCTCAGCCGCGAAGCGGCCACGCTTGCAGTCAACGACGTGTTCTGGACCTGCTCGATCATCTTTATCCTGCTGATCCCGCTGCTGTGGCTGGCGCGCCCACCGTTCGGCAGTGCCGGCGGGCACGGACACTAGGTATTTGCTGCAGCTGGTAGCTGCAGCAAAAAAGTTCCCCGGCGGCTGGTGCAGCGCAATATCTTCTGCTAGTTTGTTCCGCATGGCACAAACCAAGCGCACCATCAAGAAGTATCCGAACCGTCGTCTGTACGACACGGAAATCTCCAGCTACATCACGCTGGAGGAAGTCCGTCAGCTGGTACTGGACAACGAGGATTTCGAAGTCCGCGACGCCAAGAGCGGCGACGATCTGACGCGTTCGGTATTGCTGCAGATCATCTCCGAGCATGAGGACAAGGGGCAGCCCATGCTGTCGCCACAGTTGCTCAGCCAGATCATCCGTTTCTACGGCGATTCGCTGCAGGGCTTCATGGGGCCTTACCTGGAGCGCAGCCTGCAGGTGTTCCTGGATCAGCAGACCCAGTTCCGCAGCCAGCTCAATAGCCTCATGGGACAGACCCCGTGGACCACGCTGAACGACCTGACCGCGCGCAATATGGATGCGTGGAAGGCGATGCAGCGCGGGCTGATCGATACCGCCGCCCAGGTGATTCCGCAGCCGGGCACGACCGGACGCGGCGGCAAGAAGCCCGGCTGATAACGGTCCGGGTCGCGGCGCGGATCACCGCGCTGGCAGCCTACTTACCGCCCGCCCGCTGCAGCACAGCATGTGCTGCCCTGCGGCATGATCAAGCCCATCAGTCAATCCGCCGGCCCGTGTTGTGTGGCCGCGCGCTGCCGGGATTGCAGTAACTCGCCGCTTGCGGAACAGTGGGCGGATAACCCCCACGGATCGCAGCATGGCGAAGCAACCCATCACCCTCATTGGCGGCGGCCTGGTCGGCGCGCTGCTTGCTCAGCAGTTGGCGCAGTGCGGCTTTACCGTCGAGGTCTATGAGAAACGCGCCGATCCGCGACTGGCCGGTTTCGTTGGCGGCCGCTCGATCAACCTGGCTCTGGCCGAACGCGGCCTGCAGGCACTGCGCAGTGCAGGGTTAGCCGACCGCGTGCTGCAGCGCGCAGTGATGATGCGCGGACGGATGGTGCACGACCGCGACGGCAACAGTGGCCTGCAGCGCTATGGCGTGGACGACAGCGAGGTGATCTGGTCGGTTTCGCGCGGCGCGCTAAACATGCTGTTGCTGGATGCCGCCGAGGCGGCCGGCGCGCGGTTTCATTTCGGCCAGTCCCTGGTCAGTGCGGATTTCGATCAGCAGCGCATCCGAATGATCGACGAGGCCGGTGTGGAACGCAGCCAGCAGGTCGGCATGCTGATCGGTGCCGATGGCGCTGGCTCCGCCGTGCGCACGGCGATGAATGCCTACAGTCCGCTGGGCGAGCGCATCGAATCGCTGGGCCACGGCTACAAGGAACTGGAAATCCCGCCAGCCAGCGAGCTATCCGCCGCCGTGCTGCGGCTCAGTGGTGGCCGCGACCAGTTCGCGCTGGAGCCGAACGCGCTGCACATCTGGCCGCGCGGCAGCTACATGTGCATCGCATTGCCGAATACCGAGGGTAGTTTCACGGTCACGCTGTTTCTGGCGAGCCAGTCGTCGCCCCAAAGCGCGGCGCCCAGTTTCGCCAGCCTGCCCAATGCGACTGCCTCGGCGGCATTTTTCAGCGAGCAGTTTCCCGATCTGCTGTCCCTGCTGCCGCGCTTCAGCGAGGACTATGACAACCATCCCGTCGGCACCCTGTCCACGCTATACCTCGATCGCTGGCACCTGGATGGCCGTGCGCTGCTGGTTGGCGATGCCGCCCACGCAATCGTGCCGTTCCACGGCCAGGGCATGAACTGCGGTTTCGAGGACACCGTGGTGCTGGCGAACCTGCTGGCTGCCGCGCCGAACGACAGCGCCGAGGTGTTCGCCGAGTTCCAGCGCGTGCGCCAGCCCAATGCCAATGCGATCGCCGCGATGGCGCTGGAAAACTACCTGGAGATGCGCGACTCGGTCGCCGACCCGCATTACCTGGCCAAACGCGAGCTGGGCGCCTTGCTGGCCGAACGCGCGCCTGAGCACTACATGGCGCGCTATCGGCTGGTGACCTTTACCCACCTGCCCTACGCCTACGCGCTTGAACGCGGACAGGCGCAGGACGTCCTGCTCGAGCAATTGCTGCGCGATACGACCCGCGTGGCGGACGTCGATCTCGATGCGGCAGTGAGCCTGCTGCGGACCAGCCTGCCGCCGTTGCCGCCACTGCGACAGGGATGACATGGACAATGCGCTGATCGACGCGTTTCGCGCCGCCGACTACCTCGTCTGCCTCGACGAAGTGGAATGGGCGAGCATTCGCATCGATCAGCCGCTGCCGACCTCACTGCAGGCGGTGGTGGGCGATGGCTCATGGGGTTTCATCACGGCATGGAATCCGCGCTCTGAGGCTTGCCTGCCGGCAGACAATCTCACCGCCCAACGCGGACTACTGGCTGCCTTGCGCGCATGGCCGCAGGCTGTGATCTATCCGGCTATCGGGCTGGGCGCGAGCGGCTGGAGCGAGCCCAGCCTGTTCGTGATCGGCCCGGATATACCCACCCTGGACGCACTGGGCCAGCGCTATCAGCAGAACGCCTATGTGCACGGTCATGGTGTCGAAATCGCCCGCCTGCGTTTGCTGCGCGCTTGAGAGCCGCTGAACCAGCGGCAGCACGCCGCATGGACAAGCGGCGTCGGCATTGCGGACAATCAAGGCAATGACCGCCGCAAACACCGCCGTGCCCCTGCTTGAAGCGCGGGCCTTGAGCTTCCAGCGCCAGGACGAACCGGTGTTCGCGCCGCTGGATTTCCGGCTGCACGCGGGCGAACTGGCGCTGATCGAAGGCGACAACGGCAGCGGCAAGACCACCTTGATGCGCATCCTTGCTGGATTGCTGCACGTCGGCGACGGCGAACTGCGCTGGCGCGGCGAGCCGCTGCAGCGCGACCGCTGTGCCGGCGAGATCCTGTTTCTGGGCCATCAGCTTGGCCTCAAGGCCGATCTCAGCCCGCGTGAAAACCTGCAGATTGCGGCGGGCCTGCACGGTTATCGCGAAGGTACGAGCGCGGCGACGGTGCTGACCGAGATCGGCCTGGGCGGTTACGAAGACGAACCAGTGCGCCGGCTTTCCGCCGGCCAGAAAAAGCGCGCCGCGCTGGCGCGATTGCTTTTGCTGCCAGCCACGCTATGGCTGCTCGACGAGCCCTACGCCAACCTCGACCGCATCGGCATCGCGATAGTCAATCAATTGCTTGAGATGCACACCGCGCGCGGTGGCGCAGCCATGGTCACCAGTCACGGCACGGTGAGCTTTCACGGCGGCGAGCCGAAGCACATCCGGATGCACGCATGATGGGTTCACACCCGCTCACGCATCGGCCCCTCCCCCTGCTCGCGGGGGAGGGAGCACAAGCTAATAAACCATTCGGCCTCGTGACGGCACTCACCACCCATGCGCAGCTGCTGTCATACCGACTCCTCCCCCTGCCTGCATGGGGCGGCTGGGAGGAGGTTCGCCCTTGCTCCACCTCCAACCCTCCCCTGCCCGCAGGGAAGGCAGCACAGCTATGAACCGTCCGGGTCTCATGACGGCGTGCGCCGCGATGCTGCGGCGCGATCTCACGCTGGCCTGGCGGCGGCGCGGCGATATCGCGATGCCGGTGCTGTATGCGCTGATCGTGACGATGCTGTTTCCGTTTGCGCTGGGGCCGGAGGACACGCTGCTGCAGCGGATCGCCGGCGGCGTGGTGCTGGTTACCGTGTTGCTGGCGATGCTGCTGGCGCTGGACGCGATGTTCTCCAGCGATATCGAGGACGGCTCGCTGGAACAACTGGTGCTGGCGCCACAGCCGCTGGCGCTGATGCTGGGCATGAAGATCCTCGCCCACTGGCTGACCACCGCGCTGCCGCTGATCGTGATCGCGCCGCTGCTGGCGGGCATGCTGCACCTGCCCGGCACGGTGATTCCAGTGCTGCTGCTGGCGCTGTTGCTGGCCACGCCGCTGCTCAGTTTGCTGGGCGCGGTGCTGGTCGCACTGACGGCTGGCACCCGGCGCTCTGGTATGCTGCTCGCCTTGATGTTGCTGCCGCTGTGTGTGCCGGCGGTGATCTTTGCCGCTGGTGCCGTGGCGGCCGCTCAACAGGGACTGCCGTGGCTCGCGCCGATCGCCTGGCTCGGTGCCGCACTGGTGCTGGCCGTGGTGTTGGCGCCACTGGCTTGCGCGGCCGCCCTTCGTATTGCTTTGGACGCTTGACCACCCATCATGGCTAACTGGATCCCCCTCTGGTTGCACAAGCTCGGCTCGCCGCCGACGTTCTATCGCTTTGCCGGCACCTTGCGGCCGTGGGCGATGGCGCTGGCGTTGCTGCTCGGCGCGATTGCGCTGTACGGCGGCCTGGTGCTGGCGCCAGCCGACTATCAGCAAGGCGAGGCCTACCGGATCATCTTTATCCACGTGCCCAGCGCGTGGATGAGCATGTTCATTTATGGCGTTATGGGCGTGGCTGCGTTTATCGCGCTGGTGTGGCGGATCAAGCTGGCCGAAGTGGTGGCGATGGAATCGGCGCCGATCGGCGCGGCATTCACGTTCATCACGCTGGTGACCGGCTCCCTGTGGGGCAAGCCGATGTGGGGCACCTGGTGGACCTGGGATGCGCGGCTTACGTCGGAGCTGGTGCTGCTGTTTCTGTATCTCGGCGTGATCGGCCTGTACCACGCATTCGAAGATCGCCGTCAGGGCGCGCGCGCTGCCGCTTTCCTGGCGATCATCGGCATCATCAATGTGCCGATCGTGCATTTCTCGGTGAATTGGTGGAACACCCTGCATCAGGGCAGCACCATCAACCTGTTCGGCCAATCGAAGATTTCCTGGGACATGCTGTGGCCGCTGCTGTGCATGATGCTGGCGACCAAGTTCTATTACGTGGCTAGTCTGTTCCGCCGTGTGCGCACCGACCTGCTGGCGCTGGAAGGCGGCAAGGACTGGGTACGCAAGATCGCCGAAAGCGAGGCCGGCCAATGAGCGGCTTGCAGACTTTTTTTGCGATGGGCGGTTATGCCGGTTATGTGTGGCCGGCGTACGCCGTGTTCTTCGTCGTGCTGATCATCGATACGATCGCGCCCAGGCTGCGCCGTCGCCGCGTGCTGCGTGAACTGCGCTCCCGCCTGGCGCGTCAGGATGCCCGACAGAGTCGGGTGCGCCAGGATCGCGCAAGCAGCCAGCCCATCACCACTCCACCGTCTCTCTAAGAGGCGACGGATCACGACATGCCCATGAATCCCACTCGTAAACGCAGACTCATCATCGTCGGGCTGGTCGTGGCCGCCGCCGCGGTAGCGATCAGTCTGGGCGTGTACGCGCTGCAGCAGAACATGAACTACCTGCTCACTCCGAGCCAGGTGCAGTCAGGCGAGGCGAGTAGTTACAAAAACTTCCGCCTCGGCGGCATGGTCAAGGCCGGTTCGATCCAGCGCAGCAAAGACTCACTCGAAGTCACCTTCACCGTAGTCGATGCCAGCGGTGCGATGCCGGTGCAATACACCGGCATCCTGCCCGACCTGTTCCGCGACAACCAATCGGTGATCGCGACCGGGCACATGGACAACGCGCACTTCATCGCCACCGAAGTGCTGGCCAAGCACGACGAGACCTACATGCCGAAAGAGCTGAAGGACGCGATGGCCAAGGCCCACGCGAACAAGAAGATCGAAGAAGGCGCCGCACAGGGCAACATGCCATGACTCCCGAACTCGGCCAACTTGCGCTGATCCTCGCGCTGCTGCTGGCGCTGGCGCAGGGCATCCTGCCGCTGATCGGCGCGTGGCGCGGCAATCGCGCACTGATGGCCGTTGCGCGGCCCGCCGCGGCTGGCCAGGCCGTGTTTGTGGCCATGGCGTTCGGCATCCTGGTGTGGGCATTTGTGCACTTCGATTTTTCTGTGCGCTACGTCGCGGAGAATTCGAACCTGGCGTTGCCGTGGTACTACCGCATCGCCGCGGTGTGGGGCGCGCACGAGGGTTCGCTGCTGCTGTGGATCTTCATCCTCAACGTCTGGACGGTGGCGCTGGCCGCGTTCAGCCAGAAGCTTCCCGAGGTGTTCGCCGCGCGCGTACTGGCCGTGATGGGCCTGATCGCGGTGGGTTTTCTGGCCTTCATCATCTTCACCTCGGACCCGTTTGGACGGCTGTTGCCGATGCCCGGCGACGGCGGCGATCTGAACCCGGTGCTACAGGATCCGGGCATGACGTTCCATCCGCCGGTGCTGTACACCGGCTATGTGGGCTTCTCGGTGGCGTTCGCGTTCTCGATCGCCGCGTTGCTCGGTGGTGAGCTGGAACAGGCATGGGTGCGCTGGGCGCGGCCGTGGACGAATGTCGCCTGGGGCTTCCTCACCTGCGGCATCGTCGCTGGCAGCTGGTGGGCCTATGCGGAGCTGGGCTGGGGCGGCTGGTGGTTCTGGGATCCGGTGGAAAACGCGAGTTTCATGCCATGGCTGGTTGGCCTGGCGCTGATCCACGCGCAGGCAGTCACCGAGAAGCGCGGCAGCCTGCGTGCGTGGACGATCCTGCTGTCGATCTTCGCGTTCTCGCTGAGCCTGCTCGGTACGTTCCTGGTGCGTTCGGGCGTACTCACCTCGGTGCATGCGTTCGCCTCCGATCCGCGCCGCGGCGTGTTCATCCTGGCATTTCTGACGATCGTGGTCGGCGGCTCGCTGCTGCTATACGCATTGCGTGCGCCAAAGGTTTCCGGTGGCAAGCCGTTCAAGCTGCTGTCGCGCGAAACCGTGCTGCTGATCGGCAACCTGATGTTTGCGGTGGCCGCGGCGATGGTGCTGCTCGGCACGCTGTTCCCGCTGATCGGCGATGCATTGAACATGGGCCGCATCTCGGTCGGCCCGCCGTATTTCGGTTTCCTGTTTCCGTTGCTGATGCTGCCAGTGGTGCTGTTGCTGCCGTTCGGGCCGTTCCTGCGCTGGGGCAAAGGCGACACGACAATACTCAAGCAGGTACTGCTGCGCGCCGGTATCGCGGCAGCCGCCTGCGCCATCGTGGCGGCGTTCTTCGTGGATGGTCAGCCCAAGGCGATCGCCGGCATTGCATCGCTGGTGTGGCTGGGTGTGGGCGTCGGCCTGTATGCGCTCAAGCGCTGGCGTGAAATGCCGGCTGGGCGACGCTACCCGGCCGAGATGGCCGGCATGCTGCTGGCACATCTGGGTGTGGGCGTGTTTGTCGCGGGCGTGTTGATCACCGAATCGCTGAGCGTGACCAGCGATGTGCGCATGGCGCCGGGCCAGACCCAGCACATCGCCGGCTACGATTTCCGCTTCGATGGCGTGCACCAGACCACCGGACCGAACTGGCGCGCCGACCAGGGCGTGGTCACGGTCACCCGTGGCAGCAACCTGGTCGCCGTGATGCATCCGCAGAAGCGCACCTACCTGCGCGGCCAGGTGCAGACCGAGTCTGCCGTGGACGCCGGCCTCTTCCGCGACCTGTACGTGGCGCTGGGCGAACCGATGAATAGCGCCAACGTCGAAGGCGCCTGGTCGCTGCGGCTCTACTACAAACCATTCGTGCGCTGGATCTGGGGCGGTGGCCTGCTGATGATGCTGGGCGGTTTCACCTGCGCCGCCGACAAGCGTTTCCGCATCAAGCGCGGCGCCGAAAAAGAAGCCATCGAAGGCCTGCTGGTGCAGGAAACGCGCGCATGAGTCGACTGCTACCGTTTTTCGGTTTCGTGCTGCTGGTGGTCCTGTTCGGCTTCGGTATCTGGTGGAACACCCAGCACGACCCGCAGGCGATTCCCTCGCCGCTGCTCAACAAACCTGCGCCAGCGTTTGTGCTTCCCAAGCTATACGAGCCGACCGTAAACGTCAGCAAATCGGATCTGCTCGGCAAGCCCTATCTGCTGAACGTATTCGCCAGCTGGTGCATCGAATGCGGCGTGGAGCATCCGGTGCTGCAGGCCGAGGCTCCGACGCTGGGCGTGCTGCTGGTGGGTTACGACTACAAGGACGCGCCAGACGATGCCAAGCGCTGGCTGGCCGAGCACGGCAATCCCTACGGCGTGCTGATCGCCGATCAACCGGGCCAGACCGCGATCGACTTCGGCGTTTACGGCGCGCCGGAGAGTTTCCTCATCGATAGCCAAGGCGTGATCCGCTACAAACACATCGGGCCAATGACGGAAGACGTGGTCGCCACGGAATTGAAACCGGCGATTGCAGCGCTGCAAAAGGAAACGCCGTGATGCGCGCCGCCCTACCTGTGCTGTTGGCAATGCTTCTGCTGTTTGGTGGCTTTGCGCACGCGCAGGCGATCGAGCCGATGCCGTTCGCCAGCCACGCGCAGGAAGTCCGCTTCCAGCACCTGACTGCACAGCTACGCTGCCCGATGTGCCAGAACGAAACCCTGGCCGACTCCAACGCGCCGATCGCGCGCGATCTGCGTAACCAGATCTTCCAGCTGATGCAGCACGGTCAGAGCGACGAGCAGATCAAGCAATACCTGGTCGAGCGCTATTCCGACTACGTGCTGTACGACCCGCCGCTAAAGGCTGGCACCGTGTTGCTCTGGTTCGGCCCGTTGCTGATCCTGCTCGGCGGCGCCGGCGTGGTCCTGATGGCGATCCGCAAACGCAGTCGCGGCAGCCTCGCCGCCGACACACCCTCTGACAGCGCGCCGACCGACAACGGGGACGACTGGTGAAGATCGCTTTTTACATCGCCGCCGCAGTGATGATCGCTGTGGCGCTGGCCGTCTTGTTGCTGCCGCTGGTACGCAAGGGCCGGCAATCGGGTCGCCCAGGCAGCGTGTTCGCATTAGCCTTGGCGATCGCCTTCGTGCTGCCGCTGACGGCTGCCGGGCTGTATCTGCTGGTGGGCTCGCCGGTCGCGCTCAACGGAATTCCTGCTGCAGCCGACCAGCCACTTACCGTGCAGCAGGCGATCGACGAACTGCGCGCCCACCTGGCCCAGCAGCCACGCGATCTGCAAGGCTGGATGCTGTTGGCACAGACCAGCACCATGCAGCACGATCCGATCGGTGCACGCGATGCGTACGATCATGTACTGAAGCTCGATGCGAACAACGCCGAAGCGATGGTTGGCTGGGCCGAAGCCGATTCGATGCTGAGCGCCGACCACAAGATCGAAGGCCGCGCGCTGGATCTGCTAAAGCATGCCGTGCTGCTGCAACCGGACAGTCAACGTGGTTTGTGGCTGCTCGGCATCAGCGACTTCCAGCACGGGCAGTACCACGACGCGGCAGCCACCTGGCGTCTGTTGCAACCGCAGCTGGAACCGGGCTCGCAGGTCGCCCAGGCAGTGGCCGCACAAATCGCCGCCGCCGATGCTCGCGCCGGTGGGGCGCCCGCTGACGCATCAAGCGAAGCACCTGCAGCCGTCGCGCAAGGTGCTTCGCTGCAAGTGCAGGTGTCGCTGGCACCCGCGCTCAAGAACAAATTGACCGCCGGCGATACGCTATTTGTATACGCCCGTGCCGCGGGCGGTCCGCCGATGCCACTGGCCGTCGCCAAACTGGACGCCAGTCAGCTGCCGACCCACGTTACGCTTACCGATGCGATGGCGATGACTCCAGCCATGAAATTGTCGTCGGTTCCGCGCGTCTTTGTCGGCGCGCGGATCAGCCACAGCGGCCAGCCGATCGCACAGACTGGTGACCTTGAGGGAGATGCCGGTATCGTGGCGGTGGACAGCAAGACACCGATCACGATCCATATCGACAAGGTGCATTGATGACTCATGACGCGCGCCGCTATTTCAGCCTTCCCTCGCCGTTCGCGATGAAGCGCGGCGGCGAGTTGCACGGCGCGCATGTCGCTTACGAAACCTGGGGCACGCTGAACGCCGCGCGCGACAACGCCGTGATGGTGCTCACCGGCCTTTCGCCCAGCGCGCACATGACCTCCTGCGCAGCAGATCCCACACCCGGCTGGTGGGAGGAGATGGTCGGCCCGGGCAAGGCGATCGACACCACGCGCTGGTTTGTGATCTGCGTGAATTCACTGGGCAGCGACAAGGGCTCGACCTGCCCCGCATCGATCGACCCCGCCACCGGCGAAGCCTACCGGCTGACCTTTCCCGAGCTCGCGCTGGAAGACGTGGCTAACGCGGCACATGCCGCCGTCAGCAGCCTGGGCATTACACAACTGGCTTGCCTGATTGGCTGCTCGATGGGCGGCATGAGTGCGCTGGCCTACATGCTGCTTCACACGGGCAGCGTTCGTGCGCATATCAGCGTCGATACCGCGCCGCAGGCACAGCCCTTCGCGATCGCGATCCGCTCGTTGCAGCGCGAAGCGATCCGCCTCGATCCGCACTGGAACGATGGCAACTACGACATCCATGCCGCCGAAGGCGGTAACTATCCCGACATCGGCATGAGTATCGCGCGCAAGCTCGGCGTGATCACGTATCGATCGGCAATGGAATGGAACGGCCGCTTCGCGCGCATCCGGCTCGACCCGGAACAGCGCGAGGACGAGCCGTTCGGCCGCGAGTTCCAGGTCGAGTCCTACCTCGAAGGCCACGCCCAGCGCTTCGTGCGCAACTTCGACCCCAACAGCTACCTGTACCTGTCACGTGCCAGCGACTGGTTCGACATCGCCGAATACGGCCGCGGCAACGTGCACGAAGGTCTGCAGCGCATCCACGTCGAACAGGCGATGGTGATCGGCGTCAGCACCGACATCCTGTTTCCGCTGCAGCAGCAGGAGCAAATCGCCCAGGGCCTGGAAGCAGCCGGCGCCAAAGTGGAATTCGTGGCACTGGATTCACCACAGGGCCACGACGCGTTCCTGGTCGACATCGAGAACTACAGCCGGGCAATCGGCGGGTTTCTTGCCCGCCTAGCAACCCGCTAACCAGCTCACTGGTAAGATACGTCGCATCAAGCACCACCCGAGAACATCATGCTTACCCTGGATTTCCCCGGCAGCCGCACTCTGATCGACGCGATCGACGCCGCCGTGGCCAAACCGAACACCCACGACATCACCGACAGCCTGCGCAACAGCCTGTGCAAGCTGATCCGCGACAACGCCGTGACGCTGCCCGAATGCGTGTTCGAGCCCTGCGCCGAGCACTACGCCCGCCGCGAGCTGTATCGCAGCGAAGAGCACGGCTACTGCGTAGTGGCGATGACCTGGGGCCCAGGCCAGGGCACCCCGATCCACGATCACGACGGCATGTGGTGCGTCGAGGGCGTATGGAACGGCGCACTGGAAATCGTGCAGTACGAACTGCTGGAGCATGACGCGCAGAACTACCGTTTCCAGCCCGTAGGCTCAATCCAGGCCGGCACCGGTTCCGCCGGCAGCCTGATCCCGCCCCACGAGTACCACAGCATCCGCAACCCCAGCGACAACGCGGTCACCGTCAGCCTGCACATCTACTCCGGCCCGATGACCCAGTGCTCGGTTTTCCAGCCGCTACCCGAAGATCGCTGGTACGCGCGCAACGTCCGCG